>OOAU01000945.1_pt1 | contig 14379 bp, 21 predicted proteins | sample 1670931 | NCBI WGS metagenome assembly OOAU01 (sample SAMN06348105, study PRJEB24527) | human gut metagenome | biome: human gut; feature: ankylosing spondylitis patient; material: feces | host: Homo sapiens | place: China | collected 2015-10 | reverse complement strand
GGGGCGGCTTTTTTCAGCAGTTCGCCGCCGCGCGCAGCACCCGCTGGGCGATGATTTTCCTCCGTTTTCTGAAAAACCCCTTGACTTTTATACGTACGTATGCTATACTAAATACAACGAAAGGGGGTGGTTCCAATGAGTGCGAAAAAGAAAAAGTCCACCAAACGCTCCATCGACTGGCCGCAAACCTTAGTCGGAGCGCTGGTGGACTTAGTTGTGGGAACGCTGCTTCTCCTGATTGCAAACATCATGGAGTAGCCGCGTACCGGGGGCGGGGAAACCCGCCCCCCTCATAATAACGAATCCACCAAACGCTGTCAAGGAGGTCACAATGAAAGAATTTTTAACCGCACTTGGGTATCTGCTGATCGCCTTTGGGCTGGTCAAGCTGGTCCTTGCCCTGGTCCAGCGGCATAGGAGCAAATAACATGGGGGAGACAAAATACAGCTCGCAGATCAAAAACCTGCGAAAAAACTATGTCCGCTTCCCCCTGGACCTCAAGCCGGAGGTCCTGGACGCCTTCCGCGCGGCCTGCGCCGCCAACGGCACCACCCCCACCACCGAGATCAAGCGGTTTATTTCCGACTATATCGCCCATGAGGGCGATCCAGGCCAGGCCTGATCCACGCCCCCTCGCCGCCCCCAGCCGGGGGCGGCTTTTTTCAGCAGTTCGCCGCCGCGCGCAGCACCCGCTGGGCGATGATCCGCCCCATCTGGTCGGCAAAGGCCGCGTTGCCCACCACATTGCCCTGCACCGTCACGTTGACCGTGATGCTGGGGCCTCCGGCCATCCGCCGGGAGACGTCGTGGGGGATGATCCTGGTCCCGCTGGGCAGGTCCACGATCTCGCCGCCTCTCTCGTTGATCCGGGTCAGGCCGCCGGAGAAATAGGGGGTGCCCAGGGCGTGGCCCCGCAATTTGTCCATCACCCAGCCGCCGGCGGATTTTACCCCCTTGTAGATGCCGCCGATGATCGGGGTCGATTCAATGGCCCCGTCCAGGCTGCTCAATTTGTCCCCGATCCAGTCGAAAAACCCGGATACTCCCTCTTTGGCGGAGTCAAACGCCCAGGTGATGCTGTCCCGGATCCCGCCGAACAGCTCCGTGGTCCGCTGCCACAGGTCGGCGGCGCAGGCCTTCACCTCGTCCCAGTTGCCAATCAGCAGCGCCCCGGCGGCCACTGCCGCCATGATGCCCAGAGCCACCGGGTTGGCCGACATCACCGCCGCCGCGGTTTTCCCAAACAGAAACAGGTTTTTTCCCAAAAAAATCAGGTCAGTGGCCAATTTCAGCACCTTTACAGTGGCCACGGCCCCCGCCAGGCCCAGCAGTGTGCTCTTCACCGTGTCCCCGTTCTCCGCCAGCCACTGAAACCCCCGGCTGGCCAAATCCAGCCCCCGGGCCAGCCCCTGGTCCAGCTGCTGCCCCAGCCGGGCCAGGGTCCCGTCCTGCTGCCACTGCTCCAGCTTCCCGGCCAGCTGGGCCACGCCGCCTTTCAGCCGCTCCATGGCCGATCCGGCCCGGATGCTGCCGTCGCTGGTCATGCCCACCATCTCGGCCAGGGCGGATTTGGTCACGCCGGTGACGGTGGACCACAGGCCCTTCATGGTCCCGGCCTGCTTCTCCATGCCTCCGGCGAACTTGTCCTCCATCAGGGAGATCAGCGCCTGGTTAAATTTCTCCTGGTTGACGATCTGGCCCTTGTTGTTGACAAGCTGGACCTTGCGGAACAGCTTCTCCCCCTGGGCCACGATCATGGCCTTGGTGATGCCGAACTCCTTCAGCCGCTCCAGTTCTCCCGTCTGCGCGTCGATCAGGGCCTCCGTGGCCTGGTCGAAGCTCTTGTTGGTGGCCGCCGCCATGTCCCCCGCCCGGGTGAGCCACTGCTCCGCGCTCATCCCCATGGCCTCGAACTTGGCCGCCCCCTCCACCAGCTCGCCCCCCTCAAAGGGGGTCCGGTTGGCCAGGTCCACTGCGTATTTCATGATGCCCGCGGCCTTCACGGTGTCCTTGGTGGCCGTCTCCAGCTGGAGCCGGTAGCCCTCCAAGTCCATGGCCTCAGACAGGCCGGTCTTGATCCCCAGGGCCGCCGCCGCGCCCCCGGCGGCCAGCCCCAGCTTGCCCAGGGAGCCCACCGCCCGGGAGCAGGCGTCCGCCGTTTTCCGCTGGAACCGCTCCACCGTCCGGGTGGCGGCCAGCATCTCCTTGTTGACCCCCTTGACCTTTTTGGCCGCCTTCACCATCCCGCCGCTCATGTTGTCCCGCAGGTTCAGGATGGTGTGGATCACCTTCCGTCCCATTACCGCTCACCTCCCGGCAGCACTCTGGCCAGGCCCAGGGCCGTCCCGGCCTCTCCCAGCTCCATCTGCTCCTCATAGTACAGTGCCCGCGCACCCTCCAAAAACCCCCGCTGGGCCGGGCTGGTCCCGGACAGTTCCTCCAGGGTCCAGCCCCGCACCGCGTAGAAGGCGAACAGCCTCAGCAGAGGGTCGCGGGCGATCAGTTTTTTACCGTGTCCAGGCCCGGGTCCTCCGGGGTCTCTCCGTCCTCATCGGTTCTGGGCCGCTCTCCTGGGAGCAGCCCCAGGAACCGCAGTGCCTGGCCGCCCAGCTGGTCCTGCTCGGCCACGGAGAACAGGGCGTCCAGCACCCCCATGGGGTCGTCCTGGCACCCCAGGGCGGCGTGCAGCTCCTTGTCCCGCAGCTGGGGGCACACGTCATACAGGGCGTGGCGGCCGCACTCCAGCCCCTCCAGGGGGTTCTGGGCCGCCGTCAGCTCCCCATACAGCTGGAGGATGGCCCCCTTGTCCGGGGTCCTGGCCTCCAGCCCCTCCCCGGAGCCGGGGATGGTCAGCAGCCCCACCCGGTACTTGTCCTGCTCCCGCTGCTCCCGCCGGGCCAGCAGCTGCTCAAATGTGATCTTACTCATTGGATCGCCTCCAGATTCTTCGCATAAACCGCCTTAAACGGCAGCTCACGCTCCACGCCCTTCTTGGCCTCGATGTTGGCCAGGGCCACCTCGGTGAACACCACCCCGGACAGGGACCACCGCTCCCGGGCGGCGCTCCCTCTCCGGCCCAGGGAGGTCATAATGACGATGTCCGGCATGATGCCCGTGCGGTAGCCCTCCACAATGGCCAGCTCCAGCCTGCTGTCCGTCTTCCGGTCGGTGATGGTCCCCTCGATGGCATAGCCGTTGTACTCCGGGAAGCTGGCGTCCTCGCCGCAGAAGGCCATGTCCTCAAAGTCGCCGGTCATCTTGACCTCGATCTTGGTGGGCAGGGCGTCCCGCTCGCCGTTGATGTACACGGCGGAGGTGCTGCCGTGCATGATTTTCTTGTACTGATCCATGCGTTCTCCTCCTCACATCAGGGTGACCACGAACCGCAGGTCGGCCATGGTCCCCAGGATCTTCACGTCCCCCGCCAGGAACAGCTGGCGCTTGAAGGGGGTGGCCAGCACCTTGCCGTCGTCCCAGTCGGCGGCCTCGGTCTTTCCCGCGCCGATCCAGGCGTTGCGCTGGCTCTCCACGTCCACCTGAGCGGTGTTGTCGTGCTCCGGATCCAGCACGTTCTCCTCCCCCAGCTGCCGGAAATACTCGTTCACCGCTGCCAGGAACAGCATCTGGTTGGCGGTGGAGTTGCGGTACTTGCCCATGTAGTCCTGCCGGAAGGCCTGGGCGATGTCGTCCCGCATCATGTCCATGGCCTCCACCGTCTCGATATACTTCATGTCCTCCGTCCTGGTGGAGCCGTCCACCGTGGTCAGGGAGTTCACGTCCACCCCCACCCGGACCTGGTCGTCCACGTTGATGAGGATGAACTTGCCGCTGCCCACCGCGGCCTCCGGGTCCTCCGGCGTCTCCACGCTGGTCAGGTTGGCGCACAGGGCGTTGGTGGCCCCGCGCTCCACGTTGCAGGCGGCCAGCAGGCCGGCCAGGCTGGGGGTGTACTTCTCCCCCGTCTGCTTGCCCCGGTCATCGGCAAAGACCACATTGGCGTTGGTCAGGTTGACGATGTGCATACAGTCCGGGGCTGAGGCGTTGTAGACCACCGCCTTCCAGCTCTTCTCCTCCTTCTCCCGGGCCTTGATCCAGCTGGTCAGGTCCGTCCAGTCCTTGGACGCCCCGCCGCATACCGTGATCCAGCCGGTCTGTTCCTTTTGGACCAGTACGGCCAGGGCCTGGGCCAGCTGGCCGGAGGTCCCGATCTTGACCACCGCCGCCCGCAGGGGGCCGAAGCTGAGTGCGTCCCGGATGTACTGCTCATTCTGGGCGGTGAACTCCCCCTCCGGGATCTGGGTGGCGTCCCCGAAGCGGTAATAGGGCCCGCCCGCGCCCTCTGTGTCGTCCTTCACGATCAGCACCGCCACGCCACGGGCGGAGCGCTGGATGAAGGTCCCCGCCAGCTGGCGGAAGATAATGCTGATGCTGGGCAGGTGTACTGCCATGCAAATCACTCCTTTTCTTTGCGTCCCCCGCCCTCCGGCGCGGGGCTCATTCTGTCGTGTACCGCTGGGACAGGGTCTCCATGAGGTCTCCCTCCGGCGTCTCCGGCTCCAGATCCAGCCGCAGCTCCAGCGCGGCCGTCAACACCCCGTCGGTCACCGTGAAGGACAGCCCCTCGTCAATGGGGATCACGTCCTCCCCCACCGGGATCCCGTCCCGGAAGGCCAGGCCCAGGGCCTGCCGCATGGCCAGGTTGTCCAGCTTGGGGCGGCGGTGGTCCCGGGCGTAGAAGTAGATGCGGAAGGTGATCTCCACCTCCACCAGGTCCTCCGCCGCCGCGGTCTCCCGGCCCTCCTCCAGGTCGATCTTCAGCGCCGGCCGCAGGATGGGCCTACTCAGATCCTCCGCGGACAGCTCCGCCCCTGTACCGGACCGGGCCGCCGCCTGCTCCGCCAGGGCGCACACCGCCCGGTTTACCTCCAGCAGTGTCATTTGATGTCCACCGCCTCCTCCAAATACTCGTCCAGATCGATGTAGAACTGGCCCTCAAACTCCTTGGCCGCCAACTCAAATACATGATGGCCCCGGACAAACCCCACCTCTGTGCCGTCGTGGGTCACCATCCGGTGCCCCTCCTCGATGAGGTGGGCATGGGGGGCGCTGGAGTACACCCGGATGGCGTCCGCGCCGTTGTACCGATAGACCTTGCCCCGTTTGATGGACTTTTTGTAGGTCCCGGTTTTCGTCCCCAGCGCCTTCGCCCGGGCCTTGGTCTTGCGCAGCAGCTTGCTGCCCTCCTGCCGCAGGAACTTTTTCTGGGATTTCCCATAGGCCCGTCCCACCGCCTCCAGATCCCGGGCGAACTGCTTAAAATTACTGTCAAACCCCTGGGACACGGTCATCCACCACCAATCTGGCAAACAGCTCCAGCCACCCGCTCCGGTTGTAGATGGGATAGCCGTACAGCACCTCATACCACTGCCCCCGGAAGGTGAACCGCAGCCCGTTCCGGAGCTCCGGCAGGGCGGTGCTGCGCACCACCACCCGGTGGGTCACCTCCATGGGCTCCACCTCCCCGGCCTGGGGCGCGCTGCGCCCGGAGGTGGGCACGATCTGGGCCCAGACCTTCCGCCCCGGCCGGTACTCCATGGTCCGCTCCCCCAGTACGTTGCGGACCTCCTCCAGCTCATACAGCTGGATCCTGCACCGCAGGTCGCCCGCCTGGATCATCGTTTCCCCTCCATTTCACAAAATTCCACCTTGACATTTTCACGGTATCGTGATATACTAATCACAGAAAGGGGGAAAACCCAATGCCTGTTATCTCACGGTTTTACGGAATGACCATCAAAATGTATTTGCTGGGGAAAGAACACAATCCGCCCCACATCCACGCACTCTATGGCGACTATAACGGCGTCATCGACATTCAGACCCTGGACATGATCGAAGGCGACCTGCCCCGCAAGGCCCTGAATATGGTTCGGGAATGGGCCGCCGATCACCAGGCCGAGCTGCTGGAGATGTGGATGACCCAAAACTTCAAGACGCTGCCCCCGCTCGAATGAGCGGGGCGCTGCGGCAGAAAGGAGCTCCCCATGTTTCATAAGATCAAATCCGTTACCCCGCTGCCCGGCTATGCCCTGCTGGTCCACTTTGCCGACGGCTGCGCCAGGCAGTACAACATGACCCCCCTGTTGGATCAGATAGACGCCTTCGCCCCCCTCCGCACCGTCCCCGGCCTGTTTGAGCAGGTCCGGACGGATCCAGGCGGCTATGGGATCTCCTGGAACGACGACATCGACCTGGACGGCTCTGAGCTGTGGGAGAACGGCCAGCCGGTCTCCTCCCCCTTTGACGGCCTGCTCTCCTTCGCCGACGCGACCTCCCTCTGGGGCCTGCATGACAGCACTCTCCGCAAGGCGGTGGCCTACCGCAGGCTGGTGGAGGGCGTCGATGCCCAGAAGTTCGGCAAGCAGTGGATCGTCACCCGCACCGCCATGGAACGGGAATACGGCCCCCAGCCCTCTGTTCAGCCCTGACCCGCCGCCCCTTCCGGGGGCGGCTTTTTTATGCCTCCGGCTCCGTCAATTTCAGCTGGGTCAGTGCCCGGCGGAATGCCGGGTTGTCCGTCACCAGTTTCCCGGTGATGCTCACCGCCCGCTGGTCATAGGCGTCCAGCACCAGGCTGTTCACCAACAGGTCATACTGGGCGGCCCTGGGGGTCCCGGCGGCGGGGGCTTCCACCCCTGCGTTGGTCATGTAGTCCACTGCACTGTCGTACAGCACATCCAGCAGCGCCAGTTCCCCGGTGTCCGGCTCATCGATCCTGCAATAGGCCAGCAGCACCGGCCGCTTGCTCTCCGGGATCCCCATGGTCCTCCCTCCTCTCTATCAGCCGCCTGCGCCGCTGGTGGCGACCACAAACCCCTTGTCCACGATGAGGTTGCCGCCCACCATCACGTCGCCCAAAATGGCGTACATCCGCTCGACCGCCTTCACGCTCTCATCCACCCGAATGGTGTAGTCACCGAACAGGCCCAGCTCATAGTTCATGGGGTCGCCATAGACCATGGTCTGGATGGTGGCGCCTGCGCCGTCCAGGGCGGTGAGGGCGGAGGAGATCACATAGGGGATCACGGTGCCGCCGTCCACGATGGTGCCCCGGTTGGGGTTGCCGCCCTCAGGGATGATCTTGAAGATCCGCTCCTTGTCGCCGTTGCGCAGCTTGCCGATGGCCAGCAGGTCCTTCTTGTTCAGGTACAGCTTGGCATTGGCCCCCAGGGTCTCGTCGCCGCCGTATGCGAAAAACAGCTCAGTCAGCAGGTTCTCGTCCAGCGTGGCGTTCTCCAACTTTTTGAAAATGGTGCCGCCCGCCACGTTTTTGGCATTTTTCACGCCGAACATATCGGGGCTGCTCTGGCCGTCGCCGTTGAAAATCATGGCGGCGATCTGCCGCTTCATGGCCCGCATGGCCATGCCGTGGATCTTCTCATAGTAGCTGGCGGGGCTCAGCCGGTTGATGTTCCGGTCCACAAAGCTGGTCACGTTCAGCTCATAGGGGGCGATCTTGGCCACGCCGAAGGTGGGGTCGGTGGAGGCGGTGCGGGCCTTCCCGGCGTTGGTACTCACCTTGCCGCCCTTGGCGTCAATTTCAGAGATCACATAGGGCTCCAGATAGGCGCCCATGCCCGTCAGATCCTGCACATAGACCTCGTCCACCACAGAGCACACCATGTTGCCCAGGGGGTCTCGGATGTCGCTGCCTGCCCCGGTGGGCTGTACGATGCTTCCGGTGGCCAAAGTCACCTGCTTGCTGGCCTGGTACACATCCCGCATGGTCTCCCGGGCGGAGAACTTCACCTCGCCGCCCTTCCGCAGGATGTCGGCGCGCTCCAGAGCCTTGTCCTTCTCCTCGGCCGGGTCTTTGCCCCGCTCCATGAATTTCCGGTCTTGCTCCTCCAGCAGCTTCTCCACGTCGGAGATCTCGCCGTTCATGTTGGCAACCTTCTCCATCTCGGTGCGGTACTCCGCCTGCTTGCCCTCCTTCAGCAGGGCCTCGGCGTTCTCCAGCTGCGTGGTCCGCTGGCTTTTCAGTTCGATCAGTTTTCGTCTCATCTCATATCCTCCTCAAAATCTCAGTTTTTCCAGCTCCAGCAGGGCCTCGTCCTGCCAGGAGATATTGTGACCGGGCGCCCCGCCCGTGGGATCACGTTCCGGGCCCTCCGGCCCGCCATACCGTTTGACCACTCCGGCCTCCGGCTGGGCCGGAACCGGCAGCAGGGACACCTCGTATGCGTCCACCGCCTCATCCAGGATGATGATGCACATCCCCTCGTCGTATATCTGGCCCTTGTTGTGCTCGCACCAGTGCTGCGTCCAGTCTGTCCCGCAGATGGAGCATACCGCCCGCCGGACGGACACCCCCACGCTGCACTCCCGCAGCAGGCCGCCCTCGATGGCGGCAATGGTGTCCTCGTTGCCCCTCAGCCGGGGCATATAGCACCGGAGCACCAGCTGTTTCCCGCCCTCCGTCTCCGGCATGGGCTCCACGCCGGCGGCATAGACCCGGGCGGTCTGGCTCCCGGCAGACCAGCAGTGGTCCATCAGCACCGGGCGGCCCACAAATTTCTCCGCCAGCCCCTCCAGGGCCGCATCGCTGAACCGCTCCAGGTCCCGGTCCACCTGGTTGTTGCACGCCGCCAGGCGGAAGGTGAACACCTCCTCCGCCCCCAGCTCCCGCAGGGCCTGTGCGTTGACGAGAGCCATCTCCCCCTCATCCGGGGCGGCCTTCATCAGCCTCGCCTGCTTCATGATCTGATCCATCTCATTCCTCCTCCCGTGCTCCCTGCTGCGCACGCAGCCGGCTCAGTTCCGCCCAGTCCCGCAGGGGCACATAGTTCAGGCTGGCCCGCCGCTCGTCGCCGCCTGGGACGTGGGGCATATCCTCCAGGTCCATGATGTCGTTGACGCAGAACCCGCCCACCTCGGTCATGTCCCGGTACCACTGGCCACGGGCGGCGGTGTCGCCCCGCAGCTCCGCCATCATGTTGATCCGGATCTCCAGCCCAGCGGCCACCTGGCTGGGCAGCAGCAGCTTCCAGGTCTGCTCCTCCTCGTACTGGGTCACATTGGGGTGGAGTGTGCCCACCACATATTCAATGGCGTTCTGCTCATTGCTGCCGTAGGCCTGTTTCCCCTCCTGCAATTTGTACAGGGGGACCCCGAAATACCGGGCGATGTCCCGCACCGTGACCTCCTTGCTCTCCACGAACTGGGCGTCCTGGTTGCTGGATGCCAGCGGTTTATAGTCCAGGCCAAAATCCATGATGGCGATCCGGTGGCCATTCAGCGGTCCGGCGTGGACCCGTTCCCACTCCCGGCGGAGCAGATCCTTTCGGCTCACCAGCTGCCCCGGGTTTTTCGGGTCCTGGACGCTGCCGCCCAGGTCGGCCTCTGTCCGCAGGATGCCGGAGGGCTGCCCGCCGCTCTGGTAATAGCTCAGTTCATACTGCTGCTGGGCACGGGCCGAGGCGATGGTCTCGCTGGCCCTTCGGAGGACGCCCACCCCCTTCAGCCCGTCCCGGGTCGCCGTCTTGTAGTGGCATATATCCTCGTTGGGGAGGACCATGGGCTCCCCCGTCCAGGGGTGGGTCACCGTGTACCACACCCGGCCAGAACTGTCCCGCCAGGGCTCCACCAGCTGTCCCGGCACCGGGATCAGCTCCACCGGCCGGCCGCTTTTCGGATCTCTGACGATCCAGTCATAGCCATTCCCGTTGACCAGGCGGCTGGTCTCCAGCACCTTTTTCCGGACGAATGGGCTCATGGCCTCGTTGGGCCGCACGTTGAGCAGCCGCAGGATGGGCAGGTCCACCCGCTCCCGGCTCCGGCTGTCCATGATGAAACAGGGCAGCTTTCCCATGGAGTCGCTGAGGATCTCAATGCACCGGTCCACCGCCGACAGCTTCCGGGCAAAGCTCTCCCCCGTCTCCGTCCCGGCGGCGGGGTATCCGGCCTCCACCAGCATCTCTGCCGTCAGCCCCTTCTGTGCGGAGGGCGACCGGGCTACCGCCCGCAGCCCCTTGGACACGCTCACCGGTCACCGCCTCCTCCCAGCGCGCTGAGCACCGCCCCCGCCAGCAGGAACACCCCCGCCGCGATCAGGCCGGCCGGGGCTGAGTACAGCCCGATCCCCACGCATACCAGCGCCGCCCCTGCGGCCATCGCCAGCTCCACGGCGTACTCTGCCGCCGCCTCTTTCAGATGCTTCATGTCTGCCTCCCCGGCGGCTCAGCCGCCTCTTACAAGCTAAAATCTTCCCGGCCCAGCGCCGCCGCCAGATCCGGCTTCTCCGCGTCCTTCAGCATAGCCGCCGCCATGGCGATGATCCAGGCCACCGCAATGTCGATGCGCCCCACGCTGCGGTTTTTCATGGGCTTCATGTTCTCATTTCCGTCTACTGCGCACCGCACGTTGCCGAAGTTCCACCGGGCCGCTGTGTTGTGCTCGTGGAGCATCATGCCCTTGCGCAGCAGCAGCTCCAACTGTTTGGTGGCCGGGCTCATTCCTGTCATGTTCTGGCGGATCTCAATGACCTCGATGGCCCCGTGCTCCGCCGTGCTCTGCATCAGCCGCTGGGACAGCGTCCAGCTCATGGCCGGGTCCAGCCCCAGACAGGCCAGGTCGAACTCCTCCGCCGCCTGCCAGATGGTCTGCTCCACCGCGTCGTAGTCGATGATGTCCCCCGCACAGCCCTGGAGAAAATCCGCCCGGATCCAGTCTCCGTAGGGCACCCCGTCCCGGGTCTCCCGGGCCTCCAGGTCGTCCAGGGGCACCCACCCCCAGAACAGGGCCACCCAGGTCTCCAGCCCCTCCTGGGGCGGAAACAGCAGCACCAGGGCGGTCAGGTCGGTGCTCTTGGACAGGTCCAGCCCGCCGAAGCACCGCTTTCCTCTCAGATACTCCCGCACCGCCCGCCTTCGGGCCAGCACGTTCATCCCGGCCCACTCCGGCCGGTTGAACTGGGTCTTGTCGTAGATGGTCACCGGCACCCAGCCCACCGATTTCACCGCGATCCACTGGTTCAGCCGCAGCCAACGGAACAGCCGCTCCGCCGCCTCGCTCTGCCGGGCCGCCCGGGCCTCCCGCCGGAAATCGCTCAGGCGCAGGTTGTGCCCCAGGCCGGGGTTGCAGGCGAACCACAGTTTTTCGTCATAGATGTCCAGCGCGTCGATCTTGTCCGGGTCATCCCCGGTGAGGATCCCGACGCCGAACATGATGGGGCACCACTCGGGCAGGTCGCTGTCCAGCTCCCGCTCCGGCTCCCCCCGCCGCCAGGCCAGCAGCCTCCGGCATTTCTCGTGGATCTCCCAGCCGATGCTCCGCCGGTCCGGGTCGTCCCCGGCCGTGGTCAGCACGATCACCGCCTGCTGCCGCCGGGCGGCGTCCGAACCGGCGGTGAGTACGTCCCACAGCCGCCGGTTGGGCTGGGCGTGGAGCTCGTCGATGATGATGGCGGAGAAGGAGAAGCCGTGCTTGGTGGAGGCGTCGCTGGAATAGACCTTCATCACGCCGCCGTCCCGGCTTCGGATCTCCCGCACGCTGTCCCGGCACCACACCAGGGGGTCGTGCTCCGGCTGGCCCAGGGCGGTGTGCTCCACCATGTACTTGGCGCACTGATAGATGATGTCCGCGTTGGTCTTGTCGGCGGCGAAGATGCCCACCTGGGGCCGGGCCTCCCCGTCCGCGATCAGGTGGTAGAGGCCCAGCCCGGCGGCGAACTCGCTCTTGCCGTTCTTCTTGGGAATCTCCTCATAGAGATACCGCCGGTACCGGCTCCAGGTCCCGTCCTCGTCCAGAGCCTGGACCCCGTAGAACTGCCGGATGGCCTCCTCCTCCCAGGCGGACAGGACAAAGGGCTGTCCCGCCCACTCGTTCTGCCCGAACACCAGCAGGGAGAAGAAGTTCCGCACCAGCTCCACCTCGTCCCCGCTGTACCGCAGCCGGGTCCCGTCGTCCGGCCGGACCACCTCCACGCCCGGGGCCAGGGTCAGCAGCTCAGGCACGCCGTCTCGCCTCCATCAGCTGGAGGAACGGGTTCTCCTCCTGTTTCTTCATCTCCGGCGCCACCAGGCGGCACCGGCTGGTGATGGTGAGCCCCAGGTCGTTGGCACAGGCCCGAGCCTGCTCAAAATAGGACTTCTGTGCCTTCGTCCACTTGTTCACCAGGTCCGGGTCCTCATGGTCCAGGGCGTCCTGCACCATGCGGCAGGCCGCCGTGAACTGGTGCTGTGCCACCAGATAGCGGCCCACCGTGTCCCGGTCCAGCTGTGCCGCCCCCATGTCGGCCGCCAGCAGCTCCTTGGCCAGCGCCCGGAAGTCGGCTTTCAGATGCTCCGGCAGCCACCGGGGCACCCGCATTTTGGCGGGTTTGGGCAGCTCCACCTCCCGGGCCGCCCGTGCGGCCTTCTCGGCCTTGCTCAGGTGCTTGCGGCCGTTGGCCTCCAGCACGCTCAATTTCTGCCTGGGTCCCGGCATCTCCGTCTCCTCCTTCCCACGCTCCTGCTCCTCCATTCGTCCACCCCGTGCCCTTCCCCTTCCCGTGGGGAGAAAATCCCCTCCCGAGGGCTGCATACGGTCTTGGACCCCTTCCGTCAAAACTTTCTTACCCCGGGGAGAGGGTTCGAGGCCTTCGGCCTCCCCGGGTGCGCCCACGGACGCCCACGTCCAGGCACCCGCGCCCAAGCGTCCCAGCATTTCCGAGTGTTGGCCGCCCAAATCAGCGGCCTTTTTTCCGCCGTTCCGCAGCCTGTTCCCGGGCCGTTTTCTGGTCGTGATGGCGCTTGCACAGGCTCTGGTGGTTGGCCGGGTCGATGAACCTGGCCCAGCTGCCCCGGTGAGGCTCGATGTGGTCCACCACCGTGGCCCTGGTGCGGTGTCTGGGATCTCCGGGCGGATACTGGGCGGCGCAGGCGCGGCAGAACGGCTCCCGCAGCAGCTGTGCCGGTCGCAGGTCCTCCGTCCAGATGGGCAGGCTGTACCAGCTGTGATATTCCGCCGAGGCCCGGCGCGGGGCCCTGGCTGGCTTGTGCTTGGGACAATAGCCCTCCCGGGTCAAGGCTGAGCAGCCTGGGTGCCGGCAGGGCCTGAGCGGCTTCATGGCCACGGGCTATCACCTCCGGGCAAAACAAAAAGCGCCCAAGCCACGACACCCGACTGATCGGGTCGTCATTGGCTCAGGCGCTGGTCTCTGTGGACTCTGGCTCAGGCGCATCGATATTCACAACGGTCTCCTGTCCGCAGCGCTTGCACTTCACGGGCAGGTTTCGGACGGCTGTGTCCGGCAGGAGCTTCAGCAACTTCCCCTTCCGGCAGACTGGGCAAAGCACCCATCCGTCCTTTATGCTTAGTTTACCACAACACACGTTCGATTGCAAATCTTTTTCGCCTCTTTCCGCTAAAATTTAAAGAGAATATACTTACCCCCGAGACTGAAAAGAATAGAAAAGCTATTCTTTTTTCCGTTTCCGTCTGTTGCGCCGCCGTTTCCGGGCCGGATCCCTGGGCAGGAGATACTTGATCCACGCAAACTCCCCATATCCGTTGACCACAGGACCCTCCCGAGATAGGATGTCCGCCTCCGGCGGGGCGGACAGGGTCACACAGTCCGGTACCGTCTCAGTCTCCGGCTCCGGATGGGCCAGCCCCAGAGAGGGCGTCCAGGTCCGCTCTCCCACCTGCGGGTGGCCCCACTCTCTGGGCTCCTTGGTGAGATAGCTGGCCAGGTCCTCGTATGTGTAATCCCGGTGGAAGGTCAGCCGCCGCAGTTCCAGGTTGTCCCCATAGATCCACAGCCGCCGGATCTCCTCCAGGTCATCCCCTGTGGCGTTGAGCACCACATGGTGGTGGAGGCGCCCTCCCGGATTGCACCCCTCCGTCACATAGATGTAGTGGAGCAAATGTCCCCGCTCTTTCCTTGCTTTGCGCAACCGGCTCAGAAATGACCGGATCCGCCGGACCGCCGCATCACGGCCGTCCGGCAGATGTTTGTCATCATAGGTGAGGGTGAGAAACAGGTCTCCATCGTCAAAATTCGCCGCCAGAGTCCTCTCCAATTTCTGGAACGAGGTCCTGGCATTCAGCCGTTCTCGGGCTGCTGTACTGGCATGCCGTTTCTGCGCGCGCTGTCTGCTGCTATCCCCTGCTGCGGGTGCGGTGTAGACCACCGCACACACCAAGCGGCCGCTCTGGATCTTCCGCAGGATTTTACTCATCCGTACCCTCCTCCAGCTGGTCCAGGGCCCGGCGGATGAGGCGCCACTGCTCAATGGGCAGTTTTTCCGCTCCGGTGAGGGCACCCCGGAGCTTGTCCGCCGTGAGATCTCCGCCGCACCGGCTGGCCACTGCCTCCAGACAGCCCAGGCCGCCCG
>OOAU01000920.1_pt1 | contig 14801 bp, 28 predicted proteins | sample 1670931 | NCBI WGS metagenome assembly OOAU01 (sample SAMN06348105, study PRJEB24527) | human gut metagenome | biome: human gut; feature: ankylosing spondylitis patient; material: feces | host: Homo sapiens | place: China | collected 2015-10 | reverse complement strand
TCGGCCAGGTGGACAAGCAGAATATGACGGTTCACCGGTGGTTCGCCGCCAAGGCGTGCCCGGGGGATTATCTATACAATCGGCACGGAGAGATTGCCGCCAAAGTCAACTGGCGGCTGGAAGGAGAGGATGAACCCATGGATATTGCAAAGTTGATCTCTGAAATGACCAACGAACAAGCCTACCAGCTCATGCAGAAAGCAGAGCTCCACGCGAAGACGCTGTCTGAGCCCGCCTGGTCCCAACAGGAGGGACATTGGGCAAAGGCTGCGGCAAATGGCATCGTGGATGGTACAAGCCCGGAGCGCCCTGCTAAAAGAGATGAGATGATTGCTATCCTTGGTCGCTTAGGCTTGCTGTAAAAGGAGGGCGGTTGTCTCTGTCTCGTTACATTTACAGCATAGAGCAACTAAACTCTATGGAAAAATGTGAGTGGCTAACAGATAGAGAAAAAGCCATATTTAATTTATTTTATCGTCGTGGATGGCAGATTGAATCCATTGCGGCAGAGATGGATGTTTCAAGAGGGACAATAAACAATGCCCTTCGGCACATCCGGGAGAAAACAGAACAATCTTTTTACTGCGGGGAGTGATTCCCCGCAGTTTTTTTGTATTTAATTTGTCCTTAATTTGGATTTCATTTGGACAGGCGAGCATCCATTTTTTGGTAAGATAAACACATCAAAGTGAGGAGGTGCTGGGCATGTTTGGTATAAATCCTTATGCTCCGTATGGCATTCCCCCTGGAACTATGGGACCTGCTACGGGCCAAATGAATCCACAATATCAAAATAATTATATCTCCCCCCAGAACGCCCAGAAAAGTGGTCCGGACTGGGTAACTGTCCCTACTGTAGGAGACATCCGTAATGTCGGTGTCCAGGCAGGGACTAAGGCATGGATTATGGCTCAAAACGATGCTGTCTTTGCTGTTCGCACGGCAGATCAGATGGGTGTCACGACCACTGAGTATTACCGCTTTGAGCGATATGACCCGGAAGAAGCGGCAAATGCTAAGGCGTCGGAAGAGTATGTCACGCGCACTGAATGGAACAAACTCATAGAGAGCTTAGGAGGTATTTTAGAGGAATGAATCCTATCTTTGGGAAACCAGCGGGAGGCTCCGGGGACATCGGACCTGCCGCGCTGATCCAGCGTCTCATGGGAATCCTTCATGGAAACGACCCCCAAAAGGTCACACAACTGCTTGCCAAGCAAAATCCTCAATTCGCACAATTCATGCGCTCTTGCGCGGGAAAAACACCTGCGCAGGTGGCAAAGGAAAATGGGCTTGATTTTGAACAGATCAAACAAATGTTCTGATTGCATCGAGGTAGGCGCCCCTCGCTGTAAAATAAATTTTAGGAGATTATACGTATGGACAACATGTCTCTCTCTGACATTGCTGCCGTGACCCGTAATGTCGATGGTGACGGATGGGGTGCCGGTGGCGGCTGGATCATGATTATCCTATTCGCTCTGATCTTTGGCTGGGGCGGGAATGGTTTCGGCAATCGAAACGCCAACGGGAATCCTGTGACAGAGGCTGATCTGTGTAATGCAAACAGTTTCAACGATCTCAAGTCTGCCGTGCGCGGGGTCTCTGGCCAGATCGATGGGATGAACATCGGGCTGACTAAGGGCATCTGTGACCTTGGGTATACTACCCTGGGGAACTTCAACGCACTGGAGCGTCAGCTGTCTGATTGTTGCTGCACCACTCAGCGGGCTTTAGACAGCGTCCGGTTCGACATGGCAAATTATGCTGCGGGAACCAACGCTACCATTAACGCTGTGGGGCAGAAAATCCTGGATAAAATGTGCGCCGATAAGGAAGCTGCATTGAATGCACGTATCCAGCAGCTGGAAATCCAGCAGGCGATGTGCGGCGTAGTCCGGTATCCCATGGCGACTACTTATGCTACTGGCTGCAACCCCTTCTTTGGCGGCTGCTGCAATGGCAATATCTAACCACACATGGGTTAGATGAATCAGGCCCTGTTGGCCGGGTAAGGGCGGGGCATCACCCCGCCCTTTTTATTTTAACTTTTGGAGGTAAATATATTATGAGTTGCGATTCTGGAATTTACACGGTAAACACAGGCGTTTCTGTCCAGGCCGGAGGGATTGTCCCTCTTGGTGCTATTATCCGCCGTTTCGGCTGCGGTGCCCAGCTGAATGGAAATGGTATCACTGTGGATAAGGCCGGATATTATGATGTAGATGTGGCCTTGACTGTTCTCCCAACTGCTGCTGGAGCTATTACAGCCACTCTCATGAAAGATGGTGTGGCTGTCCCAGGTGCTACAGCTACGGGAACTGCGACCGCAGTTGGCAGCGCTGTTCCCCTGGCTTTCGGGGCAATGGTGCGACAGTTCAATAACTGCTCTGGAAGCACCTACACTATTATCTTAAGCGGGGCTGCCACTGTGAGCAATGTGGCTGTATCGGTAGAGAAAATCTGAGGTGCGGATATGTTAGAACGAATCAAGCATATTGTGCAAGACATTGACAGCGAGATCATGGGCGCACAACATTATGCAAAACTGTTTAAGAAATTCCGAGAAAAAGACCCAGATATTTCTCGGATGTATGCTACGATGGCAAAGCAGGAACTATCCCATGCAGATATGCTGATGGAGAGTGCCCGGCGGATTTGCGCTGCTGCTACAGAGTCGGATAATAAGGCAGGGATTCTGGCCATCATGGACATTCAAGAAGATAGAACTGCTCCGTGGATTCTCAAAGTAAAAGGAATGCTGGAGGCAGGATAATTTTCCACAGTTTTTCCACGGCTGTACCAAATTGAACCCAATAAAATCGGAATAGTTTTCCAATTATTGGGACTTTATAAGGCGGAAAATATTGCTAAGAAAGCCAAAAAGCCCTTGAAAATCAAGGACTTTTTGGCTTTCTTCTTTGGCACGCCAGGAGGGACTCGAACCCCCAACCCTCAGAACCGGAAGCAGAGAGAACTGCCGTTGTACTTCCTTTTATTTCAGTGAATTTACGCTAACATCTCATTTTTTTCCACGGTATTTTCCACATGTATGGTTTCGCTGATCCCTCCAGAAAAAGTGCTGCTGGACAATATGAATCCCGGAAAATTGAGGTCGGGGAGAACAGAAAACAAAACGATAAAGTCATTCCATGCGCTGGCAGTATAGCACACTTGAGAGGCTGCCAGCTTTTCTATATTTGCGTGGAGTGTGCCCGGGTCCTTGTGGGTATATATGTTTGCGGTTACAGAGATATCAGAATGCCCCATGAGCTCCTTTGCAATATTGATGGGGACCCCTGCTTTCTGGAGATCGGTGCAGAAAGTATGGCGAAGACAGTACGGGGTGAGGTCTGGGGCAATCGCGTGCTTTATGATTTGATTCCTCCTAAGTTCTGCCCCCAATTTTATGTCCAGGTCCCGCGCGAAGGAGTTCCAAAGGCGTTGGAGGCTTTTGTGATTGTGCCGGTTCCCGGCGCCGGTTTGAAATACAGGGGAATCCGGTTTCCCTTGCACGCGGAGGAGATGATATTTTAGGTCCGCGTGCATAGGGACATCACGGTTCCCTGCCTCTGTTTTTGTCTCTTTGATCCGTTCGGACCCGCTTTCCACGGCCTTATGGACATGGATTTCATTCCGTTCAAAGTCGATATCTGCCCAGTTGAGGGCTACGGTTTCCCCAGGGCGAAGCCCCGCATACAGCATCATTAAGACCCACAGACCGGATCTGTGGGTGGACGCCAAAGACAAGATGGCGGCCCGTTCCGTTTCTGTGATTGCCCGATGGCTGTTTTTCTGCGTGGCGGGGAGTTTCAAGTCTTCCGCTGGGTCAAAGGTGATAATTCTTGTTTTCCTGGCACGAGAAAACATCTCTTTGAGCACCAGACGAATCTTTGACACATGCGAATAAGATCGTCCGGCCTGATCGTTCAGAATCTTTTGCAGATGGATCTCTCTCACGTCACGTAGTTTCATTGCCCCTATAACTGGCTGAATATAATTCCTGTATTTCTCATCATACATCTTTAGACTTTTTGGGGTGAGTCCGGCGGCTTTCTTATAGGTTTCTACCCATTCCTTAAACCAATGGTCAACGGTTGTATTGGCGTTTATCACAATTTCTCCGCGTTCTAAAGATACTTTCATTTTTGCGATTTTTTTATATACTTCTTCGATGGTTTTTCCCTTCACATCGTATCTTTTTCCGTCCCAGGTGAATGTCTTTCTGACATACTCATATTTTTTGCTGTTTCGAGTATTTTCCATGATATCTCTCCTTTTTTGCACAGTAATAAAAAGTCAAAACATGTCGCTTTTGTTTATTATGTACATCTTTGAATTTGGCTATTCCAGGATTTTCCATTATATGGCTATGGTGATTTTTGGAAATTGTTGGTATTCTATAAAAAACAGATTTTCTTCGGTCCGAAAATTAGTCCAGAAATATATCTCCTTTTATTTTGGAATCTTGCAGAGCGTAGAACGTCTGTTCTATAATGGGGAGGACATAGCATGAAGAAACGCGGTGACCACTCTATCAATAGGCCGGGGGCCTGGACCCATTCAGAGCAAGGTGTGGAAGAGGTTCTCTTATGTCAACCACACCAAGAACACTTTACAGAAAAAAGTATGGGGGGAAATTATATGGAGAAAAAAGAAATTGTCCGGCAAATCCACGTTCGTTTAGAGTTCCTATCCATCAAAAGCCTTAGACTTGTACTTAGTTTCATCAAGGGGCTCAGATCCTGATTTTTCAAAGAGCCAGCCCAATGGGGCTGGCTCTTTCACATGTCAAAGCCCAAGAAGTTGTTTTTTCTTTGCGTCAAATTCATCTTGGGTAATAACTCCTTCGTCAAGGAGTTCCTTAAATTTTCTTATCTCATCAGCCGTGGTTATATTACTACTGGTTTCACTTATCTCAGATTTAGTCTCTTCACCTTTTGCGTCATTGATCATAATTTCAAACAGAGCGAGGCATTCTTGTGCTTGGTTTACAGCAGTCCGGTATATAATTCCGGCCTTTTTGAATTCTGCTCCACCGGAAATGAAATCTATATATACAGCAGGGCTTGACATATCTTTCATAGTTACTTTGATTCGCAACTCTGTACAGATATTTTTTGCTTTCTTTTTCCCCGTAGATCCGCCTACGATTGCGCCAACGCCACCGAGTAAAACTCCTCCCGCAACGGCTCTTCCAAGCCCTCCACTTGTTACTGTGGACCCATCCTCAATCAACTCGACACTGAGTATATCGGAATAGGAATAGACCATCTTTGTTTTCTTTTCTTTTCCGGAAGCGACATACCAAAGCTTTTGATTCTCATCAATTTTTAGATAATCTCCTATTTGCTTGGTTATTGTCATAGCTTCTCTTATTTGATTGTTCTCATCAAGAGTAGAGATTCGATCTCGAATCTCATCCACAGTAAGACCCGCTGAGCCTCCCATTGCCAATGGAATTTTTGCTTTTTTGTTGCATGTTGAGCAAATGAATTTCTTGTCTTTTGTTTTTGCCCAACTCATGCTCCCAAACCGGCATCCACATATCGGACAAACACTCTCTTCTTTTTTAGGCCATAAACCCATTACAATCCCTCTTTTCGTTTCTCTTTTATCTCTTCTGCAATCTCCAGGATTTTATCCCCAACGGCTTTCCATCCTTCCGGGGACATCCGGCTCAGACAGAGGATGATCTCGTTTCTATACGGGACATCCTCTTTTAACATGCGCCCAAAAAATTCTGACAAAGCCTCTTCTTCGGATACCTCTTTGTACATAGGCCCCTCTCCGGTTCGCAACCAGGTTTCATTGACGCCAAACTTATCACAAATATCAATGATTGTTCGGTCACTTGGATTTTGCTTGCCAGACATCATTTTTGATACTGATGGCTGGGTTAAGTTAATTTTTTCTGAAAATGCAGTATTTGTTAATCCAGAGGTTTCTACTACTTGTGCTATCCGTTTATGTAGGTTATCCATACGCCCCCTCCTCTCTTTTCTCATAGTAAAACACAAATATTCACTGATGTCAACAATAATTGTTACTCACCCACAAAAAACTATTGACTTTATTCTTTAGTAACGTTATACTATTATTCAGTAATCAATAAAAGAATTAAGAAGGAGGTGATTAAGATGATTCTTCTCGGTTTTCTTATCGGGGCAATTGCAACAGCTGCCACCTGGCTGGTGGTACGGCTTTTCCCGAAGCAGAAGTATCCAAAGGACAATGCTTTGGTTGCTGCTATCGGGTTTGGAGGCGCGTACTTCGTCTCTTTTGCGGGATGGTGTTTACTGTATATCTAAGAGAAATTAAAGAGGGGAGGTGGTGGAATGAGAAAAAACGAAGGTCCCACTGAGTGGAATGCACAGGTGGAGGAAAATAGAGACTATATCCTGAAGTGGAAGCGGCGGAAGCAAAAGCGTAACACCATACCGGATTGGGCGTGGTATATCACATGGGGCATTATGTCCGCAGCTATTATTCTTAATATCATTGGAATTGTAGGACTATTGAAATAATAGCAACAGCAAGGGCTACCAGAGATATTCCAGTTGTTATCCAGTAGCGAATGGATATCTTCCGTTCTATCTTTTCCCGATTAAGATGATCATATAGAGCCTCTTTCCCCTTTTCTGTAATGCTTATTTTAGTATCCGGGAAAACACCATTACAGTTTTCCATCTTTTTCGGGAGCTCTGCAACTATCCATCCATTCCTTCTTAGGTATGAAATGTTTGAGTATAGCCACGGCCCAGATGAATCCAAAAGCAAGTAAATTTCATCCGGCGTGAGGGGGCCGCGGTTATGAAGTATCTGTAAAACAGTGCTGCTATCTGGTGTCATAGTTATTATACCTCCCTTTTCGCCTATTCTACCACAGGCGGCGGGAGGGGAGCAAGAGAGGAGGTGAGCCTATGAACCCACGGGAAACAACCTCTGCAAATTCCATTGCAGAAACCATTGTGGCCGTATTACCGGGTCTCCCTGAAAAGGAACAGGTATATATTTTGGGCTACATGGCCGGGATCGCGGCGGCCCATGCAATCCGCGAAGAAACAACCCGGGCCTCGTAAAACGGGGCCCGGGAAGGGAGGAAATTATGAGTATTTATACAAAAAAGGCCGACATGTACCGGCTGGTGCGAGACTGTGCGGAACAGCTGCCGTTTCCGGTCCCGCTGCCGAAAATCCGGCGGACACACTTCGGAACCACGATTGCGAAGAATCAACACATGTGGTGGAGAGACGGGACCACACTGTATTCTGCCTACCTCATGGAGATTTTGGACGAGACGATCCTGCGGGTGGAAGTTTATGAGGCAGATGATTGTATCGCCGCGGAGTCTATCTGCTTGAAAGGAACTGAGGTGACATAATATGCCGAAAGTCAAAATTTGTGACCCCAGCGCATTGGGGAAAGGAAAGTCCAGCACAAAGCCTCAAATGAACAACCGAAAGAAGAAGCAGCTGGAAGATAAGATCATCGAACTTTTTGGGATCTGCCTGACGTTTGCCGAAGTAAAAAAAGTGATCGGTCTCCAGGATTACACCTGCGCCATGAATTGGATTCAGTCAGAAGGAATTGAGCCGGTGCTGGTCAATGGGCGGAAACGGTACCTTGCCGCAGACGTGGCCAAGGCGTTGGAGCTGTCCAAAATCCGGGCGGTGTGATATGTCCCAGATTATAAAAAGGACCCTTGTCGGCGTTGCAGCACCGACAAGGGCTGGTAGAAAAAGAAAGGCATTGATGTGCCACTATTAGGATAGCACGTCACCGAAGAAAAAGTCAAGAGGTGGAGTATGAATCTAAGCAAGCAACCTGTTGTAGCCTATGCGTCCCGGCCTTGGCAGGGCAGCTCCCGGGGGAGTTCTTCCCCGGGGGATTTCTACGGATCGGACACACCGGAGGCCATTGCTCTGTGCATGAACTGCACCCGGGAGGACTGTACCTCCAGCTGCTGGGAGATCAAAGAAGTGTTGCACCGCACCCGGAGAAAGAATGCGGGGAGGCGGAAAGAATGAGGGAAAACTTGAGAGCCGCCAGGAAGGCGAAGGGGATGACCCAGCAGGCTATGGCGGATTATTTAGGGATTGGCTTGAGGCATTACCAGAAGATCGAATACGCAGACCTCAATGGTTCTTTTGAGGTTTGGGACGCCTTGGAGGACCTTCTGGGGGTACATCAACGGACACTCCGAGCGATTGCAAATAATCGTCCCGGCCTAAAAGAAAATCGGTAGGAACGTCTAAAATATCTGCTATTTGAACCAACATGTCATAGTGTGGCTCCCGGACCCCGGCTTCATAATGTTGATAAGTCCTGAGGGCCAAATCAAGGCAGTCTGCCATTTTTTGTAGTGTAAGGCCCCTAAAAATACGGGCAGAGCGTAATCTGTCGTTAAACAAGAGAATCCCTCCTCAAAATTTTCACTTGACTACGTACAAATTGTGCGTTATTATGACGACAAAATAAACGAACAATTTGTGCGTAAAAAAGAGGAGGGCACCAGATGAACAAATTTGTATTTATCCAACAAATTAAGACAAGAATCGCATATTTATCCAGACGAGAGTTGATACTTGTCCTTGCGTTTATTCGCGGGCTTCGGTCCTGATGAAGTAGAAAAAGAAAGGAGGGGACACTATGGCGGTTATCCGCGTGGAAAAACAGAAAAACTACACCGTGATGTCAAACTATCACCTGCAAGACGGGAACCTGAGCCTCAAGGCAAAAGGGCTGCTGTCGATGATGCTGTCCCTGCCCGAGGATTGGATTTATTCTGTGGAGGGCCTGGTCTCCCTCTGCAAGGAAGGACGGGACGCGGTTCGGTCCGCCTTGACGGAGATGGAGGACGCCGGGTACATGGTTCGGGGCCGGGCAAGGGACGAGCAGGGCAAGCTGCGAGAGGCGGAGTATGTGATCTATGAGACCCCTCAAACAGCGCCGGAAACGGGCCCTGATATGCCGGAACCTACCCCGGAAGAACCTACGTCGGAAAACCGTACATTGGAGAATCCGACACTACAAAATACTAAGAGAACAAATTACTTAAAGACTAACCCCCCTATAATCCCCCCACAGGGGGACGGGAGTGTGTCCAGGAAGAAACGGGAGCCCAAGGCTGCCCCAGACTGGAAGCCGGAGCGGTTTGCCCGGTTCTGGGAGTCCTATCCCCGGGGGGAGGACAAGCAGGCAGCCATTCGGGAGTGGGACAAGCTCCAACCGGATAATGTTCTTCTCCGGGAGATGGCCCTTGGGCTGGCCCGGGATATGCAGTCTCCAGACTGGCAGCGGGGCATTGGCATCCCCTATGCCTGCCGGTGGCTCAAGCACCGGCGTTGGGAGGATGAGCACAGAACCCCGCCGCAGGAGCCCGAGCCGCAGCCGGAGCAGACTCTGCCGAAGGGGGCGTATCGGTTATGACGGAGAAACAAGAAACCTCCGCGCACTTGGATGCACAACTGGGCGTGATCGGCTCTCTGCTGCTGGATGCAGACAAGTGTGCGGGGGAGGTTTTCCTTCGCACCAGGGAGGAGCAATACACCGGGGAATACAAAACCCTGTTTGCCGCAGCGAAACGGTTGTACCAAGAGGGACGTCCCATTGACCCGGTGACTGTCCGTGGGATTGCCGGGGAGGAGTACACCAACCTGATTCTCCAGATCATGGAGCTCACGCCAACCGCAGCCAACTGCGGCGCTTATCTTGATCTCCTGGTGGAGCAAGCACAGGTTTCCAAAATGCAGACCTTGGGGCTGGCATTGGCAAGCTGCAAGAGTACCGAGGAGGCAAAGCACCTCATTGAGGAGGCTAATCAGGTTATCGTACAGAGAGCCGCACTTCGGGTGGTCTCTGCCGAACAGGGGCACTTGGAGTTCCTTCTCCGGCAGGACGAAAAAGTGTCCTATATCCCCTGGGGATTCCCCAAACTGGACGAAACAGTTTTGTCCAGACTGGGAGACCTGGTGATCTTGGGAGGGCGTCCAAGCGCCGGGAAAACGGCGCTCTCCCTCCAAATGGCGTGGGAACAGGCCAAGACACAAAAAGTAGGGTATTTCTCTTTTGAAACCAACCCGGATGAGGTTTATGACCGCCTGCATGCCCTGGCCGCTTCGGTGGATTCGGTCAAAATCCGAAAACGAACACTGGGCAAGGATGAGATTGCCCGAGTCATTCAATCCAGAAAGGAATTCACGACGCGGAGCATTGACGTGATTCATGCCTCAGAGATGTCTGTGGCAGATGTCCGTAGTGTAACTGTGGCCCGAGGCTATCAAGTAGTCTATGTGGACTATCTGCAAATCATCAACCCGGAGCACAGAACACGGCAGGGAGACCGATTCCGGGATGTCACGCAAATCTCTATGGACCTCCATCGAATGGCGGTCTCTCTCGGGGTACTGGTGGTGGCATTGTCTCAGTTGAGCCGCCCTGACAGGAGTGCAAGGAGTAAAGTGCCTGACCTTTATAGTCTCAGAGAATCGGGACAAATTGAGCAAGACGCGGATGCGGTCTTTCTGCTTTATATCAACGAAGAAGCCATAGAAGATGCTCCCAGAGGCTCCCCGCCGCCAACGCCGCCCAGGACGCTGCGAGTTGCCAAGAATAAAAAAGGATTCTCTGGCGGCTACATTGAGTTGGACTTTGACGGGGCAACGCAAACCTTCCATGCGTTATCTCCAAAGTCCACGGTGCAGCGAGACCTTGTAGACGCGGGGAAAGCGGCAAAGCAGAAAAACCGGTGCAGCACCCAAGGAAAAGTTGTGTCATTCCAAGAGATCACTGGAGATGATCCCGACTTGCCGTTTTGAGAGGAGATGTATGGCATGAGCAAGAACCCCTATTGGAGAGGCATCAAAAGAGTGGCGGAAAAACAACGGGCCAGAGGGGGCAAAAAATACGGGTCTGGAACGGAGGATAACCCTGCGGATATCCGCGGAAAGCTCACGTACATAGAAGAAAACCTGCTTGACGTGCTGATGTATTGCGAATGGATGAAAACAGCCGCAAAAGACCATGAGCTGTCGATTGAGAAAGGCATCGCCGCCAAAATTCTTGTGGATTTAGAAGAACTTTCCTGCAAATGCCCACGATGCCGCCAGGCGGAATGGCTGCAAAATGGAAGCCACCAAAGTAACCGTTATTGTGGTTATTGCGGGCAGAGACTTTTGTGGGATGCGAACAGAAAGGAGGAAACCCCATGACAAGAAAAGAAATTCTCGCCGCTGCGGAGAAGTGCGTGTGTGGAGATCGGGAGCAGGATTATGGAATTCCAGAAAATAGCTTCCGTTTGATTGCGGAATTTTGGCACACCTACCTCAGTGCGAAGTGTGTTGCCGCTGGGGTCCATGTGCAGTTAGACCCGGAGGATGTGGCGGCCATGATGGCCTTGCTCAAGATTGCCCGGGCATCTGCAAACCCGGAGCACGTAGATAGCTGGATTGATGGCGCGGGGTATATGGCTTGCGGCGGGGAAATCAGCACCCATTGGAGTACACGGGGCACAGAACCGATGGAGGAGAGGAAAGATGCGCTGAAAGATGAATAATATCAATCAGGACATAACCCGCATGATCGTTGAGATGAGGGAGCTTGGAAAGTTGCCAGCACCGTGCAAAGGTGGAAGCCACAATAACCTGTTAAGATATAACAAGCTGCGGGACCGGATTCTTGATAAATTCTTGTCCGCATTTGATGAGGGATATAGGTTGAAAAATTCCAACCGCCCGCCGGAGGGAGAGGAGGACACCTGATGGACTACGAAAAGCTGATTGAGCGGCTTAAAAAACCGTGCTGGGGAGAATCTGCGCACTTGGTGGACAAAGAGAGGATGGAAGCCGCCACCGCCCTCTCAACTCTCCAATCCGAAAATAAGAAGCTGCGGGCCGAGATGTCTCAAGCTCGTGAATCTTTAGATTTTGCTCGTACAAAAGACGCTGAAATTTTACGGCTTGGAATGGAGTTGGGTCATCTAAAGAAGCATATGGAAAGATTAACTCATAGGCTTGGCAATGGAGAAATTACATGCAATATGGCAAGAGATGATTGCAGGAAAATGGGTGGGGATTGTCAGATAGATAGTAAAATCCTTGACCACCTTGCTGCTTATGAGGAAACGGGCCTGGAGCCGGAGGAGATTGATCGTATACTTGATGCTTATGGGCGCGGGATGACTCTACGGACAGAGAACGCTCAGAGATTGGAAATCGTAAAGGACATCAAAACTACCCGTCTCCGCGAGCTTGCCCAGGCGGACAAAGAGGGGCGGTGCGTGGTGATGCCGTGCCAACCTGGGGATAAAGTTTCATACAAGAGTAGCACAGGGTTTTGGTGCAATGCGGTTATTAAGGATTACACGCCTGAAAATATATTTATCACGGCGGAGACTGAAATACCGAATGCAGAGCCATTAAGTCATACATTCTCGATTTTGGAAATTGAGGCCGCACTACGGAGGGAAAAGGAATGAAGGAGTACATTGAGAGGGCACAGCTCTTAAAAAATCTTGGGTATGATGAAACAAGACGAGCTGATGTCCTTCCTGGGTCAACGTTTGATATTGTTCTGAAAGAGCCCGCCGCCGACGTTGCGGAGGTGAGGCACGGGAGATGGGAGTTTTTAGGGCCAAATAGACTGATTAAAAGTTGTATGTGTGGAACTTGCAGTGTTTGTCATGTTAGGTCAGTATACATCGTAAATACTGCGATTTGCCCCAACTGTGGCGCTCGCATGGATAAGGAGGGTGATCAGTGAAAATACATATTCCAGGGTTTCAGGCAATGGCCAAGTGCAACGAGTATATGGACCATGGGCCAATTGATATTGATCTTGGACCTAATGTGGTGGCGGTGGTCAGGTGCAGGGAGTGCGAAAAAGCTAAACCAGGTGGGTCTGGCTATGTTTGGTGCGGCAAGAAAGCTATGCCACTTAATGGATTTTGTAGTGAAGGTGTTTGCGGTAACACCCACGACGGGGAGGGCGGAAATGATTAAACTAAAGAATTGCCCGCATTGCGGCGGAGAAGTAGTGCTCTGCAAATTGAACACTATGGTTACAGTGGCAGAGTTTTCTATTGTATGCGCAAAGTGCGGCTTGGAAACACGCATTTACGCAAATCCTATGGCAAACTGCTGCTTTGATATGGGCAAGGCAATAAAAGCAATCACTGAAAAGTGGAATAGGCGAGATGGGAGTTGATCCCTTGATGTCTACCTGGATTTGTGTCCGACAAAGGGCCGGACCGCTGGTCAAGGAATGCCGGTACCAGCGCCCCACACTGCGGAAGGGGGACCTGCCCAGTGTACAGCGGGAAAAACAGAAGATCCTCAGCATGACCAAAGGGGCCCTATTCCGACGAACCCCGGAGGACCGTCTGGAACTGATGCTTGGCCTGTTTGGCTGGGGGGCGACGGTCTACACACTGACTTTTAATGATGCCCAGCTGCCCCACAGTTTCCAGGGGGTCCGCCAGGTTTGGCGGAACTTCCTGGGCGCTATGCGCCGGTGGCGGAAGGATTCTTTTGATTATGTCTACGCGATAGAGGGCCGACATGGGGACAAGCGTTTTCACATCCATTTGGTTTTGCGGGACGCGGATTTTACCCTGGAAGAGGTTCGCTTCCTGTGGCCCGGAGGGTTTGTGGACGGGGAACCTTTGCTCCAGGGCCCGGAGGACAGTTTCCGCCGGATGGCGCGTTACTTGGTCAAAGAACGGCATGACGGATGGGTGATCCCCTTGGGGGCTCGAACCTGGGTGGCCTCTCGGTCTCTCTATGGGAAACTGCCGGCGGCGGAGAAATGGAGGGCAGAGGACGGCAATATCCCCGTGCCAAACCAGGTCACCTGGGCTGAGGAAAATTGCACAAAGAATCCCTTTGGCGCGTACCACTACGCTGCCTATATCACGCGGTATACATACAATAACGCGCGCGTGCGCGCGCGACATAGACTTGAAATATAGGCGCTGCTTTAGACAACAGCGTAAAAAAGGAGGGAAACGTATTGCGAACCACGGAAAAACATGGTAAACTGTTGGCAGTGAGAAACGGGTGGCTTGTATGCCCTGTATGTAGACGGAACAAACGTCTTCTGCATGTGTTGCCGGAGACGACGGCAGAGAACTTGGAGGTCTTCTGCCGAGACTGCAAATCCACCCTAAAAGTTAATATTTCGATAGGCCAGAGCGTAGAACGCCGGAGCCAGTGATTACACCCTTGCAGGTGGTTACTGGTTCCGGCGTTTTTTGTTTTGCATATCTCCAGGAGGTGACAGCCCATGGCGAAGCGAAGCCTAAAACCCTGCCGGCATCCAGGATGCCCAGAACTGACTCGGGACGGGTGGTGCCCCAAGCATCGGCCCGCCCCCCGACAGAACCGGAGAGGGGCCAGCGGGGCCTATCACAGCTGGTATTCCAAGGCCGTCTGGACCCAGGAACTGCGCCCGGCACAACTGCTGCGGGAACCTTTCTGCCGGGTCTGTGCGGCCAAGGGGTGGCGCACCCCTGCCACGGTGGTGGACCATGTTATCCCCTTCCGTGGAGACTGGGACTTGTTTGTCAGTCCGGCCAATCACCAGAGCCTGTGCAAGTTCCACCATGACCAGAAGACCGCCCGGGAACAGGCGGAAAGCAGGGGGAAAGGGGGCCAGCTTTGAGGGGGCGCCGCCGCGGAAGGCTACGCCTGCGCGGCCGGGTGTGAGCGAGTGTGTGTGCATACACCTGCGGGCGCGGGCACGGCGGCAAAGCCGCGGCCCTCCCCCCGGGTCGGAAAAGTTTTGGGGGGTTCTCCCCAGAC
>OOAU01000914.1_pt1 | contig 14925 bp, 16 predicted proteins | sample 1670931 | NCBI WGS metagenome assembly OOAU01 (sample SAMN06348105, study PRJEB24527) | human gut metagenome | biome: human gut; feature: ankylosing spondylitis patient; material: feces | host: Homo sapiens | place: China | collected 2015-10 | reverse complement strand
GCCCGGCTGGCGGCCAAGCTGACGGGCTGGAAGATCGACATCAAGCCCGCGTCCGCCCCCGCTGACGAGGAGCCGGAGGACGAAGCGGACGTCCTGCTGGACGACGAGGCCGAGACCGAGGAATAAGCCCTGCGGGGGCGGCCTCCTGAGTGGGGCTGGCCCTCCCTGGGACCCGCCGCAGGCGGGACGGCGCTTGCGCCGCACAAGCGTTTTGCCGAGGGCAAAACCTTGGTTTGGGGCAATTCAGTTGCCCCAAACGGGATGGAAACAGGGTTCCCGCAAAAAGGCCCTGCCTTTTGCGGGGCGGGCCAGAACGCCCGGCTGGCGGCCAAGCTGACGGGCTGGAAGATCGACATCAAGCCCGCGTCCGCCCCCGCTGACGAGGAGCCGGAGGACGAAGCGGACGTCCTGCTGGACGACGAGGCCGAGACCGAGGAATAAGCCCTGCGGGGGCGGCCTCCTGAGTGGGGCTGGCCCTCCCTGGGACCCGCCGCAGGCGGGACGGCGCTTGCGCCGCACAAGCGTTTTGCCGAGGGCAAAACCTTGGTTTGGGGCAATTCAGTTGCCCCAAACGGGATGGAAACAGGGTTCCCGCAAAAAGGCTCCGCCTTTTGCGGGATGTCCGCACACGTAGGGGCCGATGCCCACATCGGCCTGCGAGGAGGCGAGAAAAATGCCCAAGAAAATACCCCTGCGCCAGTGCGTGGGCTGCCGGGAGATGAAGCCCAAGAAGGAGCTCATCCGGGTGGTCAAGAGCCCGGAGGGAGAGGTCTCCCTGGATTTCAAGGGGAAGAAGCCGGGCCGCGGGGCCTATGTCTGCCCCGATGCGGAGTGTCTCAGGCGGGCGCGGAAGTCCAGGGCGCTGGAGCGGGCGTTCTCCGCCGCCATGCCCGACGGGGTCTACGACGCGCTGGAGGCGCAGATGAGGGAGGGCGGCGATGGATAACGTGCTGCATCTGCTGGGCATTGCCCGCAAGGCGGGCCGCGTGGAGGTGGGGGAGGAGCCGGTTGGTGCTTCCGCCCGGGCGCGGCAGGCCAGGCTGATTCTGGTGGCCTCCGATGCGGCGGACAACAGCGCCCGCCGGGCCGCCCACTTTGCCCAGGCGGGTAAGGCGCCCTGGTTCCGGGTGCCCTACACCAAGGGGGAGCTGGGCGGCACAGTGGGCCGCGCATCCTGCGCCATGCTGGCCCTCACCGATGTGGGGCTGGCGGCCGCCCTGCTGGCCAGGCTGGCCGCCGGAGCGCCGGAGACCTACGGCGCGGCGTCGGCGGAGCTGAGTGAGAAGGCGGACAAGGCCCTCCAGCGCCAGAAGGAACAGCGCCGCCACGAGAAAAAGCTGCAAAAAGGCGAAAAGAAGCCGTGGGCGGCCCCGCCCGCCCGGAAGGAGTCCCCGCCGGAGCCCGCCGGGAAGCGGGCGCTGCCCCGGGGCAGGCTGACCGTCAAGAAGAAGACGCCATGAGACCATGGCACACAATAGGATTGGAACAACGAGGGCTTGTTCCAATAAGAAAGCGCAGCGGCCCCGCCGCGTTTTCCTATTGGCGCAAGCCCGCCGATGGAGGTGGCTTATTTGCTGAACAACAAGTATCGCGTGCACGAGGTGGCCAAGGATTTCAAGAAGAACTCCAAGGAGATCACCGACATTCTGACGAAATATGCGACGGCCCCCAAGAACCATATGCAGGTGCTGGAGGACCGGGAGCTCTCCCTGATCTTCGAGTACCTGACCCAGCACAACCAGGTGGACAACATCGAGAGCATCTACGCCGAGGTCTACCGGGAGCCCAAGACTGCCCCGGCCCCCAAGGGGGAGCCCGCCAAGGCCGCGCCCCAGGCGCAGAAGCCCGCCGCGCCGGCGGGCAGGCCCGCGCCCCAGCAGCCCAAGGGCAAGCCGCAGCCGGCCCAGCAGCCGGCGAACCGGCCCGCCACCCGCGTCCCCGAGAAGAAGGTGGTGGACACCCGCAAGGGCGGCCAAGTGAATCTGGAGAAGTACGACGAGCGGCTGGAAAACCTGGCTGCGGGCAAGACCAAGCAGATGCAGGCCGGCAAGCAGAAGTTCCAGGGCCGCAACCAGCGCAAGGGCGGCTTCCAGGGCAGCAAGCGCCGCCAGGAGGAGCAGGAGAAGATGCGCCGGCTCCAGCTGGAGATCGCCAAAAAGACTCCGCTGACCGTCAAGATCCCCGACGCCATCGGCGTGGGCGAGCTGGCCTCCCGCATGAAGAAGACCGGCGCCGAGGTGGTCAAGACCCTGATGAAGAACGGCGTCATGGCCTCCCTCAGTGACGTCATCGACTTCGACACCGCCGCCATCATTGCGGAGGAGCTGGGCTGCAAGGTGGAAAAGGAGGTCATTGTCACCATCGAGGAGCGGCTCATCGACACCGCCGAGGACAAGGAGGAGGATCTGGAGCCCCGCGCCCCCGTGGTGGTGGTCATGGGCCACGTCGACCACGGCAAGACCTCCCTGCTGGACTATATCCGCAACGCCCACGTGGCCGCCGGCGAGGCCGGCGGCATCACCCAGCACATCGGTGCCTATCAGGTGAACGTGCAGGGCAAGACCATTACCTTCCTGGACACCCCCGGCCACGAGGCCTTCACCGCCATGCGCGCCCGCGGCGCCATGATCACCGATGTGGCCATCCTGGTGGTGGCCGCCGACGACGGCATCATGCCCCAGACGGTTGAGTCCATCAACCACGCCAAGGCGGCCAATATCCCCATCATCGTGGCCATCAACAAGATGGATAAGCCGGAGGCCAACCCCGAGCGCATCAAGGAGCAGCTCACCAAGTACGAGCTGGTGCCCGAGGAGTGGGGCGGCGAGACCATCATCTGCCCCATCTCCGCCAAGACCGGCGAGGGCATCGACAATCTGCTGGAGATGGTCAACCTGACCGCCGAGATGCAGGAGCTCAAGGCCAACCCCAACCGCTCCGCCCACGGCGCGGTCATCGAGGCCCGGCTGGACAAGGGCCGCGGCCCCGTGGCCACCCTGCTGGTACAGAACGGCACCCTGAAGCAGGGCGACGTGATCATCGCCGGCACCGCCGTGGGCCGCGTCCGCGCCATGACCAGCGCCAAGGGCGAGAAGCTCACCGAGGCGGGCCCCTCCGTGCCCGTGGAGATCATCGGCATGGGCGAGGTGCCCGGCGCGGGCGACGACTTCCACGCCGTGGCCGACGAGCGCATGGCCCGCGAGCTGGTGGAGCAGCGCAAGCATGAGCAGAAGATGGCCGCCTCCGCCCCCGTGGGCAAGGTAAGCCTGGAGGACCTGTTCAGCCAGATCAAGCAGGGCGAGATGAAGGATCTGAACATCATCGTCAAGGCCGACGTCCAGGGCTCCGCCGAGGCCGTCAAGGCCAGCCTGGAGAAGCTGTCCAACGAGGAAGTCCGGGTGCGGGTCATCCACTGCGCCGTGGGCGCCATCAGCGAGAGCGACGTCATGCTGGCCACCACCTCCAACGCCATCATCGTGGGCTTCAACGTTCGCCCCGACAACAACGCCAAGGAGTCCGCAGCCCGCAACAACGTGGATATGCGCATGTACCGCGTCATCTACGACTGCATCAATGAGATTGAGACCGCCATGAAGGGCATGCTGGCTCCCAAGTTCAAGGAAGTGGAGCTGGGCCAGGCCGAGGTGCGCAACGTGTTCCGCATCACCGGTGTGGGCATGGTGGCCGGTTGCTATGTCACAAACGGCAAGATGCAGCGCGGCGCCCAGATGCGCCTGCTGCGGGACAACATCGTCATCTACGACGGCGCCATCGCCTCCCTCCAGCGCTTCAAGGACAGCGTGAAGGAGGTCGCCGCCGGCTACGAGTGCGGCATCACGTTTGAGAAGTTCCAGGACATCAAGGAGGGCGACATCATCGAAGCCTTCATCATGGAGGAAGTCGAGCGCTGATCCGCCGCCCCGTCCCCCATTCTCCGGACCGCAGCCCAGCCAAGCGGATGCGGTTCGCCCGGAGAAAATCAGATCATCAAACCAGGAGCGCCCGGACGAGTGATATTCGTCTGGGCGCTCCTCTGTTTTCCAGCCGGTCCAAAGCAGCTTTTTAGAAACCGGCACTGTCTCAAAATAAAATGTTAAATTATCTTGACATTTTGTTCGGCATCTGTTATCCTCTAAATGTAAAGAGACTTTAACATCAAAGTCATGCTTCTGCATCACAGGACGGAGGGAACAGCATGAAAAAAATGGACGAAATGGACCGGGAGATTCAGCTGCGCTCTATGGAATGGGGATATAAGGCAGCCATCGTGTCCCTGTGCCTGTGGGTACTGTACAACAGCTATCAGACGCTTGCACACGGTGCAGAGTATCAGCCGCTGCCCTCCCTTATGTTATGTCTGACAGTATGTGTACAATCCTTATCACAAATCGCGATGAAGCAAAAAATGGTTGCTGGAGATGAGGAATATCACGAACCAAACCGGCTGGTGCAAACTGTCCTTGCAGGCATCGTGGTCACCGCCGTCGTGTTGTCTGTCGGCACTTATCTGATCCTGATAAGCGCGCGGTGATCCATGAAAAATATCGTCAAGCAGCTGAGAAAGGCCGCCGGACTGCGCCAGGAGGATCTGGCGCAGCAGCTGGGCGTAAGCCGCCAAACCATCATCGCCATCGAAAATGACAAATACAATCCCACCCTGGAACTGGCCATGAAAATTTCCAGATTATTGGCGCTCCATGTGGACGAAATCTTCTTTTTAGAAGATTAGCAGAATGCAGCAGTCAGAACAGCGGGAGATCTGATCCAGACCTCCCGCTGTTCCGCACCTTTGTCCGGCGAAATTTCCCCTTTTCATTGGGAAAAAATCATTGTATAATAGATTTGTGTCATAAGGCGGGCGGACGTCTGTACCCCCGCCCTGTTTCTGTGTTCTGGAGGAAGTAAAATGAGCGCTGTCACCCTGCTTTGTGCCGACCATCCCCTCCCTCTGTACCGCTCCAACAGCCGCCGGATCCGGAGCACTCCCTCCGGCCCGGTGACTGAGGACAGTTTTTCCGTCCAAACACACAAATACTACCGCCAGGCGGTCAAAGAGCTGGGTCTGACCATGAAGTCCTTCCAGTACGAACTGGACCTTCGGGCCACAGAGGAGGACGCGGTCCAGCTGAGGGCCTATTTGGAACAACATCTACGCCCCGGCGAGACAGCGGAGCTGTGGAACCTGTGGGTAGGGGATGGTCCGGCCAGAGCCTTCCGTTTCACTGGGCCGCTGGACGATCTGGAGACGGACGCTCTGGAGCAGCTCTTTGAGCGGGCACAGACCTGTCTGACCATTCAGATTTGAACCCGGGGCTCCGCCCCCTTTGGAAAGGAGCATATTATGGCAAGCAATCGAATTGGACGCATCAATGAGGAGATCCAGCGGGAACTCTCCGCCCTGATCCCCAGCGTCAAGGATCCCCGGGTCACCGGGATGATCTCCGTTACCGCGGTCAGCACCACCCCTGACCTGAAATACGCCAAGATTTATGTCAGCGTTCTGGATAAAAGCAGTGAGGCCCAGGTGCTGAAGGGCTTAAAATCCGCCGGCGGCTGGCTCCGCCGGGAGCTGGGCCGCTCTCTGAACCTGCGCAATACCCCGGAGCTGTCCTTTGTCCCCGATGATTCCATCGATCAGGGGGCCCATATCCTCTCTCTGCTCCGGGATCCCCAGGTAGTCAAGCCGGTCAACCCAGACAACCACTATGGCGAGGAGCAGGAGGATGAGGCATGACCATCTCCTCCTCTCAGGCAGCGGAGTTCCTTGCCGCTCATGACCAGTATCTGATCCTCACCCACGTCCGTCCGGACGGCGACACAGTGGGCTGCGCCGCCGCCCTGTGCCGCGCCCTCCGCGCCCTGGGCAAGTCCGCCCATGTCCTGCCCAATCCGGAGCTCACCCCCCTGTTCGCCCCCTATCTGGAGGGCCTCCTGGCCCCGGAGGATCTTCTTCCGGACACGGTGGTCTCTGTGGACATCGCCGCCCGGAGCCTGTTCCCGGACAATGCCCTGCCCTATCTCCCCCGGGTAGATCTGGCCATCGACCACCATCCGTCCCAGGAGTTTTTTGCCCGGGAGACCTGTCTGGACGCCGGACGGGCCGCCTGCGGCGAGTTAATGTACGACATCCTGCGGCAGCTTGGCCCAGTCACCGCTGACATCGCTCTCCCTCTGTATGTGGCCGTGTCCACCGACTGCGGCTGCTTCGTATACGGGAACACCTCTGCCAACACCCACCGGGTGGCCGCCGCCCTGATGGACACGGGGATCCCCGCGGCGGACCTGAACAAGCGCCACTTCCGCACCAAAAGCTTCCGCCGCCTGCGTCTGGAGAGCCTGCTCACCGACTCCATGGAGTTCCACGACGGGGGCGAGATCGCCATCGCCGCCATCAGTCTGGAGATGCTGGCCCGGCTCCAGGCCACCGAGGCGGACGCGGAGGACATCGCCGCCTTTGTGGGCCAGGTGGAGGGGGTCAGGACCGGCGTCACCATCCGTGAGCTGAAGCCCGGCCTCTGTAAGATTTCCCTGCGCACCGATCCGAAGCAGCTGAACGCCAGCGCCGTATGCACCCTTCTGGGCGGCGGCGGCCACGCCGCGGCCTCCGGAGCCACAGTGGAGGGGGACATCCAGCGGACCAAGGAGGTCCTGATGGCCGCCATCCGCCAGGTCCAGGGCCGTCCGGCCTGACAGGAGGCGCCATGGCCAACGGAATTTTGATTATTGACAAGTTCCAGGACTGGACCTCGTCGGGGCTCGGCCTGATAGAACGCGAGACCGCTGGTGCGGTCCCGCTTATCCTCGCGGCCATCCACTCCTCTTCGCAGCAAACCCGCTGCGCTGGGCTTTGCTGCGAGAAACGGAGGGATCTCAGTGCCTAACGGAATCCTGATTATTGACAAGCCCCAGGACTGGACCAGTATGGATGTGTGCGCTCGGCTGCGCCGCTGCCTGGGCGAGCGGCGGATCGGGCACGCCGGCACCCTGGATCCCATGGCAACCGGCGTGCTGCCTGTCTTTGTGGGACGGGCCACCCGGGCGGTGGAGTTCGCCTCTGAGGGGCAGAAGGAGTATCTGGCTGGACTGCGTCTGGGGCTGGTCACCGACACCCAGGATACCTCCGGCACGGTACTGGAGGAGATGTCCGCTGCGGTAACCCCCGGAGAACTGGAGGCCGTCCTGCCCCGCTTCCGGGGCCCTATCCAGCAGATCCCCCCTATGTACTCCGCCATCAAGATCCAGGGCAAGAAGCTCTATGAGCTGGCCAGAAAGGGCCGCGAGGTAGAGCGCCCCCCCCGACCCATCACCATCCACTCCCTCACGGTGGAGGAGGTCTTAGGTCCGGACCGCTTCCTGCTCCGTGTGCGCTGCTCCAAGGGCACCTATGTCCGCACCCTCTGTCACGACATCGGCCAGGCCCTGGGCTGCGGCGGGACCATGTTCTCCCTGCGGCGCACCATGGCCGCCGGCTTCTCTCTGGAGCAGGCCCTCCCCCTGGAGCAGGTCCTGTCCCACCCGGAGCCCCAATCCCTGCTGCTGCCGGTGGACGCCTATTTTCAGGACCGGCCTCCCATCACCCTCCCCCGCGCGCTGGAGAAAAAGGTGCGCAATGGGATGCCCTTCCCCCTCCCCGGCACAGCGGAGGGAGAGTACCGGGTCTATGGAGAGGACGGCTGCTTCCTGGCCCTCAGCCAGGTCCGACAGGGCGTTCTGACCACCGTAAAAAGCTTTTTTGAAGTGACCTGACCCCTTCCGCACCCCCATCGCAAAGGAGAGAAACAGCTTGAACAAAACAAAACGTGTCATCGCCCTCGGCTTTTTTGACGGTGTCCACACTGGACATGGAGCGCTGCTCCAGCGGGTGACCCAGCGCGCCCGGGAGCTGGACGCCGTCCCCACCGCCTTCACCTTCGACCGCAGCCCCACCGCGGCCATCACCGGCCAGCACGTTCCCCTCCTCAGCTCTGTGGAGGACCGGGTCTGGCTGATGCGGTCCTGCTACCACATCCAGGAGGTCATCGTCTCCAGCTTTGACGGGATGATGCGCATGGATTGGCAGGATTTTATCACAGAGTATCTGGTCCGGGAGCTGGGCGTGGTCCATGTGGTGGCGGGCCATGACTTCCACTTTGGCTATATGGGCAAGGGCAACCCCCAGCGCCTCCAGGAGGTGTGCGCCCAGCTGGGCGTCGGCTGCGACATCATCGGCAAGGTCGAGCGGGAGGGGATCACCATCTCCTCCACCTATATCCGCACCCTGGTGGCCCAGGGGGAGATGGACCGGGCAGTGGAGTTCCTGGGCCACCCCCATGTGCTCACCAACCGGGTGACCCACGGAAAAAAGATCGGCAGCTCCTCCCTGGGCTTTCCCACCGTAAACCTCCAGATCCCGCCCCAGGTCATCGTCCCCGCCTTCGGGGTGTACGCCACCCGGGTCTGGGTGGAGGGCCGCTCCTATATCGCGGTCACCAACGTAGGGGTCCGTCCCACCGTGGAGGACAATGACGGCCGGGTCACGGTGGAGGGCTTTATCCTGGACTTTGACGGGGACCTGTATGGCAAGGAACTGCGGATGGAGTTCTATCACCGTATCCGCGGGGAGCGGAAGTTCCCCTCCCTCCAGGAACTCTCTCAGGAGATCCGCCGCAATGCGGAGGAGACCCGGGCCTATTTCCTCGCCGCGTCCCAGGACGCGCCCGGAGCACGCTGATGGGAAGACACAGCATGGCAGAGCATACCCGCTATGAGCGTCTGTACGGCCTTTTCCTGGCTTATGCCGCCCTCCTTGCCCTGTTTGGCCTGACACTGGACACCCCCGCCGGGATCCTGCGGGGCCTGTCCACCATCATCCTCACAGAGGACGCCCTGATCACCGACTATGTGCTCATCGCGGGACCTGGAGCCGCCCTGGTCAACTCCGCCCTGGTCACCGCCATCAGCACCCTGATCCTGCGGCGCTCCGGCGAGCCCTTCAACGGATTTTCCCCGGTGGTGGTGGGGCTGATGTCCGGCTTCTCCCTGTTCGGCAAGAATTTCGTCAATATCTGGCCCATCCTGCTGGGCACCTTCCTCTATGCCAAAAGCCGCCGGGAGCCCGTGGGCAAGTACGCCCCGGTGGGCCTGCTGGCCACCGCCCTGTCCCCGGTGGTCAGCTATATCGCCCTGGACAACGGCTGGGGAACCCCTCTGGCCGGCTGTCTGGTGGGCGTTCTCATCGGGTTTATCATGCCCCCCCTGTCCGCCTATACCTATAAGATCCAGAACGGCATGAACCTCTATAACGTGGGCTTTGCCTGCGGCCTGGTGGCCTTCATTCTGGTGCCGCTGATGGGCTCCATGGGGGCCACCCCCGCCACCCGCTACCACTGGGCGACGGGCTATGACCTCACCTTCGGCATCGCCCTCGGCCTGCTGTGCGCCGCCTGCTGTCTGGCCGGACTGTTCTGCACCAAGCACCCCCTGTGGGCCACCTGGGCGGGTTACCGCCGCCTTCTCCAGGACAGCGGCCGGGCGCCAAGCGATTTCCTCCGGATGTTCGGCGCCGGCCCCGTGCTGCTCAACACAGGGATCAACGGCCTGATCAGCATGGCCTTCATCCTGTGCAGCGGCGGGGATCTGAACGGCCCCACTGTGGGCGGTATACTCACCATCATGGGCTTCTCCGCCTTCGGCAAGCACGCCTTCAACATCATCCCAGTCATGGCCGGCGTGTTTTTGGGCGGATTGGTGATGCACTGGTCCCTCAGCGACTCCGCGATCCAGCTTGCCTGCCTGTTCTGCACCACTCTGGCCCCGATCTCCGGCTATTTCGGCTGGCCCTTCGGCGTGCTGGCCGGGTTTCTCCACTCCTCCGTGGTGCTGTACACCGGCACCCCGGTGGCCGGCATGAACCTGTACAACAACGGCTTCTCCGGCGGTCTGGTGGCCATCGTCCTCTACCCCATCATCATCGCCATCGTCCGCCACCGCAAGCCCACTCTGGTGGATCAGGACTATTTCGACCCTCTGGAGCACGACGAGCCTGTGACCCCGCCGGTCCCCCACGCCATCACCGAGGAGGAGGATCTGTGATCCATCCGGCATTGGCGCTCCCTGCACGCGCCGTTCCGCCCACACCGGCGGAGGTGTCTCCCATCATGGAGACGCCTCCGCCGGTTTTTTATTTTTTCAAATGAACCGCTCTCTTATTTTCGTTTTTCATGCAAGTATTCCATCATCCCACATCTTTTCTCCTTCATTTCAAAACAATTCCGCTCTAAATATGTCCCTGTCCTTCTTTTCCGTTTCTTCATAGCTTCTTTTCCGTTTTTTCTACTTTTCAGTTTCTTAACGCTTCCTTAGCGCGGCACTCTCATTCATTTATACCCATTTAATCTCCCCTCTGCTATAATCAAAACAGTGAAAGCAGCTCCCCCTTCGGCCATGGCCCGGTCTCCCGGGGCACGGGGCACGGGACAGAGGCGGGACAAAGCAGACACGGAGAGGAGCCTGATTTCCTATGGAGCAGCGGTTACATGAGATCCTGATGGATGGCGAGCAGGTCCGCTGGACCGGTCGGCCCAGTCCCTTCAAGCTGATGCAGTGTCCCGAGCGGAACACCTTTTTTGTCACCTGGCTGTTGTCCGGAGCCGCTGTGCTGCTGGCCCTGTTTTATCTGCTACCCGCCCTGGACAGCACCCAGCGGGGCGGAGCCGACTGGTTCGTTATGCTGGTGGTGGTGGCCTTCCTCCCCGCCATGCTCTCCCTCCGTCCTCTGCTGGACAAGCTCTGTCTGGAAAAAAATACGCTCTATGCCATCACCGACCGGCGTGTGATCGCCCTGGTGAAGGATGACCTGATGTACATTCCCCTGGAGCAGAAGCCCGCTGTCTCTGTGGAGGGACGGGACCGCGACTGCGGCAACCTGTGCTTCGGCGAGGCCGTGGGCTGCGGGAGCGGAAACAGCCGCTCCAACGCGGTGCTGGGCATCCGGGAGAGCAGCAGCCAGAATGATATGCTGGGGATGCTGTTCTACCATGTCAGCCACCCCGAGCAGCTTCTGCGCTATATTGCCTGACGCGGCGCCTTGGGAGCCCTCACTTCTTCCAGGCGCCCCCAATTTTCCGGAGCAGCCTTCTTCCAGTCCTCTCTCCTGACTGCCCTTCCTCTTTGCTCCGGATATACCGTCCGTCCTCTTTCCGCCAAAAGAGGACGGTCTTTTTTTATTTTCTGGTTGAACCGGCCGCTCCCATCCAAACCAGCCCTCCGCACGTCCCAGACCCTCCCATGGCCTGTTTATTTTTTGCTTGTGCCTCTGTTTTGTGCAAAAGCGCTCTTGTGCGGACGGGTCGCTTGTAGTATCCTGATAACAACCCTGCCGACCATCTTCGTTTTACTTGAAAGGAGGCCGCCTTGTCTGATCTGACCACTTCCCTCCAGGCAGGCCTGGACGCCCTGCGGCAGCTGCCGCAGGCATACCCGGTCCTGTTCGCCTGGTACACGCTGATCCTTCGCTTTCTTTTTCCTGTTCTGGCTGTCCTGATGCTGGCGCGGATCATCCGCGGTTTGGTCAAGGCCTCTCCCAAGCCGGAGGTATGGGCCTACCTCTCTCTGCCCAACGGGGCCGCGGAGCCCCTGACCCACTGGGAGAATATTCTGGGCCGAGGCTCCGCCTCCGATGTGCTGCTCAACTACCCTGTGGTCTCCCGGCAGCACGCCGCCCTCATTCGCGGAGCGGATGACCGGTGGACCGTGTACGACCTGGACTCTAAAAGCGGCACCACTGTCAACGGAGCTCCTGTGGGAGCCGGCGGCGCACACATCGCCCTGGGGGATGTGCTCGGCCTGGGGGGCGTGGAGACCGTGCTTCTCCCTGTCTCCGATCAGGAGACCGAGCGCCGCCGCCGCGCCGCCCAGCGTCCCGTCTCCCCCTGGGGCTCCCTGGTCCTGCTCACCCTGTTCCAGGTGCTCGCCGGGCTCCAGTTCCTGCTCTTTGAGGAAGGGCTCCACGCCCTGCTGATCCCGGGGGCCTTTCTGTGTCTGACCGCGGTGATGTGGATCTACTGTCTTGTCCTGCGGAGCATGGGGCGCACCGGCTTTGAGATGGAGACCATCGCCTTTTTCCTCTCTACCCTGTGTCTGGCGGTCACCGCCTCCTCCGCCCCCTCCGCCGTTCCCAAGCAGCTGCTGGCCATCCTGCTGGGCATCGTCCTGTTCCTGGTCACCGGGGTCTTTCTCCGGGATCTGGAGCGGGTTCGGAGGATCCGATGGCTCATGGCGGCGGGAGCCATCGCGCTGCTCTCCCTGTCCCTCATCGCCGGACACGTCAAGTACGGCGCGGCCAACTGGATCAGCCTGTTCGGCTTCTCCTTCCAGCCCTCGGAGCTGGCCAAGCCCTGCTACATCTTCGCCGGAGCGGCCACCCTGGAGCGCCTGTTCCGCAAACGGAACCTGGGGCTGTTCATCCTGCTCACCGGGGTATGTATGGGCTGTCTGGCTCTGATGAGCGACTTCGGCACCGCCGCCATCTTCTTTGTCACCTTTCTGGTCATCGCCTACCTCCGCTCCGGCGACTTCGCCACTCTCTCCCTGATCTGCGGCGGCGTGGTGTTCGGCGGGCTGATGCTGGTCACTGTCAAGCCTTATATCCTGCGGCGCTTCGCCGCCTGGGGGCACGCCTGGGAGCAGGCCTCCGACGGCGGCTTCCAGCAGACCCGCACCATGTCGGCGGCGGCCTCCGGCGGCCTGATCGGGGTGGGGCCCGGCGAGGGCTGGCTCCACCGGGTCCCTGCGGCGGACACCGATCTGGTGTTTGGAATGCTGTGTGAGGAGTGGGGACTGATCATCGCGGTGCTGGCGGTGCTGTGCATCGTAGCCCTGGCCGTCTTCGCGGTGCGCAGCTGCCGGGCGGGGCGGTCCAGCTTTTACACCATCGCCGCCTGCGCCGCAACCAGCCTTCTGGTCTTTCAGACCACCCTGAACGTACTGGGCTCGGTGGACATCCTGCCTCTCACCGGGGTCACGTTCCCCTTTGTATCCAATGGCGGCTCGTCCATGCTGTCCTCCTGGACCCTGCTGGCCTTCCTCAAGGCGGCGGACACCCGCAGCAACGCCAGCTTTGCCATCCGTCCCCAGGACCGCCACAGCGCCAGCTGGCTGGGCAACCTGATCCCCGCCAAGGGCGGTCGTGTCCAAAAGGAGGTTTTTGGTGAAAAAGATTGAAAAGCGCACGGTGATCTGTCTGGCCCTCACCCTGTTCCTGCTGCTGGGCCTGGCCCTGTTCCTGGTCCGGTTCGTTCTGGACGGGGGCGACTGGGCCTCCTTCGCCGCCAACCGCCATCTGTACAACAGCCAGGGACAGTTATCTGTGGGCCGGGTGCTGGACCGGGATGGAGATGTGCTCTCCTGGGTGGACGAGTCCGGCCAGCGGCGCTACTACTCCAATGCCACCGTCCGGAAGGCCACGCTCCACGCCGTAGGCGATCCAAACGGCGCCATCGGCACCGGCGCCCTGGTCGCCTTCGCGGACCAGCTCTCCGGCTATAACCTCCTCACCGGGGCGGACAACCCCTTCGGGCAGGGGAACGACCTCTATCTCACTCTGGACGCCCGGCTGAATTACATCGCCTATCAGGCCCTCAACGGCCGCAAGGGGGCGGTGGGCGTCTATAACTACAAGACAGGCGAGGTCCTCTGTATGGTCTCCGCCCCCACCTTTGACCCCGCCGATCCCCCCGAGATCCAGGACGGGGATCCCCGCTATGAGGGGGTATATCTCAACCGCTTCCTGTCCAGCACTTTCACTCCCGGCTCCGTCTTTAAGACGGTCACTCTCACCGCCGCCCTGGAGCAGATCCCCGATCTGTTCCAGCGCACCTTCACCTGCACCGGCTCCACCGTTGTGGGCGGGGAGACCATTACCTGCCCCTTCGCCCACGGTGAGATGGACATCAACGACGCCTTCGCCAGCTCCTGCAACGGCGTATTTGCCCAGCTGGCTGACGAGCTGGGCGCGGAGACCATCACCCAGTACGCAAAACAGGCGGGCCTGCTGGACCGCTACTCCGTCAGCGGCATCCCCACCGCTGCCGGCAGTGTGGAGCTGGATGGGGCAACCTCCGGCCAGCTGGGCTGGGCCGGCGTGGGCCAGTACCACGACCTGGTCAACCCCTGTGCCCTGATGGTATGGATGGGCGGAGTAGCCAATGGCGGAAAGGCCGCCGTCCCCGAGCTGGTGCTGAAAACCGAGGGCGGTTTCCCCCACCTCTCCCTCCATTTCCCCCACCGCACCAGTCAGCTGATCCAGGCGGATACCGCCCAGGTGCTGGCCGATATGATGGCCCAGAACGTGGTACAGACCTATGGCGCGGACCGCTTCCCCAACATGGATCTCTGCGCCAAATCTGGCACCGCCGAGGTAGGGGGCGGCAAACAGCCCAGCTCCTGGTTCACCGGCTTTCTGCGGGAACAGGATTTCCCCTACGCCTTCGCCGTGGTGGTGGAGGAGGGCGGCAGCGGCGCGGGCGCGGCAGGAAATGTGGCCGCCCAGGTGCTGGACGCTCTGGTCAACGGATATTGACCCTGAACGACCGCCGGAGGCGCTGTCTGCCGGCCCTGCTGACACAGCGGACACCTTGCGCCGCACAAGCGTTTCCGCCCCAGGCGGAAACCTTGGCGCAGGGCGAATTTACTTCGCCCGAGCATTGAAATTCCAAGGGATGCAGGCCACAAAGCGGCCGGAGCCTAGAAAGAAAGCCATGACCCCCAGGTCATGGCTTTTTTTGCAAAGGCCGCTTCAAATGGATCTGCCCAAGTCCGCGAGACTTTCAGCAGACAAACCCTACCGGCCCTCTGGCCGGCGGCGCCTTTGCGCCGCACAAGCGTTTCCGCCCCAGGCGGAAACCTTGGCGCAGGGCGAATTCACTTCGCCCGAGCATTTTGATCTCT
>OOAU01000912.1_pt1 | contig 14952 bp, 10 predicted proteins | sample 1670931 | NCBI WGS metagenome assembly OOAU01 (sample SAMN06348105, study PRJEB24527) | human gut metagenome | biome: human gut; feature: ankylosing spondylitis patient; material: feces | host: Homo sapiens | place: China | collected 2015-10 | reverse complement strand
TCTTATATTCTTTGAATATATTTAAAATATTTAAAAACCATTCATCATATGGGGTCTGATCCATAAATTCATCATACACCCTTGCAAAATCTCTGTAACTTTCCATCTCATCCTCTTATAGTAATGGTGCCAGTAATCGTAAGACACTCTGCGTCAATGTTTTTCTTAAATTTCCTTGACACATCTCTTTTGTAATCCTCTGGCTGATCTCAAATGTTTTCTCCATATCATGTTTTAACTGCATAACTGCATCATTCTTATACATAAAAACACCATTTTCAAAATGCAGATAAAGGCTTCGATAATCCATGTTGATCGTTCCAACTGTTGCCACCTTATCATCACTTGCAAAACACTTTGCATGAATAAACCCAGGAGTATATTCATAAATATGAATTCCAGCTTCCACCAACTGCTTATAATAAGATTGTGTCAATAAGAATACTAACTTCTTATCTGGAATTCCAGGAGTTACGATCTTTATATCAACCCCTCTTTTGGCAGCAAGGCAAAGAGCTGTTGTCATCTCGTTGTCAATGATCAGATATGGGGTGTAAATATAAACATAATGATTTGCAGTATTAATGATATTTAAATATACGTTCTCTCCAACGATCTCATGATCTAATGGATTATCCGCATAAGGTTGTATAAATCCCTTTCCTTTAAAGGCATCTTCATAATGCTTATGTGGCAGAAAGGCTCCATATCCTTCATCTGTCTTACGGATCGCATTCCATACCTGCAAAAACATAACAGTGAAATTCCACACTGCATCTCCCGTCACCTTAAGTCCGGCATCTTTCCAATATCCAAAACGTTCAACCTTATTAATATATTCATCAGATAAATTCAATCCACCAGTATATGCGGTATGCCCATCGATCACAACTACTTTTCTATGATCTCTGTTATTCCATGCCGTTGAAACAAATGGTTTGATCGGATTAAATGGCATCGCCATGATCCCAAACCGCTCAAGCTCTTTGTAATATTTATAAGGGAGCAGATCCACACATCCTACATCATCGTACATAAAACGTACTTCAACACCATCATTGACTCTGTCTTTCAGAACTTCCAAGATCGTATCCCACATATATCCTCTTGAAACAATAAAAAATTCCATAAAGATATAATGCTTTGCCTTCTTAAGGTCCTCGATCAGTTCTTCAAACATTGCCTCTCCCGATGGATAATACTTCGCATCGGAATTCTCGTAAATCGGATATCCACCATACTGATCTATATACTTTGCCTGTCCTGCGACTTGATAATCTTCCTGTTCCAGTCGTTCCATCACTCCATAATCCTGTCCAAGCAGAAATTCTGTATCCTCGATCGACTGTTCAAGTTCCATACGGAGCTTCTTCGCTGGCTGCTTATCTCCCAGGACCAGATATAAGAATCCGCCAAAAATCGGAAACAAAAGGATTGGTATCGTCCATGCAAGTTTATACGCCGGATTATCATCTTTATTCGCAATATAGATCACAACAGTAATGCTGAATATGCGAAATACCCATTCGATCGCTTTGGAATATTCTCCGATCACCACAACCATATAGGTCATCCAGATCATTTGTAAAATGATCGCAACGGTCACGAATACCAGTCTTCGAAGTAAAAATTTAAGAATTTTTGAAATTGGTTTTGTTAAATGTTCTGCTATCTTCATCTTACGTCCTTACCTTCTTCAAAAGCTACTTCTTTTCATCTTAACATAGATACCATTCAATTTCAATTTTTATTTCATGAATCCTGACATCATGCAGCCTCCCGCTGCCCCGCATTCCATGATCTTTGTAATATTTTCTTCATTAATTCCACCAATTCCATACACCGGAATCTTGACCGCATTTACCACATCCGTCAAAAATTCAAGTCCCCTTGGCGGCAGACCTTTTTTACAATCTGTCACAAAGACATGTCCTGCAAACACAAAATCCACCCCCAGTTTCTGTGCTTTTATCGCCTCTTCTGGCTTATGGATCGATGTGCTGACAGATTCAAAATCAGACAGATTCCCCGCTTCTTTTAAAAATACCGGATATGGAAGATGAATCTTCTTGATTCCAAGTCTTCTTGCCACATCGATAAAATTATGAATGGTTAAGGAAGCACCGTTTCTGTCACAGATTTCCTTACATTTCTCTGCGATCTCATAGTACTCTTCTTCTGACAGATCCTTTTCTCTTAATACGATCGTTTTCACATCTTTCTTTGACAGATCCTCGATCACATCAAAAAATGGTCGTTTACATAGATTTCTATTTGTCACTGCGATAAAACATGGTTTGTTCATTTTAACTTCCTTTCGTATTTTCCTGACTTTCCTTCTGCTTTCTTATCTTACGGTTCATGATCCCGCCTAATCTTCCTGTTTCACTGGCTGATAATGACTTCCATCCACTCTTCTTTAGTTGATCAAGCAGACCAAGTTCTGCAGCAGTTTCATATTTTAACCGTTCCATCTCATTCATTTCTTCGAATGTCTTTTCTATAAAATCCTTTTCCTTTGGCATAATCTTCTTCCTTTCTGATTTGTCATTTTCTATTCTTAGAATATGACAAATCAGAAATTTCATACATGCACGGGAATTGTTTTTTGCAGGGTTACAGAATAAATGTAAATTTCTTTTACACACTTTCCTGTGATCTTTTCCAATGCTTGTTGGTAAGATTCCATCTGTGCACGATAACGTCTGATCAAAATATCCTCTTCCCCTTCTCTGACCCGGTCTGTTTTATAATCTACCAAAATAATTTTATCTTCTTCCTCAAAATATACATCAATAATTCCCTGAACAACAACAAAATCATCCGTTTTTGCTTCTTTGTCCATGTCAGAAAATGGAATTCCCGTCACGAACTGCCGTTCTTTATACAGCAGTTTCTTCTGTGCTGCCTCTTTCATCCTCTTCCCAAGTTCTGATCTCGTCAGAGCGAGGATTTCTTTTCGATATATTACTTTTTCATATTCTTTTTTTAATTTTCCAAGAGAGATCCATCTTTCGATATCTTCGTTTAAACTTTTCATTGTATAGTCTTTGGAAAAATCTAGTAATTCAAAAACTTTGTGAATGATCGTACCTTTGGATGCCGCTGAAATCTTTTCAGTTTTCTTGACAAATGATGGTATCCTTTTTTCTTTCTCCATAGAAACAGATGAATACATCACTTCCTCAGTATCTGCTGCCTGACTCATACGTTTGATCTCTGATACAGAATATTTTAAACGACCTTTTGTCTCTGCCTCATTGCGGTAATGATATGCAAAACTCTCTTTCAGTGCTTTTACATTTTCGTTTGGAATCTGATCATTTAGACGTTCATAGAAGATCTGGCGGTTCATCTCATGAAGAAGTTCATTTCCTTCCTGCTGCCACAAAAGATCTTCCAGAGTATAGATTTTCAATCGATAATCCTGTTTTGGAATCATCGGAAGTGCCTTTTTGATCCAGTCAAAATAACTCCTTCCGCTCAAACGCTCAATTGCTGTGACCTCTCCTTTTGCATTCCAGTCAATATCATCTTTCTTGATTCCAGTCAAGATCAGTTTTTCTTTTGCTCTTGTCATTGCAACATAAAGAACTCTTAATTCTTCTCCTAAAGACTCTCTTGTCATCTGATTTTTGATCAGATTCTTTAAGATCGTCTTCTTTCTTGTACGATAAACGGGATCAATATGATCTGCTCCGATAAAATAATCTCCGTGGAAGATCATACTTCCATTCCCATCCCTTAAATTAAATTTCTGATGGATCTTTGATACAAAAACAATCGGATATTCCAATCCCTTACTTTTATGGATACTGGAAATACGGACCAGATCCTGATCTTCGCTCATCGTATTTGCCTCTCCATAATCCATATCGTATTCCCTGCACTGTTCGATAAACCGCACAAAATGAAACAATCCCTTGATCTGGCTGCTTTCAAAAGCTTTTGCATGTTCAACGAGCATCAGGATATTTCCTTGTCGTTTTTTTCCTTGCGGCATGGCTCCTGCATAATGATAATACCCACTTTTTTCTAGAGCCAGCCAGATCAACTGTGTTAATGGCAGATATGTCTTGGCATCCCGTAACAGATCAAGCAATTCCAGTGCTTTCTTTGATTTTTCCATCTTATCTTTCGTCTCACAAAGACATTCATAGAGAGAATCTTTTTCTCCATCTACCTTTAATCGTCCTAGTTCTTCCTCCGACATCCCGATCATTGGAGACCTTAAGACAGCTGCAAGATCAATATCCATATATATATTATCAACTACAGACAATAAACTTAATAACGTGCGGATCTCCACCGTATCAAAATACCCTTTCTGATTATTTGCAAATGCTGGGATTCCCGCATTCATCAATTCTTTCTGGATCACTTCCGCATTTGTCTTCATAGAACGAAGCAAAATAACGATATCACTGTATTTGGCTTTTCTTAAAATCATATTGCCTTCTTCATCTTTTCCAGTGACCATCATTGGATCTTCTCCATCGATCATCTCATGAATCCTTGTTGCGATCATTCTGGCTTCCAAAACAACTGCGTCTTCTTCCGAGTCTTTGACTTCATTAGATTCTAACAGTAACAGTTCTGTCTGTGCATCACATCCCTGTTCAAATTCCATCGTTGGAACAAGAGCAACATTTTGAGTATATTCGATATTTCCAAGATCTTCATGCATGATCTGGTAAAACACGTCATTGACAAATGTAAGGACCTCACTGCGGCTTCGGAAATTATTACGGAGCTCAATGAGCTGATATTCTTCCCCCTTTTGCTGATATCCATGATATTTTTCAAGAAACAGCTCTGGCCTTGCCAGTCGGAAACTATAAATACTCTGCTTAACATCCCCTACCATAAACATATTATGACCGCCTTCGGATTCTTTGGATACACTCCTTAAGATCGCATCCTGAATATAGTTACTGTCTTGATATTCATCGATATAGATTTCTTCGTATCCATCGGACTTTTCTCTTGCGATCTTACTTGGCACTGGATTGCCTTCCTCATCATAATGATCGATCAAAAGTTCCAGCGCAAAATGTTCCATATCATCGAAATCCATGATATTTTCATTCTTCTTTTTCTCATCATAACGGATCATAAATTCTCTCGTCAGACCGATCAATCCTTTTAATGGACTTTTGATCTTTCTTAATTCATGAAAAATTTCTGACTCATTTTCATAAAAATATGCTGCTTTCAGATCATCAAGCAGATTGTACGCCTGATTTCTTTCATACTTACACTGATCCTGAAGCATTTCATCAATCTCATCTGTTTTTTTCTTACGTCCAGAAAGTCGTGGTTTCTCCATCTTTACAAAGCTTTCACATAATTCAGAAAATGTCTGTGCTTCTTTGATCTTTATGATGATCTCTAAATCTTTTCGCAGTGTTTTTTCATAAAAATATGGTCCACCAGGAGAAAGTGCCAGTTCTAATGCTTCCTGAATCGTATCATATGCACCATCTATCGAAAATCTTGCATCTCTTAAGATGATCTTCATAAATGGTGCCTGATCAAACTGTTCTTTTGTCTCTACTGAAATATTTTCTTCTGCCTGATCAAGCCATTTTTCTGGTTCTCTGTGGCTTCTTGCATTTTCATATAACTTTAAAATATATTCACTGATGATATTATCATTTTTTCCTGGAGAATAAGATTCGATCAGATTGATAAAATCTTCTTCTTTTTTCTCATAAGCTTCTTCCAACAGATCATCCAATATTTCTTTTCTTATTGCAGATAATCTTCCTTCATCCCCCGGTGCTGTATTCGGATCAATACCAAGCACATAAAAATAATCACGGATCAGATTCATACAAAAACTATGGATCGTTGTGATCTGTGCCTTGTGGATCAATGACAGCTGCTTAACAAAATGCTGATTTCCTGGAAATTCCCGCACCTTTTCATCAAGTGCCGCCATAATCCTTTCTTTCATCTCCCCTGCTGCTGCTTTCGTAAATGTCACGACAAGCAGATGATCCACATCGATCGGATGTTTTTCGTCCGTGATCTTTTGTATAATACGTTCTACCAGTACCGCCGTCTTTCCAGAACCTGCCGCAGCAGATACTAAGATGTCGGCATCTCTTTGATCAATGACTTTCTGCTGTTGTTTGGTCCAAGGCATGTTTTCCCTCCTCTAGTGATACTTTCTTAATCTTCTCTACCTGATCAACACCATCTTCATAGGCGCAGATATTCTTAAACTCACAATACTCACAAGGTTTTCTTCCTTCATATTCATATGGCTTTATAGAAATATCTCCATGCATCAATGAATTTCCAAGCTCTGTCATTTTCTTTTCCACAATTCTTCCCAGATTGAACAACTGTGTTGTATTTAAAACAGAAGATCTCTTGTCATATCCATTCTTCGTTGCACGAACCGGCAGTGTCAGATATCCTTCTGATCCCGTATGTTCCATATGATCGATCAACTGAAAATCTTCATTGACGACGCCACTCATCTTAAGATCTTTTAAAATCTTATCTTCCGCCTCATTCTCGTGTTCTACATTGACGATCGGATCATCCAAATGAAAATAAAACATTCCTGCCGGATATACCCGCTTTCCTGTTTTCTTTTCGTATAATTCCATCATTGCATTCATATAAATGATCAGCTGCATCTGCAATCCATGAAAAATCTTGGCAAAATCAAACTTCTGTTTACCTGATTTGTAATCGATGATCTTTAAATATTTATTTTCATCATCTTCTATACTATCCATACGGTCAACCACTCCAGAAAAGAACATTTTCTCTCCATCTTCTAAAGCAAACGTCATGGAATCTAAATGATTTTCCTCTCCAAAGGCAATCTCATATTCTTCTGGTGTAAAATCACCCCTCTTGATATGTTGTTCCATCGCCCATACCGCTCGTTTAGAGATTCGTTTCATCCGCTCCAGGACATATTCATTTCTGTGGCTGCTCTCAAACAATTCTTTTTGGATATCCGTAACTGCCTGCTCGACCATCAGTTCTACAAATTCATCTCTTGATGTATCATCCGCAAACTTCCAATCACTCCGCTTTCCAACTAATTCCATCGTCTTATGAAAAACTTTTCCCATATCGGTCGGCAGGATTTCATGCACCAGACGTTTTCGAAGCCTTAATCCATACTGCATAAAATGAGAAAATGCACAACCGGCAAATTTCTCCATTCTTGTTACACTTCCTGAAATCGTATCCCCATACAGATCATGGATCAGTTCCTTGCTCAATGGCAATGCCTGATTGGTGTAAAATCTTGCATCTACATAATCACCCACAGGTTCCAACTCTTTTAAAGCATGATATAACGTCTGCATCCATTTCATTTTCTCCGGATCATCGTCTCTTTCATCAAATTCCATCTCCTGCAGACAAAGAATCATCTGATCTAACGCTTCTTCCCTTGTATAGCCCGTCTGCACTTCTTCTTCCTGCATCGTAACCTTTAATTTTGGAAAAATGCGTTGAATCCTTTCAATAAAATAGGACGGACGGTTATTATTTCCTGCTGCATCCATCATGCGATAGGATAAATACAAACGATCGGTTGGTTTTGACACCGTAAGATACAAATAAAACTGTTCCATATAGGCAGACTGTTTGATGCCAGGCGCCAGATTTATTCCATAGGTTTCAAGCACTTCTCTTTGATGGTCATTGACAACCCCTCCACCGCCATTGGCTGCAGGAATCACACCTTCATTGATACCTAGGAAAAATAAGATTTTTACTTCTTCGGTTCTCGTTCGTTTCATATCACCGATCATGACCTGATCAAGACTTGGCGGGATCACACCAATCTGCATCTCTTCCAGTCCACTTTCCAAAACACTTAAAAAGTCATCATAAGAAAGCTTTTCTTCTCCCAAAATCTCTGCCATCTGTTCTAACAGGTCAATGACCTGTTCATAAACCTTTGCATAGGTTGCTGCCGCAATGAGATCTCCTGACGCCTCAAACATCTCCTGTTTCTTTACCATCTTTCCTTCAACATCCAATGTTTCCAGAAATTCATATAGATAGATAAGCTTTCTCTTGACCGTACTGCCTCTTCGCTTTAATCCAGTTTTTAATGTTCCAACTTCCTCAATAAAACGAATCCTTAAGGCTTCCGCTCTTCCAACATCTTCATCAGAAAATAACTTAGATGCAAATGGGCGGTTCCATCTGGCAAATCCACGAATTCCACAAGCCAGCACATAATTTTCCAGAAAATCTGCTTCTTCCATTGTAAAATTCGAGAAACCTGATTTTAAATAACGAAATACCATATCATATGAAAAATCTTTCTGGATCATCTTCAGAACAGAAAGGAGTGTTTCTATACATGGATTATTTAACAGTTTTCGATTCACATCTACGAAATATGGAATATGCAGATCATTAAAACTTTTTTCCAATTCATTTTGATAGCTGTCAAGATCCGCTGTTAATACAACAATATCTTTATATCGATATCCTTCTTCCCTCACAAATCGTTCAATCTCATTTGCCACTGTTCTACTTTCCTGCCTTGGATTCATAAAACAACGGATTTTAATATCTTCTGGTTCATCCTTGTATATCTCATATGGATAACGCTCGATATTCTGCTCCAGATGGCGTAATTCCTTAGAATCTCTCTCATCCGGCCAACAGATGATATCTGGCATCACCGGGGTTCCTGCATCCTGCGCAAGTTTGATCAGTTCATATTTTTCTTTCTTTGACATGGCAAATAATTCATATTCACGGTACTGACTTCTCACATAACGCCCATCTAAAGTCAGTCCAACATATACATTTTTCCCAATCTTTAATAGCTTTTCCAGTACTTTTCTCTGGATCGGCGTAAATCCTGTAAATCCATCCAGGTAGAATGTTGCATTCTTTAATTTCTCTGATTGTTCCACTTTCTGTGCCAGAACATCTAACAATTGTTCAGAGATCAAGTATCGTTCCTTGATGTAATCTTCAAAATTCTCCATCACAAGAAGAATATCTTCCATCTTTGAGCGTAATCCTTCTTCTTTCATCCCATCTGTAATCTTCTTTAAATCTTCCATGGACACGTCATACTGATAGACCTCTGCAAAAAAAGATTTTAATTCATCAATAAATCCCTGTTTTTTCATGCTGGACGCAAATACTTTTAATTCTTCTTTATGCTGCTCCATAATCTTTCGGATCACCATAGATTTTCCTTCATCTTCCAAAAGGTCTTTCGGAATATATGATAATTCTTCGAATACACGATAAGTTAATCTGAAAAATCCCACCACATCAATGTTAAACGTTCCATGACGTGGATGTCTTGTGACCAGTTGTTTTTGTGCATTTAGCGTTGACTGGTCCGGCACAATAAAAAAGAACTCCTCATCTTCGTGTTCCATGGAGTCTTTGATCATCTGATCATAAATAAAATCTGTTTTTCCGGATCTCGCAGACCCTAGTATAAACTGTAATGCCATATCATTTCCTCCATTTTCTATCATTATATCTTATCCTTTATTTTCCGTAAAGATGTTCTAAATATCTCATTCCATTCATAAACTATAGATAGAATCTTTTAGGAGGATAACTATGTCATCAAAAACGAAAATTGTCGTATTGAAAGCACGGGAACTTATTTACACCGGAATCTTTATCTTACTTGGAATACTTTTGATCTTACTTTTGATCTTTATGTTTGTTCCTTCCCATAAATCAAAGAAAACAAAAGAAACTTCCGGTTACACACAAGGTGTCTATTCTTCTCCATTAAAACTTGGAGAAAACGAATTAGAACTTTCGGTCACGGTAAAGGACGGCAAAGCAAAATCGATTTCTTTAAAACATTTAAATAAATCGATCAAAACAATGTATCCTCTGATCGAACCTTCTCTAAATGAGATCAATAAACAACTTCCCAAAGTTCAAAATATTGATGATATCAAATTTGACGGGCAAAGCCAGTATACGTATACATTATTAAAACAAGCGATCAAAAATGCATTAAAGAAGGCACAGGATTAACACCCCTGTGCCTTCTTTTTATTTCTTATATTCTTCTAATTTCTCTGTTTTTGTATTTCGTTTGTAGATCTTTCCTGTATCTTTATCTACATAGAAATCTCCGTATTTCTTCCCAGAATCATCGGATGTATCATAGATTTCAAAATGATATCCACTGGCTCCATCCCTGTATTCCTGTTCGTCTTTTGTCTCATTTCGAACTTCATACTTACCATCTTTATCGTCATTTTGCAGACGGTTTAATAAATAATCATGTGCATCGTCATAGTTGTCAAAACCATTTGCGATATCATCTACCGCATCTCCAACTCCATCTGCCACATCATCAACGGCATCCTCAGCATCGTCTACCAGATTATCTTCCGTTGTAGCTGATGCATTATTATTTTCTGTTGTTCCTTTTGTCGTAGAATCCTTTCTGCCGTTGCCACATCCAGTAAATACAACGGATACTGCAAGGATCAGTGTAAACAAAAGACTCGTAAGTTTTAACGTCTTTTTCATCTTCTATCTCCTTTTCTCTTTAACATCTTGATACTTATATTCTGTCCAGAAGAAAAGAAAATATTTATTTTGATATGAAAAATTCTTATTTTTGTTTTATATTTTGGCTGATCTTATTTTCTTGTAAGCTTCAGTGCGATCTTATCTCCGATCCATTGTCCAACCTGAACAATGATGACAAGTGCAACAACTGTTACTAATAGCACTCCTGTCTGATAGCGGTTATATCCATACATGATCGCAAGATTACCGATCCCGCCGCCTCCAACAGCTCCAGCCATTGCTGAATATCCGATCACACTAACAAAAGTTACAGTTAAAGCACGAACCAGTGCTGGTGTTGCTTCTACAAATAAAACCTTACGAATAATAAGAGGCATACTTGCTCCTGTTGCAACCGCTGCTTCGATCACACCCTTATCAACCTCACTAAATGCACCTTCCACAAGTCTTGCATAGAATGCGATTGCTGCGATTGCCAAAGATACAGATGCTGCGATTGGTCCGATACTTGTTCCTACAACCAGTCTTGCCAACGGCTGTAATACAATGATCAAAATGATAAATGGCAAAGACCTGATCACATTGATGATCGTTCCTGTAATGCCATTAACTACCCTGTTTTTATAAAAAATCGGATTCGATGCCAGATGTAATACTAGTCCTAAGATCGTTCCAAGGATTGCTGCTGCGATCATGGAGATCAATACCATCTCAAAGGTCTCAAAAGATGCCTGGGCAAATTCTGACTGGATGATCTCTAATGTTTCATTCATATTATCTTCCTCCTAACCTCTCTAATTTATATACATTCTTACTAATGTATTCTAATGCTTTCTTACGTTCTGCATCTTCTCCTCTAAGGATTACGATCAACATACCAAATGGTTTATTCCTGATGTAATCGACTTTCCCATTGATGATATCCATTGTAATATCATAGTTCTTAGAAGCAACACTGATCACAGGATCATAAGAATCATCTCCTGTATAACTTAAACGAAGGATCTCTTCATTTGTTTTTGCTTTTAATCCCTCTGGAACCTCTACATTTAATACGCGTTGTACCAGACTCTTTGCAATATCTGACTTAGGATTTGCAAAGGCAGAATAGATATCTGTAACTTCTTTCAGCTTTCCATCTTCCATAAATGCAATACGATCAAATAATTTCTTTGCTACATCCATCTCATGTGTGATAAATACGATCGTGATATGTGTTTTTTCATTGATCTCTCGTAATAATTCCACGATTTCTTCTGTATTCTCAATATCCAATGCGGAGGTTGCTTCATCGCATAACAAGATATCTGGATTGTTCGCCAATGCTCTTGCAATCGCAACTCTTTGTTTCTGTCCTCCACTTAAGTTTGCTGGATATGCATCTGCTTTTTCTGGAAGATGTACGATCTCTAAAAGTTCTTTCACTCTGTCTTTGATCTTATCCTTTGGATAGTTATTGGCATACAATGAAAATGCAACATTTTCAGCGATCGTTGATCCACTGATCAGATTAAAATGCTGGAAGATCATTCCAATATTCAATCTTGTTTTTCTTAATTGCTTTCGGTTAAACTTCGTAATATCTGATCCTTCAATGATCACTTCTCCATTCGTTGGTCTCTGTAACAAATTGATCACACGTACCAGAGTACTCTTTCCAGCACCACTTGGTCCTACGATTCCAAAAATCTCTCCTTTGTTGATCTTTAAGCTTACATTATCAACTGCTTTGAATTCATGACTGCCATTTTGGAAGGTAACATCTATATTTTTTAATTCAATCATGACTTTATCCTTTCTTATTTTTCATTGTCCTTTGATCACTTCATCGGACTTTCTTCTTATCCTGTAAAATCAGATAAGCTATCGCCTATCAGTTTTCCTGACAGACAATAGCTTAATCATAACAATTTCAGTTGATTTTTTCAATAATTTCTTGTTACTTCCATAAATTATTTATGGTTTATAGCAATCTTCTGCTCTTAGAACAGAGGTACAACAGCTCCATCATATTTGTCATTGATATATTTTTTCACTGTATCACTCTTTAGAGCTTTGATCAGTGCTTTTGTTGCATCTGTTTTTTCATTTCCCTTTTTCACTGCTACAACATTTCCATATGTTTTAGCTCCGATAGAATCAGCATCTTCTGTTGCTAATGCATCTTTGTTGACTTTTAATCCTGCTTCTAAAGCATAGTTTCCATTCACAACTGCGATATCAACATCTTTTAATGATCTTGGAATCTGAGCCGCTTCGATTTCTTTGATTGCTAAATCTTTTTTATTCTCTACGATATCTTTCTTTGTTGCTGTTAATCCTGCTCCGTCTTTTAATTTGATAAGTCCCTGATCCTGTAACAATAATAACGCTCTTGCTTCATTTGTTGTATCGTTAGGAACTGCAACTGTTGCACCGTTCTTTAATGCTTTTAATGTCTTTGTCTTTCCTGGGAAGATTCCAAATGGTTCATAATGGATTGTTCCAGCGGATACTAAATGTGTCTTCTTTTGTTTGTTGAAGTCATCTAAATATGGTTTGTGCTGGAAATAGTTTGCATCTAAATCTCCAGATTCGAGTGCTGTATTTGGCTGTACGTAATCAGAGTATTCTTTAATTTCTAATTCGTATCCTTCTTTCTTTAATTCTTTCTTCGCTACTTTTAAGATATCAGCATGTGGAGATGGACTTGCTCCAATAACGATCTTCTTTGTTTCTTTTTTATTACCGCTATCTTTCTTTGCTCCGCATCCTGCGAATGCTCCGACTAAAACTGCTCCTGTCAGTGCTAATGCTAATGCTTTTTTCAATGTTCCTTTTCTCATACTTTTCACCTCGTACTCTTTCTATTATTTTGTTATTTATATTGTATTGTTTCAACTGATTGAGTCTAGTATAACAGTGTATTAGGATTTTGTAAAATATGTATTTCTTTTAGTTTGATATAGTTTTTGGCTATAGCAGATTGTTTGTATATGAATGATGCAGCTTTCTTTTAAAACTGATATCTCACCCAATATGGTGTAAGTTTTCTTGTATATAGCTGGTTACTAAATGAGGTCATTTCATCTGGAACCCAGAGAGCTTCGTACATTTTACTGCTTGCTCCTGTATATAAGTTCAGATTTGTTGGTATCATTGCTTCATAACCTTCTGATAAATAGAAACTTTCTATATTCTTTATATTTTTCGAGCATGTTCCATCATATAGTGTATAAGAATTGATGATATCCAGACCATTTAATGGATAAGCTGCAAACCCATTCACGGCCTGCACATCATAAACAAACAGTACTAAGGTTGTTCCTGTATGTTCATATTCTCCTTGTTTGATTTCTTCTAATGATTGATTCATCTGTAATAATCGGTTTTCTGCTTCTTGTCCCTTTAAAGTTTCTGTCAGTTTGAAGTAAACGGTTCCTCCTGTTGTATCTAATGTGATTCCTGTTCTTGGATCAGCCGGATTGACTCTTGTCCCTATCGGATTCGGCTCTGTATTAGTCTTTGTCGGTTTCTTTGTTGTTTTCTTCCATACTTTTACTTTACATTTGTATTTCTTCTTTCCGATCTTGGCTGTGATCACTGCTGTTCCTGGCTTTTGGGCTGTAACTTTTCCTTTTCTTGTTACAGTTGCGATCGTTTTCTTGTTGCTTGACCACTTTACTTTTTTCTTTGTTCCTTTTACTTTCAAGGTGTAAGTTTTCCCTCTTTGTAAAGAAATCTTTGTTTTGTTCAATTTGATCTTTGCCTTTGCCTGAGTGTTCATTGTTGGAGTAAATGTCAATATCAGCATTGCAATGAACAGCCTTGTGAGTAATTTTTTCATACGTATTTCCTCCCTTCAATTGATCATATGTGATATGTTTAGTATATTCGTTTCTTTTTGTATATTCAATATATTTTTTACTTTTTTGGTAAATTTTGTTTTTTCATTGATATCTTTTTATATCATAGGGGATTCCGATGGAATTTCCTATGATATAAAAAGAGACAGAGTTCTAAATTCTCTAAAACTCTGTCTCTTCTTATCTAATAGTGAGCGTGCGGGGATTCGAACCCCGGACAACTTGATTAAAAGTCAAGTGCTCTACCACCTGAGCTACACACCCATATATCATTGTCTTTTAGCTAAAATAAGCAAAATAACAGGGTGGGTAATGGGATTCGAACCCACGGCCTCCAGAGCCACAATCTGGCGCGCTAACCAACTGCGCTATACCCACCGTAATGTATTGCTTCTATCTATCAAAATATGTTTAAACATAGAAAAACGAGCCTGAAGGGATTCGAACCCCCGACCCACGGCTTAGAAGGCCGTTGCTCTATCCAACTGAGCTACAGACTCAAACTTTATAGAATTTCTATAAAATTAAAAAGCGGGTGATGGGAATCGAACCCACGTGATCAGCTTGGAAGGCTGGAGTTCTA
>OOAU01000882.1_pt1 | contig 15330 bp, 9 predicted proteins | sample 1670931 | NCBI WGS metagenome assembly OOAU01 (sample SAMN06348105, study PRJEB24527) | human gut metagenome | biome: human gut; feature: ankylosing spondylitis patient; material: feces | host: Homo sapiens | place: China | collected 2015-10 | reverse complement strand
CCAGCCTTCGGCCGTGGGGCGCCAGCACCGTCTTGAGCTGTCGCAGAAGCGTGGATTTCCCACACCCCGACGGGCCGCACAGCACCAGGAATTCCCCCTGCTCCACGGTCAGCGTCAGATCGTCCAACACTTTCTCTGTCCGCTCCGGGTAATAAAAGGAAAAATGTTCAATTTCTATGTATGGTCTTTTCTGCTCAGACACCCATCTTTCCTCCCTGCTGAAATAGTCTTGCCTGTGCGGCCATGGCCTCCGCCCGGGACATACGCCCGCGGGAGGACAGCTCATGGGTCAGGTAGCGCGGGCCAATCTGCTCCAGAACCGGAAGAATGGCGGGATCCGTCCAAGGCCGGTGCTGGTCAATCTGAAGGATGTGCTGGTAGCTCACCCCGAAGCGCTCCCCATAATCCTCCGGCAACCCTGCCGGCAGTAAGCCGGTGTGGGCCTTCACATAGGCCCCGCTCAGGGACTGGTGCAGATGAACGCCCCGCACCCACGTTGCCAGGCTGCCATGCCGATTCAGCATGCGCCGGATATAGTCCGCTCCCTCTGCCTCACTCTTCAGCCCGGTGCAGGCATTCATCAGGTGTCCGGTATCCAGCAGGATCCCTTTCCCTGCAAAACGGATTCCCTCCAGCAGGCGGACGGTTTCCTCCGGCTCCGTAAACGTAAAGCCGGGCCACCACTGGTTTTCCACAAGGAATTCAAAGGGCCATGTTTCCGTGCCCAGAATGAGGTTTATCACCTCCACCGCCGCATCAATGACCTCTTGATTGGTGTGCAGCCAGTGGTAGGTATACCCTTCCTCAATTGAGACATCCGATACATGAAAGACCACATAGTGGGGATTCAGCCCTGCCGCGCGCCGCAGATCCGCCCGGTACTGCTCCAGCAGTGTCTCCGGCCCTGGACCGCCGTAAAAGCGTGCCGCAGCATCCAGTGAACCGAATTTTCGCTTCAGCGCCCTCCGGTCATCCCGGTAGAAGTCCAGCCAGTCCGGATAGAAGGCGAGGTGATAGCCGATAACCAGGTCTGCCGGCAAATCCTCAGGAAATTCCTCACCGCTCCAGATACCCTCCATGCCGTCGCATCCCAGAGCTGCCAGCTCCGCCCGCAGGTCGCCCCAGCCGTGGTATTCTTCAAAGCTCCCCGAATACAGCGGGAGGCTCATTGTTTGGTACATGGCTGCACCTCGTTTTCTTTGCGCAGCACTCCCCACTCCCGGTCCGCGCGTATATTCAGGATAACCGGCATCAGGCACAAAGCCAGATACACTGCTTGAAGGCAGACGGTCATCGGTGTCAGCGGCACTCCTCTCGCCGTAGGATAATAACGCCAGTAAAAGCCCTTTGCCGCCGCGCCGCAGCAGAGGAAAAATCCGCAGTAGAGCAGCCATGAAAGTGCCGATTGATCCCGGCTGTCAAACCGGTAGATGGAAAATGCTGTCCGTCCAGGCAGCCCATACCCACGGCTTTTCATGCTGTCCGCTGTTTCAATCGCACTCTCCAAGCTCCAGGTCACCATAATGGAGAGGATCGTAATTGCATTGCGAAGCCGCCGGAGCACCCCACCATTAGAGACATCCCGGCCAATACACCGTTGGGCCTCTGATACGACCTGAAGCTGCGCTTGGAATTTTGGTACAAAGCGCAGTGTCATACTCAGGACGAGAGAGAGGGCCGGAATAACGCGCCCGAATAGGTACACGAACTTGTCCGAGGTCATGACCGCCGTATAGCAGGAAAACCAGGTGACAACCGCCGCCAGCATGGCCGCTGCCGCCGCTCCATACAGGATACTCTCCAGCGTCAGGGGATTCCCGGAGGGCAGATAGGTCAAAATCGTGGCTCCCTCGTGGTTGAACGCCGGGTTAACCAGGGCGGCAACCACCATCATGGGGAGCATATACAACAGACTGAAGCGCACTGCTCGCCGTCCGTTCAGGTATACGGCATAGACCAAAGCGGAAGCCAGAGAAATCGCCAGCGAAACCGGGTGCATCAGAAACATGGTAAAAGCAATTACCAATCCAAAATACAAAAAGTTTATAATAGGGTGATAGCTGGAAAATGTATCCCTGTATTGAATAAGGCATCCCTTCCAGACGTGGGGCGCGGTGAGGCGCCGCGCCCCACGTAAATTTTTTATTAGTTTTTCACGAAAATAGCGTGTCAGTTCACCAGAAGTCCGCCCATGAGAGGTCAGGTACTCCGGCACTTCGCCGTTATGACTCCAAACTATGGGGCGTCCAAAATACAGCTCCATGTTTTTCCCGCTGTCTCCCCCAAGGACGTTGAAGGAATAGCGCGTCTCCTCCGGCCAGGGGCTCCCGCATGTCCTGATGCAGTTGTCTCACACAAGCTGCATCCGCCTGCGGAATGTGCCGACGTATGGGGAGACTTTTTCCCTGTTCAACAGCTCCGCCATCATCCCCGCCTTCTCTTCCCGCATTCCCCGTATCAGCACCGGAAGCGTTTCATCCGGGGATGGGTGCAGTATACGCGCAAACAGCGTCAGATGGTTAAATTGATGTCAGAGCTGCAGCGGCTGAAAGGAAAAGGGCGGGCAGGACCACCGCGTGTTATAGCTGCTGCACTCCCTGCAAAATCCAAGAAACCGCTCTACATCTACACAGCGTTCGGTATACTCTTTTACAGAAACCTTCGCCTTTCCTGTTTCCACCACATATGGCATAAAGTCAAGCTCGCTTCCGTCTGTACTCAACCGCCGGTGGAATAGAAGCCGCCCACATCCACACCCAGGTCACAGGTGTAGACCCACTCTATCGTATCGCCCTCTTTGAGCTGATAGCGGGAACAGCCATAATTGGGGAACCAGCCGTTCACCTTATACATCCAGCCGGACAGCTCTCCGCAGTCAAATTCATAGAGGTTGTTAATCCCCTCAATATAGGCGGAGTTGTACATCGGTGTATCCTCAAACTCCATGTGGATGCCGGCCTTCCGCATCTCACGTTGGAGCACATTGAACACACTTTCACCCTCGTAGAACGTAACGGTCGTCGCAGGGAATATGACTCCGTCTTCCGGCACCAGCTCCACTTTTTCCGGGTCCAGCCAGTCAATGTTGTCCAAAATAGTATTGCAGCGGACAGAGAGCGTACAGGTATGGGTCACATCGGAGAACTCCACATCCTGCGGCTCCACCGGCAGAGGCTTTCCTTCCGGCACTGGATCCGTAAGATACTTGTCCTTTCCAGTCTCCGGATTGATCTCCATGCCGTTGGCCTCTGAGTATTCCTTGTCTCCCTTTTCCACACCGGCGGAGGAGCCGCCCGCAATGGCTTCTGCCGCCGCAATTTTTTCCTCCGCCGTCATTCCGCCTTCCAGCCCGCCGGGCCGGGATGCCAGCCCCTCCGGCGAAGGCGTTGGTGTCTCTGGAGCCGCAGACTCCGTGGGTGCAGGAGTTTCCGAGGGCTTCGGGGTTCCCGGAGACGCAGGGGTTTCCAAAGCCCCTGCCGTCTCCGTCGGCTCTGGGCTATTGCCATCTTTCCCTGTTTCCTCTGGTGTTTGGCTGGGCTGTATGCTCTCCAGCACCGGGCTGCTCTCGCGGACGCCTACTGTCCATCCCTGAAGTCCCGGTGCATTGCCCCCATACCAAAAGGCCGCCGCCAGGATCACCAGGATAGCCAGCGCCCCGATTACCTTCCCCTTCGTCAGCTTCATTTCTTTTCTTCACCGTCCTCCTGCGGCATATACAGGCAGTAAGCCGGACACAGTTCTCCCATATAGATCCACACGTTTTCGCCCATATCAATAGGTTCAGAGAACGTCAGATTCGGAATCAGGAGCTTCAGTGTAGTCCGTTTGCGCCCACTTATGTTCACACCTTCCGCTGTGGGCGTCTTCTGGAATTCCTCCACTCGTTGGGACAAATCCGGAATTGCCAGCTCCCGTGCAAGTTTGGGCAGAACCTCTTCTTTCCGACAGCACACCACATTATTCTGGTTCCTGAACCAGCTCTGATTCAGCATGGTTCTTTTCACTCCTATACAATAAATTTACAGCAGATTGGCACTGCTTAAAAGGTTGAACAGCATCTGGGCCACTTCAGCCCGGGTTACAGCCTCCAGGGGCCTGATGTTCAGCTCAGCCTGGTCCAAAATTTTCTCCTGATAGCAGAATGCCAGTGGAGTGCGGGCCCATTCGGCGGTACTCATATAATCAGGGAACTGCGCCAGCATATTTCGGGTTGCTGCATTGTCCATTTCTGTCTCCAGTCCGCACAGCTTGGCTGCACGGGAAACCATTACCGCGGCCTCCTGGCGGGTGATCGTGCCGCTGGGGTTGAACCGGCCGTCTCCAACTCCGGTAATAATGCCGCAGGAATAGGCTGTCCCCACATAGGGCGCATACCAGGCCTCTGCGGCAACGTCAGAAAAGCTGTTCTTCCCCTCCGGTGTGAGCCCGAGTGCCCGCACCACGATTGCAGCAAATTCGGCACGCGTCATGCTTCCCTCCGGGTCAAAGCTTCCATCGGACTTGCCGTCAATAATGCCGCGGGCGGCCAGCGCCTCAATGGCAGGCTGATTTTTATGGGCATTGACCCCGGTAATGTCATCGAATGTTTTGCCCATCTGAGTGATAGGGCTGGAATGGACTGCCGGATCTTTCCCCTCCAATCCCGCTCCTTTGGCAGGACCTGTCGCCGGTCCGTCTGGGATGGTTCGGGCATCGCTCATCCGGTAGAGGCTGTTTCTGCCGTCCTGAAGCCGCTGGGCGGCAATAAGGCCATAGAACGCCTGCTCCGATGCCATCTGATTGGAGCCGGAGCCGTCTGCCGTGTGCAGGAACCCGTTTCCGGGCAGATAAAAGGTCATCAGATTGTCCAGGAGCGTGTTTCCGTTTTTGACAAAACGGGGGTCGTCCAGCGGAATTCCCAGCTCGCACAAAGCTACGATAATCTGGACACAGCTCTCGGAATTCCTAGTCCCCCAAGAGGAAAAACCGCCTTCGCTGTTCTGCTTCTTGGACATGCACGCCAGCGCTTCCTCCGTCGCCCTTGCCACTGCTGGCTGATCCTGATACTTGGCCAGCGCCTGCAGCGCCATCCCTGTGATGTCCGGGTCGGATACGCCGTCTCCGGAGGATGCCGCAGAGGTTCCTCCGAAAAGGCTCCACCCTCCGTCAGGCAGCTGGCACTCCAATATGCGGTCTATGTACATCTGCCGGGTCGCCTGTGTCTCTGCCCCTGGGTTTTCCGGCATGGGGTAATCTCTGGAGTCGAGCGCAATCAACGCCCAGATGGGGCCGTTAAGGCCCTGCCAGATGGTCTTGTCATAGTCGCCCAGCGGTTTAGTCAGGTCATATCCCCCCACATTTCTGGCGTCCTTCCCAATCGAGCTGAGGGCGACAATCACCCGGGAATACTCCGTATATTTCTTATCGTGCAGCTTGCCGTCGCAGGCCTTCACATATGCCTCCACAGTGGCATAGTAGTCCTGATAATAGCTGTCCGGTACATCGTACCCGCTCCGGGCCAGCCCCAGCACAGCCCATTCACCGCCGATAGACCCTACCTGCGGATCCTGTACGGTGCGGTACATATATTCTGCGGTATCCTGCACCGCATCGTTCAAGGTCTCTTTGGATACGGCCGCCTGTGCTCCCGTCAACAGGCCTGTGGTCAGGGACAGGGCAAGCACAAATGCGAATCCGCGCTGTTTCCATTTCTTCATATGACCGAGTCTCCTTCTGCTTTTTCTTCGGAAGGCCCTGCAGGTTTCCCCCAGGCACTGAGCCAATAGCTCCACAAATGCTTCATGGCCAGCTTGCTAAGGACAGGTATACCCATCAGCTCCATGGCCCTTTTATTGGTGCATCGCTTTTTTTGAAACAGCTTCTTGAGCTCCGGCGGGATTTCTTCTTCCTCCGGTGGGCGCCAGCTCTTTCTGACAAGCCCGCACATGCGTTCTGCCAGTTCTGCCTCCCGCTCCGTCAGGGGAGAACCAATCCGTTCACAATACGCCCTGAATCCGTCAGCGGATACCCGCTCCGGCCAGTCTGGCGGCCACCGCTTTTGCTCTTCCAGCCTCTTCCGGAATCCTCTGGCCGCCCAGCAGGCTTTATTGATGTTTCCAAACCGCTGCTTCAAATAAACCTGGCGAATGGGACTGAGCTGATATGTCCGAGGCTTATGCCCCGGATGGTCCATTGTCACCACCACAGCCTCCAAAAGCGCCTCATCCGTATAGCTCTCATAAATCTGCCGGCCAATATTCCCTTTGGGGTCAAAAATTCTCCACAGGTCCGGATCCATCGCCTGTCTGGAAGTTCCCTGCTCTCCCCGGCTTTCCTCGTCCAGCTCTGAGAGCCACTGGCGGTATCCCCGCAGCTCTTTTTCCGTCAGCTTTTGCTCTTTGAGCATTATACCGCTCACCTCAACAAGTAAAGGCACGCTCTCCCATTGGGTGAACGTGCCTTGTATCGGTACATCCCACCCATTTTTCCACAATCAGGTCTTGCCGACTGGACGGCGGGGGCAGGCCCGTACCGGTTTCCCGGAGTTTCACCCAACTGTGTTTTCTGTTTGATTGTGGGCAGGGCCGCCCGGCAGGTCGAATTCGGTCTGCCGGGCTCCTGCTCGAGTAAGGAGGGGCTCCCTCTATCCTTACCGGGGGAGCCCCCATACAGCCCGGCCTGGTTTTGCAGACCGGAGCCAAACGGGGCCTTTATGGTTCTTCCAGAGTCTCAGGCCTTCTCCGCCTTGCTCTCCAGAAGCCGCATCAGAATGGCGGCAACCTCAGCGCGGGTGGCCTGGCCCTGCGGGTCCAGACGATTTCCATCCTTTCCGGTAATCAGCTTCTCCGCATAGGCCCACTCCATAGCCCGGGTTGCCCAAGCGGAGGTATCCGTACCGTCGGCAAAATCCTGCAGATTGGCCGTTTTGCTTACATCCCAGCCCTTGAGCTTCGCATAGCGATACAGGATGGAGGCAATCTGCTCACGGGTCACGCTGCCCTCCGGGTCAAAGCCCGCACCTGTGCCGCTGACGAGACCAGTCTGGCTGGCCCAATCCACAGCCTCGGCGTACCACGCATCCGGCTTCACATCCGGGAAACCGGATGCGCCAGACGCCTCAGGCTCGCCCTCCAGCCGCCACAGCGCCGTAACCAGCATCGAGCGGGTCATGGGGCCGTTGGGAGAGAAGGTGGTTTCACCCGTTCCGGTCAGGATACCGTTCTGGTAGGCATACACCACCGCGCCGTAGAACCAGTCCTCCTCCTTCACATCCGTAAAGGGCATATCCACCACCTCGACAGGCAGCGCCACGAAGGTGCTCAAGTGGGTGGTGGTCAACTCAAGGAAGCGCTTTCCACCAGTCTTGACACACTTGCCCACCAATTGTTCCACAGAACCGTCGTCGCTGATCTGATAGACGACATAGCTCTTGCCCACCTCAAACGCCTTGTTCTCCACCGGCAGATAGAGGGTGATGGACTTGCCGCCGAAAGCGGTTACCTTCTCCTTGCCGGAGCGGATGGTCACCTCGGTCACAGAGCAGTCCTTCAGGGCCTCCTCGGTCACATCCTTCTGTCCCTTCAGCAGCCCACCGGCGTTCTCAGCTTTACCGGCGGCCACCGTCACGGTGACCGCGCCACCCTCCGTCGTTTCGGAAATGGAGGTCAGGACATCCCGGGACAGAAGCACCCGGCCCAGATCGCTCTGTATGGATACACTCGCCTTTGTCTCTTCCAAAATAGCATCCACGGCGCCCTTGGGGAATGTGACCTCCAGGCTGGTGGCCTCACTGTCCATCTCGGGAGAGATGGCAATGATCTCCGCCTCGCCTTCCACTGCATTCTTGATCATCGTTTCGATCTCTTTTTCGGTAAGCTCCACCTTGGCGTTGCCGTCCTTATCCACATTGGCCCCCGGCTTCACATCCACGGTTGGAACGTCCGGCTTTTCAGGCTGCTTGTCAAAGTCCTCCTTGGCCAGCGCGGTTTTCGCGCTGTTAATTTTACTTTGGCTGGCCTCAGGGTCCGTCAGAACCTCCATGGCGTCCATATAGACCTCGTTGGCCTCCAGAACCTCGTCGTCGTACTCGCTCCGCAGCTCGGCCACGGCCCAGGTAAGGGAGCCCTTGTCACCCACGTTCACGATACTGGAACTGCCCCAGGCGGTATTGTCTGCGTTCAAGTCTGCGCCATATCCCCAGACGGTGAACTGCCAGCGCATGACCTCGCCGTCCGACATCTGCCAGTTCGAAGCGCCCACGCCGGGGAAGTCGTTGTCCACGCTGTACATCCAGCCGGACATGTTGTGGTAATCAAACTCGCTCAATGTCTTATCGCTGCTGTCACCCATGTTGACGGAGCCGGCATGGTCCAAGATGTACTGTGGGATTTTGGCTTTGGTCTGGTTCACAGGCTTCACACCGGCCAGGTAGAAGCTGTTGGTAATGCTTCCGGTGTTCTCCCAGTCGTAGCCGTTCTCGCTGAGCAGGTCGGTAATGACCACGCTGGCGGGGGTACGGTCATCCACAGTGACCAGGGTCGGCTTAATCAGATAGCCCAGACTCAAGGTGTTTGCGTCCATAGACACCGCCACCTCGATCCGTCCGGCGTGGTCAGCAGGGATGGCCTGCATAGCGGCCAGCGCCTTGTTCAGGGCCGCGATGATGTTATTTTCGATGAAGTCCTCGGCGGGCAGAGCGGCGTTGATATCCGCAATTCCCTGCTCATATGCGGCCACCAGCTTTTTCCAGTTTGCTTCGCTGTAGTCGCTTTTCTTATACTTGTTAAATGCTTTTTCCAGGTTGTCCAGGGCAGATTCCCGGTGATACTGCATCTCCGGGTCGTCGGGGGCCACGGGGCCGGTGCGCTCCGTCCACTTGGCGTAGAGCATGATGCCTTTCCCCGGCATCCGGGCGGTATTGGCATCCCACTTCTTGCCCTCGGTACAGGCCGCATCATAGTACCAGCCGCCGAAGGCATTGCCGCTCTTGGCAACACTGGGCACCTTGGACGAATCCACCTCGCTGAGGATGGGGGCGGTCATGGTTTTCAGCGAGTCATCTTTAAACGTGCCGCCCTGGGCGTCAAAGGTAATGGTTGCGTCATCCACCGAGAGGTAGATCGCGCCCGCGCCGTCTTCGCCATACATGGCGCTGACGCCGTCTATGACGCCGCTCAAGGCGGTCACACCGTCGGGGCGGATTTTCTTGCTCAGGTCGTTGGGATCCTCATTGGGGTCGTTGAAGTCGGCCATAACCTGATAGACCCACTTCTCACCGTTCCACTTATAGACGTAGCTGCCGTAATAACCGTTGCCCGCGAGATAGTTCCGTCCTTCGCCCGAACCGTTGACAAGCGCATAGGGGATCCCGTCCTGGTCCAGCCCGAAGAATCTGCTCTGGGCACTATTTGCATTATTAAGGTGCAGCCCTTCCAGCGACAGCTTCGTTGCGGAGCTGCCATCCCACAGGTACGGGTCATAATTATTTTTCCCTGCCATGAGGAGCAGTTTGCCGTCGGCGTTGCCGCTCGCCACCTCGAGCGAGCCGGAGATGTTTGCGGTTTCTACCTTGTTCCAGGTTGTACCATTGTATTGGTACAGGCCGTCGGCCGCCCCGGCGTAGATCTCCGTGTCGCTCACCCGGTAGAGGGAGTTGAACTCATGTTCATTCTTTTCCCACTTCGTCCCGTTCCAGTGGTACTTGTTCTGCCATACGGTGCCGCCCGAGAGGATGACCACCGCGTCGCCGGGGTCGCGGGGCTGATTCAGGTCGTATGCTTCTTGATTGTAAATCTTCTGGTAATCCGAGAAGCAGGAGGCATCCACCTGGCTCCAGGACGTGCCGTCGTAGCGGTAGAGAAAGTGCGCCCCGCGGAGGCTCACCCCTTCGGCGTCTGACGGATAGCCCGGCGTGGTGACCTTATCGATCTCCTTCCCCACCTCGCTGACAGCGGCCAGCAGGCCGCCCTGTCCGTCCGGCCCCACGGCGAGGACGCCAGCCGCGTCTCCTGTAATGGTGGGCAGGCCGTCGCTGATGCTCATCAGATCCCGGTCCCCGCTGTCCGCCCAGGTGTAGACGCCGTCCTTACCGTAGAAGTACAGTTCGGCCTCTCCGGTCTCCGGATCGGTCCAGCCGGACACCCCGCGGATGTCGGGCCCTGCCTCTGTGGTGGAGCCTCCGGTTCCGGCGGGCACGTTGGGGCTGGTCACATAGGTGAACGCGCTGTTCTTCTCGCTGGCCTCTGTCGAGATCTCGTAGGTCTTCACCGCCGTCACCGTAGTGCCCGCGGCGGTTCGGATGTACGCCGTCACCGTCAGCTGCTCTGTGTCGGGCAGCGGGTCAATGGGGATCTCGACGTCATAGGTCTTGCCGGTCTCCCAATCCCGTGTAATGACGTTGCTGCTGAGAGGCGTCCCTTCTGCCGAGCTGCCCCCGTAGAGCGTGACGGTGAGCTGTCCGTCCGGGATCTTGGAGGGTACGCTGAGAGGGAGGGAGAGCCGGGCCCGGCTGCCCGCCGGAAGCGTGTCCCCCTCCTTCCCTGCGAAGGACGGATTGACAGTGATCCCCGAAAATGCGCTTCCCTCCAGATACGCACCCTCGCCCAGGGTGACCTCCGCCAGCTTGAAGTGGGCGGTAAAGGTCACGTTCTCCATGCCCTCGGCCAGGGCCACCGTCATGGGATTGGCCGTCTTGTCCCAGTCCTGGGTCAGTTCCTCCAGGTTTATCGCCTGGAGGCCATTATTCTCCACGGGAGCGGGGGTCTCCTCTACATCGGGGGTCTCCTCTACATCGGGGGTCTCCTCTACATCGGGGGTCTCCTCCGCGTTCAGGCGCAGCAGAGCCACCGGGGAGTGTGCAGCCGCTTCCGCCCCGGTGGCATCCTCCGCCCCGTCCGGGGCAGGCTCGGCTGGCGCAGGCTCTTCCGTGGGTGCGCCGGTCTCATCCGGCGGGGTCTCCGTCCCGTCGGCAGCTTCCTCCGGCGGCGCAGTTGTCTCCGGCTCGGAGGGGGCGGGCTCCGCCTCACCGCCATCCTCCGGCATATCCTCATCCGGAAGCGCCTGCTCCTCCGGCGCGCTGTTTTCCGCACCGGTTGGAACGCCCTCCCAGCTCCAGTAGTCAAATACATAGAGTTCATCCGGCGTGGCCGTCAGGGTGTACTGATCCGCGCCGCCGGAAGAATTTTCATAAGTAAATGCGGCCGTTCCGTTCGTCTCTGCATTCACTGTGGGAACACGGCGCTCCCGGAAGTAGGCGGTAAAGTTGGTGTTCTCCGTCAGGGTCACGGTATACGGATTCTCATAGATGGGGGAACTGCTTTCCCCCGCCAGCCAGTAGTCGAACGCGTAGCCATCCGCCCCCATAGCGGCTAGCCTGTATGTTTCACCGCCTATGGAGAACGCTCCCGCAGTTCCCTTGCCTGCCTCTTTCACATTTACGGTGGCGGAGTACTCCCCCTTTTCAAAAACAGGCGTAAGTACAACGGTCGCGCCGTTCCATCCTCTGGAGCCCATCAGAGTACTCCTACTTGTTCGTGTTACCTCCAGCTTGCTGTCAACAACAGTAATAACATTTTTCGTTCCGCTTGGACTTAGCTTGATAGCACTTAGATGGCTGTTTTCATCATATGTGAGATATCCGCTGTCCAGCCCCTCTACGTTCCAGCTACAGGTTATGTCCTCTCCCAAACTGATCGTCGTTGCAAGAACATAGCCTGTTCCGGAAATGACAATTTCATTTCGTTTCTGAGCCTCTATAGGTTTTCCTATCAGCTTTCCGCTTACCTCTCCTGCATAATTTGTCAGATCAATGACGATTGTAACAGAACTTGCCGCCATGGCGGCAGGACTGCAAAGCGATAACAGGAGCGACACGGCCAACAGCAAGGAAAGAATTTTTTTCTTCATCACAAACTATGGAACCTCCCAGGCAAAGCCTTCCAGGCTTTGCCGAAAAATACCCCTGGCCGCCGAGCACATCGGCGGCCAGGCGCTTCGTTTCTCTTCCTCATGGAGTGGGCGGAGCTCCGCCCACTCCAGTCAGTCGTGCACCACGTACAGGTGGTTATAGTCATTGCCGAAGACAGCGTAGCCGTTGTCAATGGCCATGCCGCCCAGGGCGTAGGTGTCGCCCGTTGTGCCCCAAACCTTGCTGCCGGTCTTGCCACCGTCATATCTGTAGCAGTAGCCGGCGCCCTTCTGGGCGTTGGTGTTGAAGTACAGGTAGTCGGTGCCGGTGCCGTCGCCCATCACCACGATAGAGCTCTGAACGGGGAAGCCGGAGGTCACCGAAGCGATAGAAGGAACAATGTTGCCTTCTTCATCCAACGAGAGCGTGACGCACTGAACGCCGCCGGCATTGAAGCCGGAGTAGTAGCCCACGTAGATGCGGTCGCCCACCTTGGTGGGGGTGGAGGTGGAGGTGGCGCCCAGTTTGATGTGCCACTCGACCGTCAGCCCGTCCTTGTAGGAGCAGCACCACAGGTATCCGCCCTGGGTGGTGAAGTACAGGAATCCGTCTTCGTCCATCATGACGGTGGAGCGCACATTGCCCGCGTCGCTGGCCACATCGGTCAGATCCAGCACGCCGCCGGTTGTGTCAAAATCCGCGATGCTCCGCCAGTACAGCAGGCCATTGTCGCTGCCGAAGTAGACGTTGGTGCCGTCGCTCACCGCGCCGGCCCAGTAGAAGCCGTAGCTGTCGGGGGTGAAGGTCTTCACCGAGTAGTCGGAGAGCTTGACCTGATAGTAGGTTCCCGCGCGGCTGCCGCCGGGCCAGGTGCCGAAGTACAGGTAGGTCCCGTCGGTGGTGATGGGGGTGTTGATCTGGCCATTGATGCCGGTCAGGACATTCGTCACAGTGGGTTTGTTCTGATCCAGGCCGGTAAGAGCCATAACCTTGCTGCCGGTACCGGTAAGCCACTCACCGCCCTCGTAGTCGTCATACTGGCTGATGGTACCCACATAGAGGGTATCGTCCGACGCGTCGTTGGGGGTGCCCTTGTCGTCCAGATAGGGGGTAGACAGTTGGAAGCCGCTCTTGGCGTTCAGAGAGGTTCCCTCCGTGCCGTAGGGATCGGTAGTCCAGACGATGCTGCTGCCGCCGTTTTCCGCGCACCTGATCTTGGCTACCAGCGCGCCGCTGGCTCCATAGCCATCGTAGAGAACGTAAGCATAGGTAGTCCCGTTCACCGTCTGCATTACGGGCACGTTGTCCACGCCGTCCCAGCCGGAGCCGGTACAATGCAGTTGGATGTAGCTGTCCAGGCCGGAAGCATCCGTCGCGGTAGGAGCCTCCGTCACCACCGCGTTGTGATTGTTGCTGCCGCCGTAGACGTTCCAAGACGCGAACGCGCTGGTGGACAGCATGCCCGCGGCCATCGCCAGAGACAGGCACACGGACAGAACCTTTTTACCATTTTTCATCTTTTGCATGGCTTTTTCTCCTTCAAAATTAAACTTCCTTTGCTCGACCGCCGCACGAGCAGGATTCCCCGTGCGGCATGCACACGGACTCAGCAGCCATAGGCGTGCATGCTCCCATGGCCGCAATCAAAAGACATTTCCCAACCACCCGACCTTTCCAGTTCGCATAAAATTCCCATGTTACTTATCGTCACGGCCTGTCCGGCCTGTGAACGCGCCCTTACGCAAGCACCGGACCCCGTTCCTGCGCTCCCGTCCGCCCCGACGCAGACCGCGTTGTTCGGCCCTTGGCGCGCTCCTCTCCCCGCGCGCTTCCCCAGGCCGGTATCCCCTTCCGATGCCGCTATTCAGTTGTCGGCCGCGCTTCGGCCATTTGAAACGGGCGAAGGCCCGCTGGATTCCTAAAGGAGGCTCGTCATAGGGGTAGCCCCCTATGACGGAAGAAGGGGATCCCCTTCTTCATCAGGATTACTCGCTGCTGTTCTGTTGCTCTGTGTATGCCCGCTCTCTCGCCTGACAGCGGAGCTCCTCCTTGAAGATCTGCCGCTTGGGGAGGGGCTTCTGCTTCTTCGGCGGGACCAGCCCCGCCGCCGTGACCACATTCTTCCAGCAGCCAAAGCGAACCGCGATAAAGTGGCCTCCGATGATCTCCCCGGCGTTGGGCGTCATTCCAAGCCGTGCCGCCTCACCCCGGACATAGTCCAGCAGCTCTTCGTCGCTGGCGTCACCGTGCGTCTGGGCAAACTGAACATTTCGCTGACGAAGCGCTTCCTTGGTGCGCCCAATGAGTTTTTTGCTGAGCTTCTGATCACCGGTGAAATACTTGCCGCTCACAAAACAGCCTCCTGACTTGTGGCACAATCCGGCTGCCCCGCAGACCTCTTGGGGCAATAGAAACAAAAAGACGGACGCATACCGATACGTCCGTCTTTCCCCCGAGCGTGCGAATAAAAAGCGGACGCAAAATATGCGTCCGCTTTTGCACCCATTTCGGGTAGAAGGGGGCACTTATCCCGTGCCCTCCTCACATTTGGCATTTATCTCAGAGCAGCCCCAAGGAATTGGGGGTAAGCTCCTAGTAGGTCTTCTGACTGATGTGTCCCGACGGGCCTAAAGCCCGCCTGCGCATATCCGCCGCCTTCCCAGCTAAGCCATTACGACCGCCAGTGACCTGCTTTCGCAGAAAACAGATATACTCCACAATCACAGCTATTGAATTGCACGTCCCCGTAGCTTTCGCCACGGCTCCTGCTGCAAAACATGTCCAGGAATTTCACCTGATTCCCTTGTTCAGAAACAAGGATGCGTGTCCGGTCCCTGACGGGAACCGGGTCGCGCATTTGCCACAAAAGCCGGATTCATATTAAATTTTACGGGAAGGTGCATGCCGCTCTGCCCATGCGGGACTCAGGAACCATTCCCTTCAAAGAACTATCTTTTGTAAAACTTGTACTTTACAAATGGCTTTCTTTTGAGTTCATTATACAACTTTTTTCTTGAAATGCAAGGGGCAAACACAAAAATTTTCCAAACGCTATTTAACTTATCTCGACCAAGGAGGCAAAAATAAATTCGGCCTGTGGCCGTCATGGAGTTGGCTCCTTTTCGTGGACTTACTTACAAATAGAGATGGCGCCTGTTCCTATTGCGATTTTTGTCGAAAAGTGTTATAATTTTGGTAATATTTTCATCTGTAAACTTGCAGCTCGCTTTTGGGGGCGCCGAATCAAACTCCTAATCATGCAATCACGGACACCATAATAGGATCAGGTCTTGAATAGCGGGCTTCTAAACATCTGCTGGTTTGGTCGTCGCACACATGACCACGGTTTCCTGTCCGTGCATTTAAGAGGGGGATTTTTTACAATATTTTCAAAAGAGTAATCATACCGAAAATTGCATCGTTTTGAGATAGAGAGATATGAAACG
>OOAU01000864.1_pt1 | contig 15758 bp, 6 predicted proteins | sample 1670931 | NCBI WGS metagenome assembly OOAU01 (sample SAMN06348105, study PRJEB24527) | human gut metagenome | biome: human gut; feature: ankylosing spondylitis patient; material: feces | host: Homo sapiens | place: China | collected 2015-10 | reverse complement strand
CGCCAAACAGCATTGCGATCACGATGCCCGCACACAGAAACGGGCCGAAGGCGAAGTGGTCCTTCTTCCCTGCCTTTTTGGCGGCCAGCAGGTATATGCCGTACATACCGCCAAAAATAATGCCGAAAAACATCGCCAGCAGCGTATTCTGCCAGCCCAGGAACAGCCCGGCGGCTGCCATCAGCTTGATGTCGCCGCCGCCGAACGCGCCGTCGATGACAAGGCAGAGCAGAAACATCGGCACACTGACGCAGAGCGCACCGATGATGTGCGGCAGCCAGTCGGCAGGGGAGAGCAGCACGCTCACCGCGCCGCAGACCGCCAGCGCCAGATTCAGCCGGTCCGGGATGGTCTGCGTCTCGGCATCAATGAGTGAAACGCTCAGCAAGATCCCGCAGACCGCCAGCGCCAGCAGCGCGGCCCAGCTCATGCCGAACAGCCCGCCCGGCAGTGCGTAGGCAGCGCCGTACCGCCAAGTGCAGCCCAGCGCCAGCACGCCGCCCAGAAGCTCCACCAGCAGGTACCGCGCCGGAATGTGCGCACCGCAGTGGCGGCACCGCCCGCGCAAGAATAACCAGCTGAACACAGGCACTAAGTCCGGCGCACCCAGCGTGTGGCCGCACTGCGGGCATACGCTGCGGCCCTTCAGAGGGTCCATGCCCCGCGGCAGCCGCCACGCGACGACGTTCATAAAGCTGAACAGCGCCGCGCCCAGCAGAAAACGAATGAGTCCCAGCAGAAGCTCAAGCAGCAGCATGGCCCACCCCCGCGCCGTATTGCAGCCGGTCCTCCGCGCGGAAAACGCGGTAACCGCCGTCGGCATCATAGATGGCGTACATGCCGTTCTCCTGATACAGGAGCCGCTGCACGGTGTAGCCGTTCGGGTCGATCTGCAAAAGCGTCACGGTGCCGGGCAGTGAGCCCAGCGTGCGGATTTCCTCGGCAATGCCGTCCGCAAAGCCGTCCGCGCTTGTCTGGTCGGCGAACGTCTGCCCGGCGGAGTAGCACTGGGCAGACACGGCACTGGCCGCCAGCCGCGCAGCCTTGACCTGAGCCAGGGCCTCCCGTGCACGGGCCTGATAGCGCAGCTCCGCCGCGCCGGTCACAATAGTATACAGGACAGCGCCCAGCGCCAGCAGTACGGCGAGCTTTTCCGCAAACGCAGCTTTGGCCCAGCGTTCCCCGGTATGGCGCAGCCATGCGCCCAGTCGTGCTGCCAGCATTGTTACACATCCTCTACCATATAATAACACGCTATTTAGTATAGCGTGCCGGGCCTGTATTTGCAAGAAATTTCACGAAAAAAACTCTGTTTTTTGTTCAAAGCTAACGGAAATTATGGCGAAATCGTGCACAGCTTGCCGCTGACCCACTATATTTGGTGTAAATTTGCTGAAATCTCGCGGAATTTGTTGCGAAAACGTCACATTCCGAGTATAATGCCAATATATATAATCTGGTATTGTGTCTAATTGTAACCTTTCACCGGAGAAACGACGGGAGCATCTATGGTGCAGTACAATAAAAATATAAAAAACAAAAAGAAAGGCTTTACGCTGGTGGAGCTGATGGTCGTTCTGGCTATCACGGCCATTCTGGCGGCGCTGGTCGGCGGCGGGCTGATCGCCTACACGCGGCTGGCCCGGTTTGAAAAGAACGAGGCCAACGCCCGCACGCTGTTCCAGACGGCGCAGATCTCCCTGACCCGGATGGAGACGGCGGGGGAGCTGGATGCGTTCCGCCGGCAGGTCATGGAGGAGGGCAGCACGGGCGACCACTTCCAAAACGACGTCACCGTGACCGACGCGGACGGCAAAACCCTTGTGAGCCGCACCAAGACCGAACTGGACCAGAATGTGGCCGCGCTCTACTATGACCGCACGGGCGCTGCCGCGGGCAACCATAACGCGCTGGTGGAGCGGCTGCTGGGCGATTATATCTACGACGCCTCGCTGCTGAATGCCTCGATCTGTGTCGAGATCGACGTGCAGAGCGGGCAGGTCTACTCGGTCTTTTACGATACCAAATCCGATAAGCTCCGCTTCAATCAGGACGGTGCTACGAATATTTATGACCGCAGCTATGACTACCGCCGCAATGACAGCCTTGTCGGCTACTACTCTGCCGAGGACCGCGTCAACGTTGTGCAGCTGGTGCAGACGAAGCTGAAGGTCAAGAATCCCCGCCTGACGAACGGCGAGACGCTGACCCTGAGCTGGAGCGGCAACTCCAGCCTCGGCGATCTGGACACCTCCTACACGGCAACGGCCTACGCCGCCGGGGACACCGGCGAAAATCGGAAACCGCTGTTTACCATTACGATCAAGCGCGACACCGCGGGTGCGGCGGATGATAACAAGCAGGTCATCACAGAGATGCCTGTCACGATTTATACGTATGATAATGCGGGCAATCAGACGAAAACCGAGGAGAAGAAACTCTACTTCCCGCTAAGCTACAACAAGGGCAGCTTTGTGCTGACGCTGGACGCCATGGCGGACGCGGCGCTGCTGCGTGCGTGTGAGAACAGCGCTGACGTTGCCGCCACGAGCCTGTACAGCATCACCCGCCTGCTGAACGACCCGCAGGACATCTACATTGCCATGCGCGCCGAGCCGCGGGAGAACTACAGCGACACCTACACAGCCAGCAAAGAGGAAACGACGAACGAGGAAAACACCCTGCTGGCCAAGGGCGGCACGGCGGTCACGGCTGACCTGAAATATTTCCGCCATCTGTACAACCTGCGCTGGTCTGCCGACTGGGACATCACCAACAAGGGCACCTACACGCTGACCCCCCAGGCCAGCAACAGCACCGGCCTGAACTGGACGGGCGGCGGCGTCACGGTCTACTGCGCCGCGGGCGCATGGCCTGCGGCCAAGGTGCCGTCCCTCAATGACCCTGTCGCCTGGCCGACGATCCCGGAGCTGGGCGAAAAAATCGAACTTACGAGCAAAACAGCGGGTGTTACAACCCAAACGACCCGTGTGCCCATCCTCAATCTGCAATTGAGCAGCAAGTCCGTTGCAAAAACCGGCAGGGCAGGGCAGGACGTGCTGGCCGACCACTATGTCGGCCTTATCGGCGAGAACAAGGGCAAAATTTCTTACATCACACTGCGCGACCCGGACATTCAGGTCAACGTCAAGACCGAGACCGTCGCCGCCGATACGCTGCCGAAGGCAGACCAGCTCAAGCTGACTGCAACCAAATTCGTCACGGCGCTGGCGAAGGACGACGAGAACTGGCGCGATGTGCGCGCCGTCGGCGCACTCTGCGGCGTCAACACCGGCACGCTGGAAAACTGCGCCCTGACCCGCGGCACGAACTCCTCGACCAGTGCGCTGGTGGCCGCGGCGCTGGCGTTTAACAACACTACCACCGCAACGCAGCGCAAAGCGCAGACGCAAAACGCTGGCGGCAAAAGCTATACCTATTATACAGACGAGCCGCGCGGCATTGGCGGTCTCGTCGGCGTTGCCATACCCAAAGCCGAGTCCGTTATGCAGGATCTGACCGTCGCGTCGGACGTGACGGTGGCGGGTCTGCTTGTGGACAAGGACACGCAAACCGTTACAAACACAGCGGCAGACCAGCAGGCCGAGAAGGCCCGCTACGCCGCTGCGGCAGCCGGGCCGAATGACGAGAACTCCCTCTGGCGCAGCGTCGGCGTGGGCGGCGTGTTCGGCACGGTGGACGCCGCGAAGATGCAGACGACGGACAAGACGAACATCGTCAACAACGGCTTTGTGACCGGCAACGGCTTTACGGGCGGCATCGTCGGCAACCTGTTTACGACAGGCGCAAATACCAGCACGCCGAGCCTGACGGGCCTGAGGAACAACGGCACGGTCAGCGCGGGCGCCAACTATAAGGGCGATACCGCGGGCGATGCGCGCAGCCTGGTGCTGGGGCAGTTCTTCGGCGGCATTGCGGGCTACGGCAGGGGCGTGACCCTGAAAGGGTGCGAAAGCGTGACCCGCAGCGACCTGACCGAGACCCAGCTCAAGAAGCAGGTCGAGGCAGGCTTCGACGAAAACGGCGCGTTGACCGACGCCAGCCCCCTCAAGGGTGATTTCGTCGGCGGCCTTATCGGCTACGGCAAGGATATTACGCTGGACAACTGCAAGACCGGCAAGGGCTACGTGCTCGGCAGCCGGTTTGTGGGCGGTCTGGCCGGTGGCTTTACCGGCAGCGGCGTACAACAGAACGATACGAACAGCAGTGACGTCTTTGGCAGCCGCTACGTCGGCGGCATCGTGTCGGTCAACGGCAGCAACAGCCAAATCAGCGGCATGACCAATACGGGTTTGGTCGCGGCCTTTGGACAGAACGCGGCCTACGTCGGCGGCATCGTCGGCGTCAATGATGCCGACTGGGGCGGCAGTCAAGACCCGAAAGCCACAGCCACCGTGCAGAACTGCGCCAACCGCATGTCCGGCGACAACGCCACCGACACCCGCCGCATCAACCTGCTAAAGGAGCTGAACGGCTGTGCCGACTACGTCGGCGGCATCGCGGGCTGCAACGGCAAAAACGGCGTTGTGACGTGGGATAAGAACGGCACCCCGACGCTGGGTGCCATTCTGTACGGCAACAACTACGTGGGCGGCGTGGCCGGTTATAACGATGAAAATGCGACGATCTCCAACTCCTCCGGTCAGAACCTGACCATCAGCGGCCAGATCGTGGCGGCGGGCAAGGCTGTCGGCGGCATGATCGGCCTGAACTGCGCCTCCACGCTGCCCTCCGCCACTGTGAAGGTCAGCCGCGTGGCAGGTCAGCAGCTTGTCGGCGGCGTCATCGGCGCCAACCTGCCGGTGGGCGGCTTCACCGTGACGGGCGACGGCGCGTTTAACACACATGTGGCCTCGGGCCGCGTCGAGGCCGACGCCGTCGCGGGCGGCATCATCGGCTACAACCGTCTGCTGACGGACAAGCCCGCGGGCGTCACGCTGGAGGCGCTGCTGCCGAAGATTAACGAGAGCACCGGCGTGCTGACCGAAAGCACCGACGTGAAAACGGCGGACTACGAGGTCATCCTTGCCAACTTCCAGAACATGCTCAACCTGCAGGCCGACATCTACGTCGGCGGCATCGTCGGCGCAAACGACGCCAATACGAAGCTGACGATTCAAAAGGCAACCAACGGCGCAATGCAGAATGCCCTGTCCGTCGGCGGCCTGAACCCGTCCAACAACGGCGCGTTTAAAGGCGGCGTATCGCTGAACGCGCTGGCCGATGGCCGCTATGATTTCGACGACGTGCACGGCGCACTGGCGGGCGGTATCATCGGCTATGCCACGCCCAACACGAAGCTGGAAAACTGCATAAACTACGGCACAGTGGCTCACAAGTGCGCCGCGGGCGGCTTTGCGGGCTGGAACGAGGGCATGATCACCGGCGGCAGCATGGCGGCGTCCCTCGGCAACCGTGAAGCCGGGTATACCTATCTGGGCGGCGTTGCGGGCGTCAACGGCGGTCGTATTCAGTCTGCCTACCCGGCTAAAGACTGCGCCGTGCGCGGCGACAGCTATGTCGGCGGCATTGCAGGCGTCAACCTGGGCGTTGACGCTGCGGCAAGCAAGGGCCTCATCATCTGCACGGGGAACAACAGCAGCACTGGCACGGTAGAGGCCAACCAGTACGCGGGCGGCGTGGCCGGTGCCAACGTCGGCAGCATTTCGCTGTCCGGCAAGCTGCAAAGCAGTGTCACCGCCACCGGCTATGCGGGCGGTGTGGCCGGTATCAATACGGATAAGGGCAGTATTTACAGCGCTGAAAACACCACCGGCACGGTCTGGGGCAGCGTCACTGCCGCCAACTACGCGGGCGGCGTGGCCGGTACGAACCGTGCCGAAATCACCCGTGTGGATAACCACGCCTCGGTGCGCGCCAGCACACAATATGCGGGCGGTATTGCGGGCGAGAACGACGAAGGCGGCACGATCAGCTATTGCAGCCATGCCCAGAATCAGGTCTACGCCACCAACGGCGAGGCGGGCGGCATCGCGGGCAATAATAATAAAGACGCGCTGATTGAGAATGTGCAGGTCAAGGCCAACGTCACCGCGGCCAACGGCACGGCGGGCGGCGTCACGGCCACGAACTTCGGCATCATCGGCCAAGGCAGCGGGCTGGAAAACAACAGCAGCGTAAGCGGCTGCACGATCACCGGCACGTCGGAGAGCATCGGCGCTGTTGCGGCGTACAACCGCGCGGGCGCGACCATCCGCAATGTGAAGCTGGCGGCAAACGCCAACGTGCAGTTCAGCACCCCGGCGGTCACCATCGGCGGCCTTGCGGGCATGAATGAGGGCACCGTCACCGGCTGCCGCGTTGAGAACGGCGCGCTGGCGCTGAACGACGGCCTGCGCGCGGGCACCAACACCGTCACGCTGGGCGGCGCGGTGGGCCGCACCACGGCGGACGGCAAGGTCAGCAGCACCAACGTTCTGCTGAACCTTACACAAAATCTTGATAAATATACAAATTTGGGCGGCGTCGCAGGCCAGAACGACGGTACCCTGGAGCAGTGTACCTATTCCGGCACGATGGGCGGCGAGGCAGGCGAGGACGGCCTTGTCTCCGTCGGTGCACGCAGCACCGGCAGCACGGTGGGCGGCATTGCCGGTCTGAACAACAGCACGATCACCGGCTGTGAGGTCAAATACATCAAACTGCAGGTCAGCGGTATCAGCAACATCACCACGACCCAGACCGCAGACGAAAAGCTCGCCAGTGCCAGCCATGTGGGCGGCATTGCGGGCCGCAACAATGTCGAAATCGCCAACAGCTATGTCGCCACCGAGAGCAGCAGCAACGGCGCGGGCAGCATCATCACGGCGCGTTACGGCTTTGTGGGCGGTGTCGCGGGCTCCAACAACGGCACTATCAAGGGCAGCGGCAGCAAAAAAGCGCTGGTCAGCGACGACACAACAAAACTCGCCCTTGTTGCACAGGTTGAAAATTGGCTGGGTGCGGCAGATGCCAATGCCGGCATCAACAGCATGGCGGCAGAGCTGACCACAGGCACGACCTACGCGGGCCTCAAGGGCGTTGACACTGTGACGGGCTATGGCTACACGAACGTTTACAGCGACACAGGTCTTGCCGCCAATGATCTGCTTGTCGCCCTGCGCGGCAGCAACAACAGCGAGACCGTCCGTGCCGCCGGTTATCTGGGCGGTCTGGCAGGCTTTAACTCTCTCCGCGGTACAATTGGCACTTCCGCCACCGGTAAGTGGTTTGTCTATTCTGACAATGCGACAACGGCATCCACCGTCGGCGGTATTGTCGGCCAGAACGAATCCAACGTCACAGACAAAAGCGTGCTGGACACTGTGGTAAACTGTGCCGCCGTGCGCCGGTTTACGCGCGTGTTTGATCAGTCTAAGAACAAGGACGATACAGACAATGACAACATTTACAAGAGGGAAAATCGTGTTGTTGTCCATGTGGGCGGTGTCATTGGCCAGCAGCAGAACCGCAGCGATGACCGGTGGTCTGTCAGCAAGGTAGTCAACTGCGGCAGTGTGTTCAACAGCCGCTCGGCCAATGTGGGCGGCGTGATCGCCTATTGGCTGGACTACGGCGGAACCGTGCAGAAATGCTTCAATTTTGGCAAAATGACAACAAACACGAACGACAAAAACAGCGGTTACGGTGCAGTCGGCGGTGTTGTCGGCTTTATTGACCAGCCTATTTCCGGCGGCACCACAAATGTGCTTTCCTGCCGTAACTACGGTGAAATCTGGTATGAATCAAACGGCGCGAATGACTGTGCGGGCATTATCGGTAAAATCGAGATGAAGAAGGTCACCGATATTATGACGCTGAACATCATCGACTGCGTCAATAGCGGTGCAATCAAGGCAGAATCGCAGGCAGTCGGCATTCTGGCATGGATCGGCCCGTACGACAAGGGAAATATTGATTATGTTACAGTAAATATTGACCGCTGCCGAAACCTTAATACAGACTTTACGTGTAGCAGAAAAATCGGCATTGTCGGCAGCCGCGGTAATGGCTCTGGGTCGCAAGAGGCAACCAATGTCACAAACTGCTTTGCGACGGTTGGTACAAATTGGTTCCCGATTGCCTATTTGCGCCAGAGTTACGAGAATGTCACCGGCCACGGCAACTATTATATTGAAGATTCCGGCGATAAGGGCAAGAGCTTCTTTAAGAAAGATTCCCGTAAACTGACCACGACAAAACCAGACAAAAAAACAGGTAACTGGAATTCGCCTAACTATGACTCGGCCTACAAGGAAACAGAGTGGGACTGGTCCTCGGAAAAAGTAAAAGCACACCGTCTGTACATAGGCTATAACGTCGATGACAAAACCTATCCTTATATTGCGTTCCTGCCCACTTTGGCAAAGGATGAGAACGGTGCAGCGTACAGTCTGAACTGGATGCGCGGCCGTGATGCTAAGGAGGAATGGGGTGCCAAACCAAACTCTGCCTACATCAAGACCGACGGTAAGAAAGCCTACATTTTCGATGACACCGGCGCGGGCGATAATAACAATCCCGGCAACCAGAGAGCGACTGTGATGCTGCAATTCGGCGAAAGCAAGGTCAAAAAAGACGTTGATATTACCGACATCACCGATGAGGTCATCCAGAACTACTATAAGTACGTGCTGGACAGCACCAAGCCCGCCCAGCCGGGAGAAATCCAAGTCAAGGCCAGCCAGGTGCAGGACGCGGACAACAACGTCTATGGCCGCTACGAGGTTACGTGGAAAGAGCCTACCGATACGGACGCCAGCCCCGCCGCTTACTACCGTGTTGAAATTCTGCCCTGCAACGCTGAGGGTACTGTCGCAGCGGGTGCAGTTCCCTATCTGAAAGCGGACGTCTACCAGCGCAGCTACACCTTTGTGGCTGATAAAGCGTGGACGGGTAACTTCGTCGTGCGTGTAACGCCCTACAATACCAACAACGACCCGACGCAGCCCGACCACCCCCAAATCAGTGACGTGCAGACCTTTATGCACGCCCTGCCTACACCGGAGATTGAGTTCCGGCTGGTAAAGCGAACGGGCGGCGGCTTTGACTGGAATCAGTGCCAGACGCCGGATGAAAAACGGAGAGAATTCAAGTATGAGGTTGTCGCGGTGCTGAAAAACTACGCCGAATACCCGACAGACGAGGCTTGGACCGTCAAGCTGACCGATGGAAAGCATACTTATTATTTCAGCAGACAGGATGGCAAGCAGTACATCCGCCTGACCCAAAATTTGGAACGCACTTTGACGCTTACGGCGCTGGCAACCCCGGACAACAGCAACAGCACAAAGTATCTGCGCTCGGCCCAGTACAAGTCAGAGACCTATCTCCCGTCCCAGTGGCGAGACAATCTGCACTCTGACAAGGACGAGGATGGTCTGCCGCTGGGCACGCTGAACAAGGACGGCAGCACGGAGTATGTGACCTACACCGGCCAGACAGCGGAGAGCTTTGAAGCAACCGTGAAGTTCAGCTTTACCCCGAGAGTCAAGAACGGCAGCGAGCACGGCAACCCGACCTACCGCGTCATGCTGCTGGCAAAATATCTGGGTAATGACAAAGTCAACGGCGTATCTTTGAACGGCCAGTACATCACGCTGGCCGCGCGGGAGGGCATTGTGACAGGGTCTCCGGTCACCTTCAATCTGAACAGCCTGCCGTCGGATGCCATGACGAACTACACCGACTTCCTCGTTGTCGCGGTGCCCGTCACCAGCGGCAAGGGCGATATGAAGTATCGCTGGGATGCCACGGCGGACGAAGTGTCCGCAGCCATCGCCAGCCATGCGAACGAGACAAACGACACCGACAAAGAAATCTGGTGGAAGAACGGCTATGAGATCGTTCGCACGGGCGAGCACAGCTATACCTATGCCCATCTGACGCCGCTCTGCTTCTCCGACGTGAGCCGCACCGATGGCACCGATGACCAGGGTTGGGCTATACAGGCCACGGTAACGACCCCGCAGATCATCTTCAAGCAGCTGAACCTGAATGTCCTGAAAGCCCCGACGCTGGACAAAAACACCGAAGGAAAAGTTGATGAGAAAACCAACGAGTTGACCTATACGTTCAACTGGACGCAAGAGAACATAGGTACGGAAACGCCGACCTACAGCATCAAGCTCTACGGCCTGTTGACGGACGCGGACGGCAAAGTGACAGGTCAGGAGCAAATTGCGCTGAAGGACACCCTGACGCCGACACAAAATGGCAACACCTTTACCCTGCCTGTCAACGTGGATACCATGCTGGCCAACGGCAGCGACAGCTGGCGCTATGACAAGGTCCGGCTCGAGGTCACCCGTGTGGCGGCAGCCGACACCACCGAAATCGGCGCGTCCGCTGTGGCGGATTACAGCGTTAAGCAGCGCCTGCCCGGCATCAGCGCGCCGAGCTCCATCACCCGCGTCAACGGCGAGACCGACAACGCGGATGCCCTGCTCTACACGGTCAGCTGGTCGCCGTCCGACGACGCACGCATTGACCACTATGACCTGTGCGTCGTCGATGCCGGCGGCAAACCTGTACTGACGCTGCCCACCACGGACAACGTCGGCAGCCTGACGCTGGATCTGGAGCAGTATCAGGGCAAGACATTGCGCTTTCGCGTCATTGCCCGCCGCAAGGCTGATAACAATACCTGCTTTGACGGCCCGGACGGCGCGTTGAGCCAGTCCGAGACCATCGTCCGCCGCGCCGCTGCACCCACGGTTACGGCCAGCAGCTTTGCGACCGCCAGCCCGAATCAGGAGACATTCCTGAATGACCTCAAGCTCAACATGACGCTGACGGAAGCCGCACAGGGCAATGTCTACTTTACCGGCTATATCTTCAGCAACGAGGACAATTACAATACAATTGCCGATTTGGCCAGGACATGGCAGAATACCCCCACCGGACAGGCCAAGTACACGGCCCAGCAGAAGTTGACCCAAGCACTGGACGAGATGCTGAAAAGTCGCGACGCCGAGCTGGTCATCCCGAAGGACAGCCGCACGGTGGGCGGGAGCGCCAGCGCCAACGACACCACCGCCAGCTATACCTTTGTGCCCGACGGCAACGGCTTTACGCTGACGCCCGACCATGCAAAACAATACCTGCTGCCCGCGGTGCGCGTTATGCCCACCGACGGCACGACAGCGTCGAACTGGTTCTACTACATCCTGCAGGATGCCGCAAAGGCACAGCTGCCGGCCATCACGCTGGACGCCCCCGTGGACGCTGCCGAACCGGAACGCGCGCTTGGCAATGCCGTTTACACGCAGGAGGTCAACCTGTACAACGACCCCGAGTTTAAGAGCAATCGCGGTACGGCCCCGCTGGAGCTGCGCCGCTTTACGGTGGAGTGGACCGCGGTGAACAAGTACACCCAGGCCGACGGCACGGTGCGCAACCTGACCAACAGCTATACCTTTACCGTCACGCCGCTGGTCAAGGACAAAAAGCCCTACATCATTGCGGTGACGACCTACGACAAGGACGAGAAGGACGAAGACGGTATTGTCACGCATAAGCGCGGGGAAATCAAAACCGTTACCAAGACCTATGACGGCAAAACGACGGAGATTGCGAAGCAGACCGACGATGTGGACAAGGAGACCGGCAAGACCCGCATCTGGTACGACCTGAGCGTTGAGCCTGTGACCGACGAGAACGGCAACGTGACATGGGAATCGCAACCCTATAACGTCACCGGCACGGTGGAAAAGGACGGCGGTACGCTGTACTACAAGGCACAGACGGTTCCCATGCTGGAGCTGGTGCAGGAGGACGGTGCCGAGCCTGTTTACCGCATCACCCTGCCCGAGCTGCAGGAAAAGGTGCAGGACGACTCGCGCGAGCTGCAAAAGTTCACCGCAAGTGTGACGCTGCAGACGCTGGCGCACTCGCATGACAACGGTAAGACCGTTGCGTCCGGCACGGTCAAAGTCCCCGTCAACGAGACGAACACCGCCGATGCGGCGGAGAATGCCCAGAGTATGGACTCCGCGGAGAGCGTCGCGCCCGCCGAGACCGCAGAAAGCACGGCGGCGGAAAGCGCCCCCGCAAGCGTGCCCCCGGTCCTGATGCGGGCCCGCGCGGCACTGCCCATGGCGACCCCGGAGACCGCCGCTGCCCCGGATGAGACGGACGCGGCGGAAACCGCGCCCCCGGAACGGACGGAAACAAGCGACGCATCGTAATTTTATTTCAGGAAAGAAGGTGGCATTATGCACCGCAGGGCACGCAGAATTCTGCGCGGCGAGCAGGGGCTTTCGATGATATTGGTCCTCTGCATCGGCGCGCTGTTTGTGGCGCTGTCGGCAGCGCTGGTCTATGCGGCCTCCGTGCTGACGGCCAATGCCAACCGCCAGCTGCTGGAACAGGAAGCCTACCAGCTGGCAACCAGCTTTTCCGACGTGCTGGAAGGGGAGCTGAACAATAAGGACAGCAGCTTTGCCAAGTTCGTCAATGAGCAGTTCATGTTCTCCCAAAGCTACGGCAAGGATATCTATGATTTGGAATCCCAGCCCAAGGAGTTCGCCTGGAAACCGAACGGCAGCCAGCCTGATAGCGGGGCCGAGGCCATCACGGTAACACTGCGCCGCCGCCCGGGCGACGGTGCCGACAAGCTGAACCAGACGGCGAACAGTACCAATGCCACAGACCTGCGCAACCTGCTCGACACACTGGAGGGCGAAAACCGCAAGGGCATGGCAATCGTCGATTTACAGCTGGACATTACGGTGACAGTCACGAAAAACGGCGAGAGCTTTGCCTTCACGCGGACCTACGACCGCACAGTGAAGTACGACAGCGACGGCAGCCAGGCAAAAAACAATACATTCCCCAAGGTGTATTACACAATAAACGACAGTCCAAGAAAGTATTACCGCATTAACGACCTGACGTTCTACGCCCCCGGCAGTGGTGAACAGTCCATTACTGCCGACAACATTGGCAGCAACCGCCTGACGTTCCATTGCGACACCAGCCAGCAGCCCGATTCCATCACCTACACCCGCGGTGCCAAACAGAGCACCGGCACAACACAGGAGTGACCCGCTATGAAACATACTCTACAAAGTCAGCGCGGCGAGACCATTGTGGAAGTGCTTGTGTCGTTCCTGCTGCTGATGATTTTTACGTCGATGTTCGTCGTTTCGCTGCGGTACGCCCGCGCCATGTCCCAAAAGGCCGAAACGCTGCGGGAGACAGCCTATGAGCTCTGCGCAAAGTTATACGGGCCTAATGACAAAGAGCCGACATGGAACGATGACGGCGCGGCGCAGGATATGACGTTCGGCAACAATGACTTTACGGTTAAAGGTGTGCAGCTACAAAGCACAACGCCAGAAGTGAAAGTGAGTCAAAACGGCACAGAAAAGACTGAGAAATACGTGTTCCACCGTTACTGCAACAAGGAGGAAGAAGGGGCGACCAACCCATGAAGCAGCGTTTGAAAAACCAGAACGGCACAACGCTGGTGGAGCTGATCGTCTGCATGGTGCTGCTGGCGATCTTTACGCTGGCGGCGGTCACGCTGATACAGCCCAGCGCACAAGCGTACATGGACATCCAGCAGCAGACGCGCGCGCAAAATCTGGCCGATGCGCTCATTGAGACGATCCGCGGCGAGGTGCTCGAGGCGAACGGCTATATCCGCTTCACCGACGGCGCGACGGACCCTAATAATTTGGACAGCGTTTTTTTGTCCAAGGGTAACGACTACAGCAAGGGCACGGCATTGGAATTCAGCGTCTACCCCAACCACATTGAGCTGATCGACAAGGACTGTGTGCCGCCGCTGACAAAGACAGACGGCACAGAACTGCTGACAGCGGAACAGGCCAATGCGCTGAACGGCTACCTGCACATGCGGTTTTACCGCGATGAACTGAATGACGCCGGGCACTACGGCAACCCGCAGCACACAAAAAAGGACAAGGCCGAGGACGGTACCGAGACGGTCACACGGCCCTACGTTGCCTACGGCTACACAACGGCCTATCCCCGGGATGCCTATATGGGGCTGTTCATCAGCGAACTGCATTTCTACGCCCGCAGCTGGACGCAGGACGGCGACGAAACCAAGACCCCGCGCATTACGGCTATGACGGTGGTGCTGACTGTGGCCAAGCGGGACGCCGACAACCAGATCGTGCCGCTGTGCACCCAAAAAGCCATTGTGCAGTTGCCCGGTGAGCCGGTCATCCTGTATGAACCCGGCACCTGGGACGGCAAGGCATCGTCGGAGTCGTGAGCGGTGCCCTCCGGGACGATTTTTGAAAAGTTTATTACAATCCCGGCGGAGGTACTGGACAAATTCAAATGGACTCGTTATACTTTAAAACATGAATACCTGTGTGCCGGACAAAATGCAGGAACGTCATGGACATCAGAGCAGAGAGGATGACTAGGATGGCAACAATTGAAATCAAAATGCTGGGCGGCTTTGAGATCCGTGTGAACGGCAAGCCCGTGCTGGCACAGCTGGCGCAGTCCCGCAAGGCAACGGCGCTGGTGCAGTATCTCGTTTTGCGGCGCGGGGAGCGCGTCTCCCACAAGGTACTGACCGATACCCTGTGGGCAGGGGAGCGGTCCACCAACCCGGACATGGCCCTGCGCGCCATCTTGCATCGCTTCCGCCTTATGATCGACGCGGAGGGTCTGGATGAGATGAAGGGCTGCATCGTGACCAGCCGCGGCTACTACCAGTGGAACCCCCATCTGGACTGCAGCGTGGATGTGTTTGAGGTCAATGACCTCTCGGAGCTGGCCCGCAAGGAGAGCGACGCCGAGAAGCGCAGCCGCATTTATGAACAGATCGTCAACCTGTATGACGGGCGGCTGCTGCCGCAGTCTGCGTCCGAGCCGTGGGTCGAAAGCGTCAGCGTGCGTCTGCACGGGCAGTACCGCACAGCCATTTTAAACCTGCTGGAGCTCTGCAAAAAATGGGGCGAGAGCACCCGCATCGTTACGCTGTGTACCCGCGCGCTGGAGCTGGACCCCTACGAGGAGCGCCTTTATCTGGAAAAGATCGTCGCGCTGGAGACGCTGGGCCGCCACGAGGAGGCGGAGGATCTGGCACGCCGCGGCAGCGCCATGGGCTGCCTGCATCATGCCATTGAGCCGGGCCGCGCAGGCTCTGCCTACCGCCAGATGCGCCAGGCAGACCGCAACATGGAGAGTGAGGTCTCCAAGCTGATCTCTGCCCTGCCGGATACCGAGAACACGGGGGCCTGTATCTGCGACTTTGAGACGTTCAAGGAAATTTACCGCGTACAGCGCGGCGTGCAGGTCCGCTACGGTCTGCAGGTATTCCTGGCGATCCTGACCGTGGCTCCCAGCCAGAACACCGATGCTGCCGAGACCGCTCTGATGGTGGAGCAGCTGGGCGATCTGATCCGCACGAATCTGCGCCAGTGCGATGTGGGCGCCCGCTACACCGATATGCAGTATGTTGTTATGCTGAGCGGCAGCACCGCCGAGAGCGGCACCAGTCCGCTGGAGCGCATCAAGGCCGCGTTCTACCGCATCCCTGCCCATGGCCGCTACCTGTTGAGCTATAGCCTCTATGTTCCCGAGGCCAAGGCCGACAGCGGGCGCGCCCGCCGCCGCAAAAAGACGGCGAAGAAGGAAAAATAAGTGAGCCGTTAAGCCGTACAGTGAAAGCTGTGCGGCTTTTTCATTACCCTGGCCCCCTCTGCGAGGGGGCTCCGCCCGCAGGCGGTGGGGGAGAGAACCTTGCG
>OOAU01000854.1_pt1 | contig 15901 bp, 20 predicted proteins | sample 1670931 | NCBI WGS metagenome assembly OOAU01 (sample SAMN06348105, study PRJEB24527) | human gut metagenome | biome: human gut; feature: ankylosing spondylitis patient; material: feces | host: Homo sapiens | place: China | collected 2015-10 | reverse complement strand
CCCGCACAGGTGGTCTTGGCGCATCCTCCAGCGTCGCTTCAGCCCTCCTCCCGGAGGGCCTCTCGTCAGCGGACGTATCCCGCTGCCGGATATGAAGTTTTCAAAGGACAAGCCGGGGGCTTTGAAGAACCCCCTCACTCTATATAGGCACTGAGTGAGGGGGTTGCACGAAACTTTTTTACTTTTTCAGCAAATTTTTCAGTTTTTGCAGAATGCGGATTTTACGGCTGTGTATGGTCATGTGGTGCAGGTCCGCCCGACGTGCGAGCTGACGCTCTGTCAGTCCCTCAAAGTAAATTGCCAGAATCAGCTCTCTTTCCGACTGTTCCAGCAGTTTTATTGCCGAATGTAAGCGACAAATCAATTCCTGATGTAGCAATTCATCCTCCCAAGACGGCTGTTCTGCTGCGAACTGCCGGTGCTCCTTCTCTATCATCTCATCGAGGGATGTTTCCCGGCTTGGAAGGAATTTTGCCACCCTCTGCTCCTGATCTTCCACAAACCGCTCTGTCTTCAGCTGATGTTCCATGTACCGCATTTTCCGGTCACTTGTCCTGAGTACATGAAGGACATCTGGTGTGATCTCTATACCGGAATAGAGGCTTTCATAGTCTGGATTGTATGCGCTATGCCGCGGCATACGCTGTCCCTCCTTTTTCACTAGTTTTGAATGAAAACCAGCGAAATGGAGGAGGCGCCCGGATTGGGCGCCATTCAGTGCGGGTATGGATCGTACTTTCGGCAATCACCCAAAACCGGCGGAATTGCCGAGCAGTGATAAGGCATAGCGGAGGCTTCTTCGGTGGCTTTTCTAGGCCATTCCTTCGTCGTTTCGGGAAGAGCTCAGGAAAACCGCCGAAGGGAGAAATCACTTCAGACAGTTTGTATAGAGCACAAACCACGACTCCAAAAATATGCCCCACTTCCGCCGGCGGCCGAAGCCGTCGTCAGAAGCAGGACTGTCTCTTATTTCCCCACACCTCCAAAAGCATCTGGCACACAACACCCAAAATGCTCATATAAAGGAGAGAGGCGGGCACCCTAATTGGGTGCCCGCCTCTCTATGTATATAATCAGTAAGAGATGGTATCAGAATATTGGGTATAGGTGGTCACATAGTTCCCAGAGGAGTTATAGACCTTGACAGTCAACTTACACCGATAGTCGTAGCCGGAAGTAACAAAGCGGCTTTTTGTCAGTTTCTCACTGCCGCTGCCCGTCCAACTGGCAACATTGGACCAGGTTCTCCCGTTTGTGCTCTTCTGAAGGGCAAGGGTAATTTCCGAGTCATAGCCCGCCTTCATAGAGACATCACCCAAACAGCTTGCGTTTCCGTTGGAAGAAATCGTAAGCTGGCAATTCATTTTTACAATGCCAATCTCACGAGGTTGAACCATGACAAGTTCATTCGGAAGTATTTCCGCAGCCTGTGCCGGTAAGCTCGCCCCAAGCAAAGTGGTAGATAATGCAATCAGAAGCATTGTCTTACCAAGATATTTCTTTCCCATGTTTGTATACCTCCTGTACTTTGATGTGGGTAGTACCCATTACAGAAGACACCACTTCAACAGATGTGCAACAGAGATTATTTAAAAATACTCTCTGTGATGTGGACAATGCCATCACGGCTGATGGGGGGCGGAGCCGTGGTTGAGTGCGGAATCGAAATCACACTGAGTATATATCCCTCCGCCTCATTGAGAACAATCACCTTAATAATACCATGGTTATCTCCCTCAAGGTTGAGTTGATCAATGATATACGCAGGAAGCCCGTGAATTTGAGTCGGTTCCAGCTCTGTATCCTCTATATCAAATCGCCCGCTTGGAGACAGCTCAATCTCCAAGCGATCACCCGGGCTGTTTTGGTAATCCACCCAATACGTACCCGCGAAAGCGCCTTCATCTATCAGTTCATAGCCATCCGGTATAAGGTTAGGATAGAGGTCCTCCAGGCCAGCCCGTTCTGAAACAGGCTGTGTAGAAATCCGAAAGCTCACACCTTCATTTACCGTATCAATTAGCATATTGAGGGTGCCAACCCGAAACTCTGGGGATATAGCGAAGGCAGTCGAGAAAAGCAGTGTACCCAACAGCGCAACAAGGGCGACCTTGTTGATCACCTTCATCGTGATCCGCCCCACAGATCGGGCAGACTTTTTCCGAAAAGCGCGGTGGATCTCTTTCAGACACGCCCGGCGTACCTCCTGGGGAACCTCCGCGTCTGGATCCTCTTGAAGTACACGGTTCTCCTCCAGAGCTTTTTCCCCTTCAGATTCCGCCACGTAGTCCATCAGGAGGGCGAACATGGCGTCCTCATAGGCCTCCTGCAATTCTTCACACCTGGTCATACTTTGTCACCTTCTTCCTCTGTCATAAGCTGGAATGCCCGCCGCCGGGCTCTAGTCAGCTTCATGCGGACGCTGCTCTTCTTGCACCCCAGCATGTCGGCCAGCTCGGCATCCGTATAGCCCAAAATGTACTTTCCCTCCAATAGCAGCCGATCTTCTTCGGGCAGACTACTCCATATCTGCATCAGGCGTTCTTTTTGCTCCGCAAGCATAATTCGCTCATCCAGCGAGGGCTCCGGAATGGCCATATCCTGCTCCTCCTGTTCCTCCAGGCTACAGCACCTGCCATCTGTGCGCCCCTGTTTCCGCATATAGTTGATGGTGGTGTTTCTAACTGTAGAGACAACATAACTGGCTTTTATGCAACGCTCTTGCCGCCTTAAAAACGGGATTTTTGGAATGAGCCTGATTACACATTCCTGGACAATGTCCTTGGCCGCCTCCGGATCCGTGAGCCGTTTCCGTACAGTGGCATACATCAGCCGCTCATATTCCAAGTAAAACTGTGTCATGAATTCCCGGTCATCGGGATTTTCTATGGCTGCTGTGAGTAACGCAAGCACGATTGTTCCACGCCCCTACATTTTTCCTTGGTATCTCTATTCATAAAGCTGACACCCAAAAACTGCTTGCGCAACGGGCCATTTTGAGTGCAATCCAAGAGAAATAGCAATGTATTAAACTAAAATATAGTTAAACTATATTATTTTGAATTATACTACAAATTATATTAGAAATCTATCATTTTTGCAGGATAAATTTCAGAAAATATATAATAAATAACAAACTGAAATTTTGAGGTGCGAGATGGCGCAATTCGGAGAAATTTTGGCGGAGCTCCGCCAAGACCGTGGCCTTACCCAAAGGGATCTGGCAAAGCTCTTTTTTGTCACCCCCGGTACAATTTCCAATTATGAAAAAGGCCGTCACCTGCCCGATGCGGAACGGCTGATAAAAATAGCGGACTATTTTTCCGTCACTACCGATTATTTGCTGGGCCGCAGTTCCTCCAATCTCCCCGCTGACGTATTTTCTGCGCCTCTGCTGGATGACATGACCGCTGGCGAAATGATCCAACTCGTGCAGACACTATCCCCGGATCGTAAGAAAGCTCTCTGTCTCCTGCTGCGGGATCTGCACTTCAGTACGGTTGTGGGCCAGTACAACTATAAGGAGGCAAAATGATCCCTTACTGTATCTTAGTCATTGAGGATGATGACGACCGCACTTTCATGGAGCAGCTCTTTGTCGATTACCATCGACTGATGTACCATGAAATCTTCAAGCTGGTCCATGACCAATGGGCCGCAGAAGATGTGATGCAGTCAACCCTGGTTCGGCTGATTGACAAAATTCCTGAGCTTCGCCTTAAAGACCGGGGTCATCTGGTGAACTATATTATAACGGCTTCCAAGAATCAGGCCCGCAATTACCTGCGGGACTCTGGGCATCATTCTGCGTCAGACCTGCAGGAATTTATGGAGTACGAAGACCCCAATATGGATGGAGGGGCGATAGAACTTCAGATTATCAAAAAGGAAGACCTGGAGGAGTTGGCCCATATCTGGACGCAGCTGGATGAGCGAACCCGCTATCTGCTGGAAGGGCACTACATACTGAACCTGCCCGCTGCGGAGATGGCCCGGGAGTTGAACGTAAAGCCGGCCAGCCTGCGTATGGCCCTCACCCGTGCCCGCAAAACCGCATATCAGCTCTTACAGGATAAAAGCAGACAGTGAAGGAGCGGTTCACGCTGATATGCTCCCTCCATGATTCACAGTGTTTTATTTCACTGCCCCTCATAGAGGGAGCATATCAGCGCAGGCCTCCTTTTGCACTCTGGCGCGAGGCGGGTTGCCCTAAACAACCAAAATGCTGTTGCATTTTGTAAAGGATACAGTCTTACTAAATAGAAATGTTATCGTGAAATGGATGCCATTCCCGTGCACAGCCAACATTAGGATCAGGCGGAAATGAGAGAAACGGCTGACGGACTCAATTACAAGTATGCTGAACCGAGGTGATACGTGCGAGGCTATTTACTCTTCCATTCTACAGCTTCAGTTTTGAGATGACAAAAGACACGGCTTGCAGCCGTGTCTTAACCCGAAATTATATTGTAGTAGAGGTGATATGTATATGCTTCAGGAAAGCATGCGTACATCACAAAAATGGAGGTTGGGCACGCTCCTGCTCCTGGGTCCTCTGATCGCCCTGTTGCTCTCGTCCTGCACCCCACGTAGCCCCTTAGATGAGACGCCTATACCCATAGGCACAACAGAGCCGAGCATGGAAGTGCCTGCCCCCGTCACACCCCCGGCGGTTCCGCTCGCCTGTGGCTCTGAAACTTATTTTGCCATCAGAAAGGACGGAACTCTTATCGGATGGGGGAATAATGAGAACGGTACACTAGGCGGCTCTGATCTCCATATCCCAGTGACAGAACCGCGAGAGATTATGACAGATATCCGTGCGGTATCATCCGGGCAATGGGTTACGCTTATGATTGACAAAGAGAATACTCTTTGGGGAATAGGGATGGATTACTTCGGGCACCTTGGCCCGGATGAAGACAAACAGCAGCCAGTTCGCCTCATGGAAGATGTGGTTATGGCGTCCACTTCCGCATGGCATTGCCTTGCCTTGAAAGGCGACGGCAGTTTGTGGTGCTGGGGCATGGGCAGGAATGGTGTCCCTGGCGTATATGAGCTCGTTTCTCAAGAGTATACCCCGCCGGAAAAAATTATGGACGATGTGCTGTATGCGGTCTGCTACAGGAATGGCGGATATGCTATCAAGGCAGACCATACTTTGTGGGAGTGGGGGGTCGTATCATCGACCCCAGAAAAAATTCTTGAAGACGTTCAATATGTTCAGAACTGCATGGCGATTTTAACCAATGGGGATATGGTAACCTGGACATATACGGAAGATGGGGAGAGAACAGAGCCAGAGCTGCGTCTGCACGATGTAGCCTGCGGAATGACCGGCGTCGCGGTTCAGACAGACGGCACTCTTTATGTAGAAACAGTCAGCGATAGTGGAAGCACTTATGAAGCCGTAATAGAGGACGTGGAATATGCGGTTACTGGTGCTGAATATACGCTCGTGCTCAAACAAGACGGAACGCTTTGGACGTGGAATTCGGCTGGAGAAGGCGATGTGTCACAGATCATGGATGGGATAGGTTTCTAGCAACAGGGATGGTGCCCACATATTCTCGATATGCGGGCACCATCATCTTTTGGGCCTTAGTATTTAATGGAGACGATCTGGCAGAGAGGCCTAGGCGTATCAGGGCCAACCCGGCTTCCGGAAGAAGTGTACACTCTCAAACAGGAAGACCCACCGCCGTCCAGCATGATGCCAACGTAGTTCGTAGATTTTCCGTCCGTAATTCCGAGGTGCTGCTGAATAGCGGTTCGGAAATCACGGAGGTACTTGTTGTTGTTATCCTGGGTAACAAAGAGATAAACTTTCTTGGTAGACGTATTGGCAACCATGGCGGTCCAACCAGTGGAGAGCGCATCGGGAGCATGGGGGAAGTCCCATTTAGTTTCCCAGTTAGCGTCTCCAAGGTAAAGCATTCCGCCGCCCTGGGCCCATGTGGGCTTGCCGCCAAGGTAGCTGATCAGCTGGCTTTGCGTAGATGCGCTAATGCACTTGATCTGGCCGCCGATATAAGCGATATTGCCATGGCCGCAGGTATTGCGGGTTCCAGCAGCCCCCGGGCCTACCGCCGCCCCGTTATTCAGGGCAATGTTAAGGGTGTCACAATCCGTCTTGTCACCATTATTGTTGAAGAAGCCGCCATTGCAACCGCAGTAAGGCACAGGGATGCCCTGGTCTTTCTTCTTGACGTTGACAAGCTCGATCGTGCTCGCGGGGGTCTCGACAATATGGAGTTTGATCCCATTCTTTGTATTGGTGGAATAGGTATACGGATAGGAGGACGCCGTAGAGACGGATTTTAGAGTCCACTGCTGAGTCTTATCGGAAGTCCCCAGGTTCGGCTTGAAGTATACCTGGCTCCCGGAAGTGCCCGCGGCAGTCAGATAATAGTTCTTGGTGCTGGCACCGTTAAGCCGGATGCGGTACACGTTGCTTACGCTAGTCTTTTCGAATACCAGATAGGTGTCAGCATTGGTCGTGTAGAGGTCGCAGATCCAATGGTCGTAGCTCCGGTTGGCATTCAGCTTATACGTCAGACCAGAATTGGAGGCAACCTCTTGCTGCGCCGTAGAATTTGGATTTGTAATGGACCAGACCTGATCATTGGAACTCGTTGCCGGATATACATTGATCTTCTTCCGAGCACCCGCCCCATAGCCATTGATGTTGAGGTAGAGCGAGGAGTTGACTCGGCTAATGATATTGTACAATCCCATAAATACTCTCCTTTTTTGTTTTCTACGAAAAGCAATCAACTGGGATATTGAAACAAACAGCTTCCCCATGCTGTATGCTCCAGATTCTTTCCGCGTACAAATGATAAAGAGTGCCCAGGGACTTTTAAGTAAACCGTGGTCCAAAATGTTTTTTGTTAAACGAGTTACTGTTGAAGCATTTTACCAGTTGATGAACTTCCTTGGGGCAGAGACGGTATTCAACCATGCCGATTACCGGCTAATGTCCAAGCGCGCTCTGGAGGGCCTGGCTCAGTTTCATGAGGTGAACCTATTCCTTCGAGGTATTGTACCCATGATCGGTTACCGTACTGGAACCGTGGAATATGAGCGTGGAGAACGCTTTGCCGTGAAGAACAAGTATCCCCTGAAAAAGATGCTCTCCTTCGCGCTAGAAGGTATTACCAGCCCTTCCACCAGGCCCATCCGGTACATCACCATCCTGGGCTTTTTGGTCTTTCTGGCAAATACCCTCATGCTGGCGTACTCTGTGATCCGCTGGGTTGCTGGAGATACCAATAGTTGGCTGGGTTAGCGTGATCTGCGCCGTATGGGCCATCGGGGGCCTGATCCTGCTCTCTCTAGGGATCATTGGCGAGTATATCGGCAAGATCTATTTAGAGGCTAAGGGGAGACCCCGCTTCTTGATCCAAGAGGTGCTAGAGGATTGTAGCGACTGAACGTATTGATAGCTGCCCGGGCCGTTACTCCTGCTTTGAACCATCCTTGTTGTCTCTGTATTTCTCAAAATGAGACAAGAAGTTCTGAAGCTTTTGCGGCAAAGGCAGTCCTACCTTTCCCACGTTTTCCATAATGCTCATTGCTTCGTTGGCCATATAGAACACGGTGGTAACAGTGCGCAGGACATCTTCGGAGCCCAGCAAAAAGCGGTCAATAATGTTACTTAGGGACACCAGCGCAAAAATAGCGATCTTCTTGGCGATTCCATGGGCACCCACATCGCTGGACAGCTGTTTATTATGGATGGCAACACAGACGCCGGTGATATAATCGATCACCACAAAGGCTACCAGCGTATAAAATAGGCCGTCCATACTGCCGAATACACGCTTACCAAGCTCGCTAAGCCATGACAAGGCCATATCTGTTTCCATTTTATGCACCCTTTCGTTGCTCTTCTTAATACCGGTATGGTATATAAGGACTGCAAAAGGACGCAGAAGTAAATAGCCAAAGCTCATCGGATAACCCAACGGCCAAGGAGGCGTTTTTATATGAAAAGATTTGTAAGCTCAAAGCGGTTTGAAGCCGCCACAGCCGCCGGCGTACTATTCCTGGCCCTGGCGTCAGGGTGTGCGGCAGAGGCGCCCCAGCAGTCCCCGGATAAATCTCCCTCGCTTTCGATCCCAATATCCACGGAGTTCTCCCTCATCGCCGACAGCGGCGGGGACTGGTACACCATCGAGAACGGAAATTTGGTGGGCTGAGGAGAACTGCACGGCGGCACAGATTACGACAATAATTTTCTTGCTTTCCGAACAAGGCCTAGTTTACAATCCCTTCGATTAGTATTCTTTATGATGTGTAGGCGCCTACAAATACTAAACAGGAAGGATGTCGACTCATGGCATACGGAACATTTAAAGGGTTGAAAAGCAAGTACTACAGTGAGGTAACGTATACTACAGACAGCGCATATTCCGGGATAAGTATCTTTATCACAGATCCTAAAACGATGTCTCTTGAAGAGGCAATTTATACGACGGGTAATAAGAAACCCCTGGCTCAGATGAATCCTCCCGGGATTGCGGCGAATAAGGTTGTCGCAAAGACAAACGCAGCAGGCTTTGATACGTATGGGCCGGACGGTATGTCCTTTGTTGGCTGGCACTATGTCGATGGAAAATATTATTTATCCGGCGAAAAGCTCAGTGGAATCAATGATACCAAGTTGAAGAACTATATCAATTATCAGCCTTGGAGAAAATATCCTGCCTTTTGTATCAAAACGGACGGAACTGCTACCATCCGCTGGATGAACCATGACCGCCTCAAGGTGGCGGCCCCGTACTGTAAGACTATCATTTCCGCCTTTCATGCCCTGGTCTATGACTCTAAGTCGGTTTTTGAGTATACTGTGCGAGACAAAGATGATGATAAGCGTATTATTGCCGATTGGGATGACCTAAATAATACGAACTATCATCACAACAACACATTGGCAAACGGAAGCACAACGTCCAAATCTAATCGCACGCTGTTGGGACATAAGGCAAACGGAGCGTTTGTGCTAGTTTGCACATGGTGCGGAATGGATCTGAGGGTAGCCGCGAAAATGATGGCCGATCTTGGGTGCGATTACGCCGTAAATATGGACGGATCTTCGGCTATCAGAATGCGTGTTGCGAGTGGGTATACCAATGGCGTTAAAGACCCCGGCCAGGTATGTGGCAACAACAATACCAAGCATGACTACTATGGTACAGCTTCCTGTGTTTACCTGACCTGATTTGCTTTAAGCGGCCCAAGTCGAAACTTGGGCCGCTTTTTGATAGGTATGAGAGCCTGGTGGGGATAGTGTTAAGATGTATGTTTTCAGACTTATAGCTCCTAATTTCGCCCTAAGAGGGTCAGGACTCTTGATACTGTAGCAACCGCTTCTCCTCTGGTAAAAGACTCTGCAGGATAAAATTTCGTCTCCGTGTATCCGGAAATCAAGCCATTCTCAACGGCAATTTCAATTACTCCAAAATTGTCAACCTGCATATCGGGCACTAGATCATCAAATGGTGGTTCCTCCACGACCATCGTTAAGGACTCTTCAAATCGGCCGAGCATCCGTACTGCGAATATGGTCGCCTCATAGCGCGAAATGCCCTCGTCATGCGGCAGCACAAGATAACTTCCATAGTCGCCCAATACTACCAGTCCTGACGCGAACCCAAGCTCAACCCATCCTTCTTTACTGGCCCAGCCGTCATCGGCCAAAGACAGCACCTCTTTGGGCACTTCCGTAGACTGGAGCACCTCTTTTGCCCGTTGACTGCCCGGGACAATATTAAGGGCCGCCAACATCATTTTTGCATATTCCCACCTGGTTATAGGCCTGTCTGGCCAAAATCTTCCGTCTGGGCAGCCGTTTACCCAGCCATCTTCTGCTGCTTGCTCGATGAGTGCTTCATACTTGTGCCCTGAAATGTCAGAAAAGGTGCTTGTTTCAGATGCCTTAGCAACCCCTGGCCCCGTGAGTAGCAAAGACGTGATGAGCAACAGCCCCAAAGTCTTAACAATCCATCCATTCACACTTCTTGTATTCCTAATTGTGCAACCGGAATACATGCCTCCTTTCATCGTTTTATTCAGCCGAACTCGATTTTCGCAGGGGAGAAATCTTAAGCGAGTTCTTGAGATATGCTTATATTTTATAAGACAAACGATTTGCTAGTTTGCAACCGATTTCTCTAGCTGTTTAAAAATATTGTTGATTCTTTCATGTGCCAGACCGATATAAATTCCGCTCTCGCAGGTGTGCCCGAGGACACATATAATAAAGGCCAAAACTCTTATTTGAATATGTGATCTAATTGGCGAGGTTTGTGCTACTGCGATTGCGGTTGAGTTTATTGTTCGAACAAGTAAAGGATCTATAAAATAAGTTCTCCCTTCATGGTTGGAGTTGTTCCCTTCTCCTTTGTGGAGAAGGGATTTTTCAAACAATCACTGGCTCAGATTTACTCTTTGGAGCCTTTTCCCTCTCTATAAAGCATCCATCTAAAGGAGGGGAGTCCGATGCCTTAATAGCTGATCCTAAGCAAATTACCCGGTCCCAGTTAGTGTCGTTATATCCAAGTTATATCCAATGCTCATTTACCTCGGGAATATACTTTAAAAGGAGACTTTCAAGTATGGCAACTTACACGATCAGTCCGCTGTCCGCACCGACCCGCTCCCTCAATATTGCAAGCAGCGCGAGTATCACCAATGGCACGCAGGTCAACATCTACGCGACCTCCGGCAGTAATGACCAGAATTGGGTTGTTGATTCCCTTACCTCCACTAGCAGACAATATATCAAGCACTTTTCCAACCAGGCCTATGCCCTGAACGCATACCGTTCCGGCACCAATTGGAACTGCACCTTGCGTAAAGCTTCGGGCAATATTGACGGCTACGTAATTCTTACCAAGGTTGCGAACAAGACCAACGTTTACACCATCAGACTGTCTGAGTACTCTAACCGCTATTTGACTGCTGACGGAACGGGGAACAGCGCTAAGTGTTCCTGGCGAGCTTCTACCGGAGGTACTGAACAGCAGTGGAAGTTTACTAAAGTAAGTACTGGAGGTTCTGGAAGCGGTGGAGCTACTAATGTATCAGAGATTCGAGCCAAATTCCAGAAGGTGGGGAACTATGATGGTGTAAATGGACTTCAGTGTGTAGACATTGTAAGATGGTATATTGATACATATACCACACTGAAGTCTACATCCGGACACGGCAAGGATTTAGTCGCAAATCTTGCGAATAACTATGGTCTCGCAATTGATAGTACTCCAAAAGCACCAGGGATTTTTAGCGTGGCTGGTGGATATAGCAAATGGGGATCTTCTGGCTCTCAATATGGGCATACCGGCATTGTAGTTTCTGTAGATACCAAGAACAAAAAAGCTACCGTTATTCATACAGGAAACTCGTTAGACGGCAAAAATCCAAATTCTTGGGTAGATACGTATTCATATCCGGCAACCGGAGTAACCTTTGTTTACCTGGGTAATTATCTGAAATAATGTTTATAAGCAGATAAGATCTCCAAAGAAGCTCTGTTAGATATGCGCACAATCCATATGATAATTTGCGAGATGGAAAACAGCGCCGCTATTTGTATCGACAGGCCGCCCGCTGCCAATATACACAGCGGGCAGCCTGTCAAAAATTTAAGAAATAAATACACATCATCTGAATAATGTGTTTTCAAGACATGGATTCATCAAGCATAACCGCATCGGCTATGTCCTGATTGGTATTTGATATTTCTGGGTCTGCAATAGACACTGGAGCATTACGCTTCACGACGTCTTCTCCTGTAAAATTCCAGCCGCCGCCAGGAGTAATTTCGTTTGTGTTCACCATAACTTCCATATCTCTATACATGAAAATTAGCCAACCTTCTCCGGTTCTCACCTCTTCCCCTAGCAGGTACTCATAATCATCGACCCCGATCAGGGAAAAGAAATCTTCAAAGGACATGTCATTTTCCATGTCTGGAAAAAGTATGTCTGCGGTTGTGAGAAAACCAGCGCATTTCAGTTGATCCTCACATTCGCTCATGACCTTTTCAGCATCGCCGCCCTGCGTTCTGAAAAAGTAATGAGCAAATTCCGCCTCCGGTTCCCCAAAACATACAGCGGCATTATCTGGGAATCCCCCCGGCCTTACAATCAATTCGCCTTCCGGATGCTCATTTTTTAATTCGATGAGTGTTTTTCCAATGTCATTCAAGAATTCAGGGGGGTGGTCACTGGGAGCTGCGGGCGCGCAGGCAGAACATAAGAATGATACAAGCAAAGATAGGATTGCAAAGGCTGCATTTCGTCTCATATAAATCTACTCTCCTCTCCATTCTGCGATCTCATTTTTATTGGGCTTTCAAATACTTAAGCAGTTTCCTTAATCCGTATTGCGGGATTGCTGCTGTGAATACCAAGACTCTGGAACCCAAATATCATCGCACAGATGTACCGCATCGGCAGAGTCGTCGCCCTCCTGGGGATGCAGCCAAAGCCCGCCATCCCAGTCCAGGGCTAAAATTCCTTGTTCACCATTTACTGCGCAGGCCACATTGTTCATGATCATGCTTGGGGTATCTGAGGCCAAGTACCAAAGTGTGTGGTCCCCGGTAACTGCGAGATCCGCAGTGAAGTAGACCACGTTGTCCATCCACTTCTCCAGCGGCTGATATTGATACCCCTCCCACCAGCCCATCCGCCAGAGACTGGAATCCCCTTTCTGCACCAGAAGCCGGCGACCAGTGGAGGCCATGTCTGTGACGCCCTCCAAAATAGGCTGGGGAGTCAACCAGCATTCGTTCCGGTCTACTTCCAGAGGCAGGAGCGATCCCCAGATGTAGAGGGTACCGTCTATGTCCAGGGCATAGTGGCCGCTGGAATATGCCGCTATCTTTACAATACCTTCCAGGATCTGTTCTGGCTGAAATCCCTCCGAGCCGCCCCAACTCCACACCGTGCCATCAGAGCGAAGGGCGCAGGCGCTCTCGGAGGAAACGGCGGCCATAACCACGTCGCTCATCAGAAAGAGAGGGTCATACGCATCCTGCGAAGCCGCCCTTTCAGGCAAAAGACCGAACAGCCCGGAGCCCACCCCCCAGAGTGTGCCGTCGGAACACAAAATCAATGTGACCCAATCCCCAGCATAGACGGCTGCCACATCCTCCATCATGACAACGGCACCTTCATAGCTCGGTAAAGAATCCGGATAGTTGATCAGTCCGCGCAGATTTTCTCCCCAGCCGATCAGTGTGCCGTCCGTCTGTATTGCATAGTAGGTTATGTAGCTGGAGGCGATGGGCATGGGGGCGATCCCCTCCATCAGTGTCCGGGGGGTGGGAGCCGGCGTGGCCGCGGGCAGCGGCTCGGACGAAGAAGACGGAACGGAATCTGACCGGCTGATGGTACATCCGATAAAAAATGCGGCAATAAAAGCACACATAGGTAGGATGCACCAAAGGCGGTTCAAGCGACAGTGAAGTTTCATAGTAGCCTCCTGTTTCTAGTTTATTTTTCACGGGCAACAATTTCTTTCATATTACGTAGGCGCTTACAAGACATCAAAATCTGTTTATTTTAACGGAGGAAAAGAAATGTATACCTATCATAAAGCTACAGAGAATGGTATGACGTTACACATTATTGAGACGGATGCCAGCAATATTAGGCCCGTTCAGCTGCTCAAGACGTCTAATTTAAAGGGTTCCAATGAGTATGGAATCAATGGCGGGTGGTACACCAGTACGAAACCCGATGATAATAATTGCAATATTCTAAACATTGCAGTTAGTGGCGGCCGTCCTGTTGGCGGAGGAGTGAACAATAAAAATGAACCCCGTGACGGAAGCGTAAGCACAGTCGGCAAGCATGCCATCTTCTACACTGGCAGTTATATGGGCTATATGGAGGCCACTAATTATGAGGATCTTCCTGGTGTTAAGGGAAATTCGAGAGCCTGGGCTCAGGGCGGCGTAGCGATGTCTCTTGGTAATCAGAACTGGGTATCTGTTGTTAATAAAGCCGTTGATGTCAATAGCGATCACGAGGGCTTGAGTGCAATCGTAGTGAACCTGGATACGAACAAGGTATATCTAATCGCGACTGCCAAGAATGTAAATTATGTTGAGTTTAGAAGCGCGATCCAGTCCTATCTGGGGCTCAAGGATTCCGCTGCTACCAATGATCCTGCATGGAAGGGCCTCTTTTTGGATGGCGGCGCTTCTACACAATTGCGCTGTGCGGAAGCCGAGATTACTACGGGGCGGTTACTGTGCCAGGTCATCGTTCTGAAATCGAAAGCAAACTAAGCATACAAAGATATGACTTGGCAGATTCCATACCTTAGAGAAGGTGCTGTTTTTATATAAGACAAGCTTTCATCAAATCTGCAACAAAATCAACACTATCAGTTTCATCAATTGAATCCACTTTACAGGGGAGAGGGCATGAGTCTACTCATGCCCTCTCTCTTACTTTTGAACCATTTTACAGCATAGAAGTCTGGTTGCATAATTGGAATTTCCTTGTCTAATAGAGTGTACAAAGTAGATTTTTTTGAAACTAAGTTTACTTTTGGGGCACAATCCGCTCTTTAACTCTCATCTTTACGAAGATGGGATGTGTAAGCGGTGTTCAGTGAACGTATACTTCGTGCCCAGTCTGGAAGCCAAGAAGACATGCTTTTCATCATCCAGAAATTTGAACCACAGCTCAAACATTATAGCAGACGACTACACTCGGAGGACGCACAAAGTGAGCTAACCCTGCGTTTTATTGAAACTATACATGCGATGAATCTTGACTCGCTTCGCTCTCAAGGAGACGGTACGATCGTCGCCTATTTAGCCCAGTCTGTACGAAATGCTTACATCTCATTGCTTCCATTCAAGAAGACGGTCGAGCCGCCGGTATCTTGGGAAGAACTTACAGAAGCACAGCTTCTTGGATTAGTGGCACCCATCAGAGAACGCGAAGTACTTGACTTTTCTGAACTCTTAGACACATGTCCAGAACTTACTAAAAAGGAGAGAAAAGTCCTTACCCTAATCTACCTCCATGGATATACATCAGTCGATATTGCAAGGATTGTCCATACAACAAAACAAATATCAATCAGGTAAAGATGAGAGCGTTAAAAAAGCTTCGGCGCTATCAATAGGCAATAGTGAGAACCACTACGCAACAAATTCGACTCCCAATTTTATGCCTATACCGGCTCACCGGCAACAGGGAACTAATCTATATGGGTGATATCTCATAAGCTTCAAGGGGGCTTCCTTTTGTGCTTTAGAGGGTGGAGGATCACCACATAATAACTATTGAAAAACCCGTTGCACTTTTCAATGAAGATAATGATCACAGATGTTGCTTACAATACTTCGAAAATACATAAAGGTTAGATGTGCACCCACCATTTTCCCGAAACCTCGCTTGCTTTTCTACTCGGCCCTGACGAACAAGTTCGGTCAGGGCCCGCTTTATTGTAGAGCGGGAAAGTCTCAGATCCTTTGCCATGGTGCCAATGGCGTACCAGCTCTCGCCATCCTTGTTTGCCCGGTCATGGAGGTACACCAGCACCAGCTTGGCCCTGGCGCTCAGCTCTAAGTCGCCGTAAATCTCGCTAAAATAGCTCATGGTATGGTTTTCTCCTTTTTCGGCGTACGGTAGTTGTTCTGGCGGGCAGACGCAGGAAATGCCCGGTATATAACATCGGTCAATTCTGCCTTGCTGGCGTAGTAGACCTTTCGAGCGGCCTGCTGGGATACCTGGTAGGGCTCCCCAAAGGTAATCCCCCACTCCAGGAACAGCCGCAGGCGGGTCTGCATGGGGTGTGTGCCTGTTTTCATGACGATGAAGTGCCCCTTGGGGATGGACTTGAGTTCATCCGGGGTCATGAGGGG
>OOAU01000827.1_pt1 | contig 16476 bp, 9 predicted proteins | sample 1670931 | NCBI WGS metagenome assembly OOAU01 (sample SAMN06348105, study PRJEB24527) | human gut metagenome | biome: human gut; feature: ankylosing spondylitis patient; material: feces | host: Homo sapiens | place: China | collected 2015-10 | reverse complement strand
AAACTGAAATCAAGAACATTTCTTCAGTTTACAAAACTTTGGCTGACGAAATCCTTCCTCAGTTGCGTCGTGCTCGCTTGACTGCAAACTATGACGTTATCGGTCGTAGCGATGAAGAAATCAACGAAGCATTCGATACTGATGCTAAGGTATTAAGCGCAAACGAATTGCTGTACGCTGCTACTCTGACAAACGACAAAGCTCGTCAGGAAGCTATCTACAAGAAAACTACAGAATTGTATCCTAACGATTTCCGTGCATACAACAACTTGGGTATGATGGCTTATGCTAACGGTGACTTCACTACAGCTGAAAACTACTTCAAACAAGCTGCTAGCAAAGACGCTAACGCTCCTGAAGTTAACACTAACCTTGGTTACATCGAATTGGTTAAGGGTAATGTAGCTAACGCTGAAACTTACTTAAGCAAATCAACTGGTGCTAACACAGCTAATGAAGCTCTGGGTAACTTGTATATCAAACAAGGTCAGTACGATCGCGCTGTACAGGCATTCGGTGATACTAAGACTAACTCAGCTGCTTTGGCTCAGATTCTGGCTAAAGACTACAACAAAGCTAAAAATACTTTGAATGCAGTTAAGAATCCTGATGCTTACACTGACTACTTGATGGCTATCGTAGGTGCAAGAACAAACAACGCTGATTTGGTTAAGACTAGCATGGCTAAGGTTGCTCAGAAAGATGCAACTCTGGCTGCAAAAGCTCAGATCGACCGCGAATTTGCTAAATATGCTAACGAAATCAAGTAATTGATTTTATCATATCTTTTGGAAAACCGGAATACATTCCTTTGTATTCCGGTTTTTTTATTACAAATAATTTAGTACTTTCGCAGAAAATAAAAATGGAAACATGAGAAAAATAGTATTCTTCCTGACGATTGCAATCTGCTTGGCTTCATGTAAAAAGAAACCAGAGTTTGTTTTACAAGGCGAACTGCAAAATTGTAGTTCCGACGAAATTCTGGTTGTTTATGACGATCCTGTTTCCAAGCTTGATACTATTATTCTCAAGGACGGAAAGTTTACATATACTTTTTCACCTGATACATTAACATTATTCCGGCTAGTTTCGCCCGATATGTTAAAAACGATACCTGTATTTGCAGATAAGACACTGCATATGACTCTTAAGGGAAGTTTTGAAAATCCGGTTATCAGCGGTGACGGAGAGAATGGTGTATATGGAAAATTTCTGGAAAGTTTGCAAAACCTAAAAGACAGTACGGCTATCACTCAAAAAGCAGAAGAGTTTATTGTACAACATCCGCACTCGTTTGTATCAGCCTATCTCATCAACGATTATTTCGTACAAGTACCTCAGCCTGACATTGAAAAGACCAGAAGTCTGATAGAGCCACTTGGAGGAAACATAAAAGACAGCCGCATATTAAGTATGGCTTTAAAGTCAATACCTCCTAAAGACAAAACAGAAAGAAATGAAAAATACCTCACATATTTTTCATGCAAAAACCGTAGTGGCAAATATGTGACATGGAGTAGTTCAGAGAATAATTACACACTTTTGAACTTCTGGGCCAGTTGGGATAAAGCAAGTGTATCCGTACGTGATTCACTAGCCAAAATGGTAAAGGAATTTCCGGAAAAGAAATTCAGAGTGCTCAACATCTCACTCGACTACGAAAAAAAGAAATGGCTTGAAGCTTGTAAAGAAGACAGCAAACAATGGATTGAAGTCTGCGACTACAAAGGCTGGAGCAATCAGGTTGTCAAACAGAATAACATACATAAACTGCCTGCAAATATTTTAATAGACCGCAACCGAAAAGTCCTTGGTAAAGACTTAACGGAAAAAGATCTGTATACGACAGTAGAGCAACTTATCAAAAAAGAGGAAAAGAAATAAAATAATCTCTTCATGTTAACCAAATTATTCGGAGCAGCGGTACAAGGTATCGACGCAACAATTGTGACCATTGAAGTCAACAGTTCACGCGGTATCAAATTTTTTCTAGTCGGTTTACCCGATTCTGCCGTAAAAGAGAGTCATGAACGCATCATGTCTGCACTGCAAGTCAACGGTTATAAATTTCCCACCTGCCAGATTGTTGTAAACATGGCACCTGCTGATATCCGAAAGGAAGGATCATCATACGATCTTCCCCTGGCTATCGGTATACTTGCTGCTACAGGAACGGTGTCATCCGACAAACTGAACCGTTACCTAATTATCGGAGAGCTAGGATTAGACGGTAATTTGCAGCCTATCAAAGGAGCACTTCCTATTGCTATATGCGCCCGTGAACAAGGACTGGAAGGATTAATTCTTCCCAAGCAGAATGCCCGAGAAGCTGCTGTTGTCAACAACCTGAAAGTATATGGAGTAGAAAATATTACTGAGGTAATTGAATTCTTCAACGGGATTCGTACCTTAGAACCAACAATAGTCAATACCCGGGAAGAGTTTTATCGAAGCCAGGATAACTTTCCTTTCGATTTTGCCGACGTAAAAGGACAAGAAAATGTAAAGCGCGCACTTGAAGTTGCAGCAGCAGGCGGACACAACCTCATTATGATAGGCGCACCGGGTAGTGGAAAATCAATGATGGCGAAATGCCTTCCAAGTATTCTTCCCCCTCTGACACTGGCAGAAAGTCTGGAAACAACTAAGATACACTCAGTTGCCGGAAAGCTTGGTAAAGATTCTTCATTGATAGCTGTACGCCCTTTCCGCAGCCCTCATCACACAATCTCACAAGTTGCCATGGTAGGTGGCGGGAGCAGTCCCCAGCCTGGAGAAATCAGCCTTGCCCACAACGGTGTACTCTTTCTTGACGAGCTGCCTGAATTCAACCGGAGCGTACTCGAAGTCCTTCGTCAGCCACTTGAGGACCGTCGGATAACTATTTCACGTTCTAAATATACATTAGAATATCCTGCCAGCTTTACGCTCATAGCCTCCATGAACCCGTGCCCATGTGGCTATTATAATCACCCAACGCGTCACTGCGTATGCAGCCCCGGACAAGTTCAACGTTATCTGAACAAAATATCCGGTCCGCTACTCGACCGTATCGACATACAAATAGAAATAGTCCCTGTCCCTTTCGAAAAACTGTCTGAACAGACTAAAGGTGAGTCGAGTGCAGCTATACGCGAACGAGTTATCCGGGCAAGACAGATACAAGCCAACCGATTTGCTCATGACGCAGGAGTCCACTGCAACGCACAAATGTCATCACGTCTGTTACACCAATATGCACTTCCAGACGAAAAAGGGCTCTCATTACTTCGCAATGCCATGGAGCGTTTTCATCTTTCAGCACGTGCCTACGACCGTATTCTGAAAGTCTCGAGAACTATCGCCGACTTGGAAAATGCCGAACACATACAGCCCCATCATTTGGCAGAAGCCATCAGTTACCGCAACCTTGACCGCGAGAATTGGGCAGGATAGTTTCCCAGTTACAACCAGCCTTCTCCTGATACAGAAGTATCTTTATGAATAGAAAGCCCCCTATCAGGATGCAAAAACGGCTAAAGGTTCTGAGGCATGACAGTTCAGGAACAAGAATTTTATTCAGTCATCAACAATCAAAAACATATATAAAATTTTACGATTTAATATCTATTCAGCCAATATGAAAAATATCAGTAAAAATGCAATTATCGGGTATCCCGCCGGAATTATCACCGGTATAACCTATGGATTAAATCCGTTGTTCGGAGTTCCTTTAATGAAAGAAGGTGCAGCCATCGAATCCATTCTTTTCTTCCGTTATGCCATTGCCGTATTATTCTTAGGCGGATTTCTCTTATTGAGCAAACAAAGTTTCAAGATTTCATGGAAACAAGCCGGAGTGTTACTTATACTCGGACTACTTTACACATCAAGTAGTGTATTCTTGTTCGAGGCATACAACTATATAGCCTCAGGACTTGCAACAACTATTATATTTCTCTATCCGGTTCTTGTGGCTATCATCATGGTCTTTTTGCGAGTCGTTCCCTCCTGGCCGGTCTGGCTTTCCATCATTCTCACCTTTGTAGGGGTAGTGATCATGACACAGAGCGATTCTACACAGACCATCAATCCGATAGGAGTCATCCTTTCGTTAGGTTCGGCTTTAGTCTATGCACTATTTATAGTCATCATCAACCGAAGCAAAATTATCAGCAATATATCAAACAGTCTGCTTACATTCTATGCACTGACAGTAGGTGCAATTATCTTCTTAGGGAAAATTACATTATCCGACATTCATATAACAACCGGACTTACAGGAAACATGGCCTGGTTGAACCTTGTCGGTCTTGCGATTCTTCCGACTGTCGTATCAACCGCTACATTGGCTATTGCGACACGAAACATCGGAGCTACCAAAGCATCCGTCCTTGGAGTATTCGAACCCGTTACAGCTATTCTCATTGGAACTGTTGTCTTTGGAGAAGCTCTCACAACCAATATCATTGTTGGAATTTTACTTTCCATAGCAGCCATAACTTTTATGATTGCCAAAACAAAAAGATAGGATCTGGTCTTTAACAGACTGAAAATATTGTATTTATCAATAAAAGTTTCTTTTTACCCTTCACGGCTTCCACCGGGTTACTGGCATCAAGAACCGGTGAAAGCCGTGAAAGGCAAAAAACAACACATTCCTTTTCCAAAAATATCAGCATCTTTTCACAAATTCATCGAGATATTTTTTAAAAATTCGTACAAAAAATACAGGAAACATGCTGATGTTTTTAAACTCCTATTAACCAACTATTTAAGATACTCACTAGGAGGTATTCCGAACTGCTGTTTAAAGCTCTTCGAGAAATGAGACAATGTATTGAAACCTGTCATATCAGCTATTTCAGAGATTGTATATTTACCCTCCTTCAAAAGTTCCGCCGCACGATTTAATTTATACGTTTTGAAAAAGACACTCGGATTCTCTCCTGTCAGTCCTTTTACCTTATAATAAAATTTAGTTCGTGATATTTTCAGAAGCTGAGTCATTCTTGTTACATCCAGCTCAGGATTAGAAAGCTCACTCTCCATCAGATGATATAATTCCGTCATAAACATATTATCCTGCGGTGAAAGCACATTCTCGTCCATCTTGTCTGTCTGAGTAGAACGGCTAAGCAAACTACGTGTCTTTTCCCGGTTATTGAGCAATGACTTGATAAGAGCCATCAGATAATGCGGCTCAAAAGGTTTTGTCACATAAGCATCAGCACCTACATTCAGTCCTTCCACCTGATTTTCTATGGTTGTCTTTGCCGTAACCAGAATGACCGGAATATGACAAAGCTGTAAACTCTCCTTTATCTCACGGCAAAGCCAATAACCATCCTTTCCCGGCATGACCACATCACTCAGGATCAGATCGGGAGCATTCTCTGTAATAGCTTCGAGTGCAGTCTCTGCATTAAAACGGCAAACGACCTGATAATCGGAGCCAAGCAGCATCTCCAGATAATAAGCGACTTCAGAATCATCATCAACAACCATGATTGTTTTTTTCTCCTTGTCAAGATCCGGATCAGGTTTTACAGGAAGCGGATTTTCCTCAAGCGGGAAAGCTTCCAGCTGATTGACTTGTTCATGCGACCGCTCTGCTTCCGAATAAGCCGACTGACCAACAGGTACAATAAGTGTAAACATTACTTTATTGTCGTCTTTCAGATTAGAGGCAGTCAAGCTCCCATGATGAAGTCGGGCAAGACTGCGGGCATAATAAAGTCCAATACCCGTTCCCCAGTTATATATTCCTCCATGCTCATCCGAAATCTGATAATAACGTTCGAATATCTTTTCCAGTTTATCATCCGGTATCTGTCCGGTATTAATAACTTCTATCTTTACAGCTTGTACAGCATCCTCCCCCGATACAATATCAAAATTCACATTGATACGTCCACCAGCGGGAGTATATTTCAAGGCATTCGACATCAGGTTAGTAAATATCTTATCTATTTTATCTTCATCTATCCAGGCAATGAAACTTCCTTCCAAGCCGTTGGTTATCATTGTAATCGACTTACTTTCAGCATTAACACGGAATATATCTGTCAACTCTTTCAGAAACACAACAATCTCAGTAGGACGTACCTTGAGTTTCAACGTATCATTTTCCAGTTTATTAAAATCAAGCATTTGGTTTACCAGCCTCAGCATACGGTTTACACTACGCTGTACGATACGAAGCAGATTTTTATTCTCACCGGTTATATCCGAACTGCTATACAATAAAGAAATCGGACCGGAGATCATTGTCAGAGGTGTACGGAATTCATGAGAAATATTGGCAAAGAAACTCATATTCATCTTATTGATAAACTGCTCTTGCGCCTTTGCCTGTTCTGCACGAAGCACAGCCTGCTTCTCCGCGCGTATACGCCACATGGCTCTTATAAAGAAGGCCAAGATAGTAATCCCCGCTATCAGATAAAAAGTATATGCCCACCATGTAGCCCACGGAGCAGGATGTACAATAACCCGAATAGCATTTTCTCCTACGATAGTACTCTGATCATTTTGAGTAATCCGAACCCTAAAAGTATAAGTTCCAGCAGGAAGATTTGCATAATAGGCTTCTTTATTGTTATGAGCGTTAATCCAATATTGGTCGAATCCATCCAATTTATAATAATGGTGCAGACGTTCACTTTCACTATAGTCGAGTGCGGCAAAAGAGATACTGAAACCATTTTGATCGTACTTCAAATTAATATCCGGATTATAAGATAAATGACGATCTATACAGGCTCCTTTTCCCGGACGGACCAACGTATTATGTATTTTAATATCTTCAAACAGCAGAGGTATATCATGTCTGACCTGCATGTTAGTTGGCTGGAATATTGTCACCCCATGTGTACCGCCAAAAACAAGTGTACCATCATCCAGACAGCATGAAGCTCTGTCATAAAACTGATTGCCACCTAACCCGTCGGCTTCATAATAATTTATCCATTTATCAGTTTGAGGAATATATTTGCTTAAGCCGTACAATGTACTTATCCATAAATTTCCTTGTCTATCTTCCTCGATACTGGATATATCTGTACAAGTTGTCCCCGGGAACGGAGTAACTTTTCCTGATTCAGGCGAATAACACATCAGTCCGTTACTTACGGTTCCTATCCATATATTACCAGAACTGTCTTTATACAAATCGGTCGGAATAAAAACAGAACGCTGGATACAACGTTCAAAGTCTTGTATATTTACTTTAGGCTCAGATATTGTTCCATCTGCAGATACCAGTTTTAAAGGCTGGTAAAATGCTGAAGCAAGAATAGTTCCATTACCTATAGGTAAAAGCCCTGGAATAAATGTATAGCCGCTGAAAACCGGGAAACGAGAAAACGCTTTATCTCCTTTACGCAATACATATAGGAAACTACTCGCTGTGCCAATCCACAGATTCTGTTTATCATCTTCCACTATAGACATGGGAACATTCACCATATATCGCTGCTCTACCCGAAAACGTCCTTCTTCATACTTACATTTCAATACTTCATTGGATGTAGCTGTCATCCAGACAGTTCCATCTATATCGCTGACATACAACTGATTGACATAAGCAGTATTCCCTTCACCTCTGCCAAAGAGCTCATTACGGTCTATCTTTTCCAACTGCTGATTGCCAAACCGATAGACAAATACCCCATCCATCAGTGTTGCAATCCATAAGTTCTGATGTTTATCTGCCGACAAAGAAATAACAGACTTATCCTTAAAATAAGAACTCAAGTAGTTATTATTGTTAAACAGTTTCTTATAACGATAATGTACTGCATACCCCTGATCTACTGAACCAATCCATAAATTGCCTTGTGAATCATTAAACATACGGCTAATCTTAAAATTCGGGACTTCAAAAGGAAAACCATTCTCACCCTGATGAATGAGTGTCTTCGATGTTTTGTCGTAATAAAACACTCCCCTTCCCTGCGTACACAGCAAGACACCGTTTTCATAAGGATAAATATACTCAACAGGAACATGTGACAAGACCGGATGAGAAGCTATCGCCTCGGGCAATGACAAATACTTGCGCTGCCTTACATCGAATATAGATACCGACTGATTGCCTGCCATCCAGAGTTCTCCATTTTTCAGTAAATAAGAAGCACGACAATACTCTTCTCGTTTCATCGAGAATGTTCTTTTATAATTGGACAAAGAATAGCACCGCATATCCTTGGAAGTTATTACCCAGCAATTATCTTGTGCATCGACAAAGCTGTTGATAATAAACATAGATGATGTATCAAAATCATAAATAGCCGGTTCAAAACACTCTTCCGATGAATTATACAGACAAATACCTGTCAGTGTAGTAAGCAAAATATCACCTTTGGAAGATTCAGACAAACGCAATCCGTTTCTGTTATTTCCACTCAAGCGGATATTCTTAAAATTATCCTTATCGGTATACTGGCACACACCGTTTACTGTCGATATCCACAAGCGCTTTTTTGAATCAAGAAAAATATCCTGAATATGATTGTCGGGAATATCAAGAGAGTCATCCGTACAAAAATACTGATGATATTCATTTACGCTGAATTTATTCAACCCACGGAAAGTACCTATCCATATATGTCCCTTCCCGTCTTCACCGAATGCCGTAATCTGTTGATTGGATATATCATTGGTGACAAGAGGACTTTGTCTTTCTACTTCTGAAACCAAATCTTTCCCACTGCGAGTGCATGAGAACAATAAAAAAATAAAAAACAAAAGACTTAATGTTTTCATTTTAAGTATCGCTAGTTAACAAAATTACAGACACAAATATAAGCAAAAAACAAGGCATAAAGTACCCCAAAAGCACATTTTGAACAAATGAACAAACATTTAAACAAATAAGGCAGGAGGATTGAACGCTGCAACAAACATTAAAAATAAATAAAATAACTGTAGAGAAAGGAACATCGTAATATTGCAATCGGAAAACCTAAAACAATAAATTTATGATAAAACACAAATTCTCTACCTTAATCTTCATTTCACTGCTTGCATTATATACAGGAAATGCAAGTGCTGCCGGCAAGCACAATGAGCCATGCGATGAAATTTCCGCATCATCGAATATTGCCGTCACACAAACCCAATATGGTAAAGTGGGTGGTTATCTTGAAAATAATGTATTTACCTTTAAAGGTATTCCTTACGCCAAAGCTGAAAGATTTATGCCTCCTACAGCACCAGACCAATGGAAAGGCATCCGTAGTTCACGGGCATACGGACCTACTTGTCCACAAGCAGAACGTATGGGATGGCAATCAGACGAACAAGCTTTCGCATTCAACTGGGATGACGGTTTTCCAGGTGAAGATTGTCTGCGTGTAAACATTTGGACTCAAGGATTAAAAGACGGGAAAAAGCGCCCTGTAATGGTATGGCTGCACGGCGGAGGCTACGCTGCCGGTTCAGGTCAGGAACTACCTTCATATGACGGTGCTGCTCTGTCAAGAAAAGGAGATGTGGTAGTAGTAACCTTAAACCACAGATTAAACGTACTTGGTTTTCTCGATTTATCAGCTTACGGAGGTAAGTATGCCCAAAGTGTAAACGTAGGTTTGCTGGATTTGGTAGCTGCACTTCGCTGGGTAAACGAAAATATTGAAAACTTTGGAGGTGACCCATCAAATGTCACCATATTCGGACAGTCAGGTGGCGGAGGAAAAGTATCTACACTACTCGCTACTCCCTCTGCAAAAGGTCTTTTCCAAAAAGCCATCGTACAAAGTGGTTCCATGCAGCGGACAATGGAAAGCAAATACTCCCAAAGGATAGCTGCGGCTACATTAGAAGAACTGGGTATCAAAGCTGAAGAGATTGATAAACTTCAGACCATACCTTATAAAACATTACTGGCTGCAGGCGAAAAAGCAATAGCCAATGTCCGCAAAGAAGCCGAAAAAGAAGGCATCCATTCTTTTATATTCGGATGGGGACCTACCGTTGACGGAAACATCCTCCCCCAACAGCCCGAAAAGCAAGCCGAATTATCAAAAGATATTCCAATGATGATCGGTACAACCTTACATGAGTTCTGTATCAGTACATATGTTCCCGAACTGAGAAATGCAACTCTCGATCAGGCAAAAGAAATGCTGAAAGCTAAATATGGAGAGAAGACCGATAACTATATCGAAATATTCAAAAAAGTATATCCGGCTGCGACTCCTCAAGACATGATCGATTTTGACGTAACATTCCGTCCAGCAGCAATCGAACAAGGAAACTGGAAAGCTGCCCAGCACGCCGCTCCTGTTTACATGTATCAGTTTGCATGGGAATCACCCGTAATGGATGGAATTCTCCGTTCTACTCATTGCATGGAAATAGCTTTTGTTTTCGACAACATCGCTCGATGCGCCTCAATGACAGGTGGAGGTAAAGATGCACAAGCACTGGCAGACAAAATGAGCAGTGCATGGATACAGTTTGCACGTACAGGAAATCCTAATGTAGAAGGTCTTCCAACATGGAAACCGTATACAGTAGAGAAAGGTGCAACAATGATTTTCAATAATACATGCGAAATAAAGTACAACCACGACAAAGGACTGCTCGATGTGGTGCGCTCGTTTCCTGTGAGGGGATTCTGATGAGAAAATATTTAGATTAACTTACTATGAAGAAATGCATACTATATCTGTTTACGGCTTGTTTCTTGCTGACGGCTTGCAATAAAGAGAATGCTCATGTCAATAATGAACCTGCCCGTCCGCGCCTGAATGCGCAGGATAGCCTGGCTATTGTAGCTTTCTATCACTCTATGAAGTGCGCTGAGTGGAAAGAGCCTTTCCATTGGGATTTGAAAGACTACACCACATGGGGTGGAGTGACTGTAGTGCTTGACCCTGAAACCAATGAATATAGGGTGACGGAAATTGAAACTCCATTTGATTCAAGGTATTATTTGCCTGCTGGCTATTCGTTGCCTGCCGAGTTAGGCAATCTTTCCTGCTTACGCTATCTGATTGTTTGGGGAGATAGCCGAGCCCAGGGAGGCATTCCACCCGAAATATTCAACTGTCCCTTAGAATATCTGCACATAGAGGGTAAGGCGAATGGAGAAAAAAACAAAGGCTTTTACGGCTCCATCCCAAAAGAGATAGGCAAGGCTGGTGATACAATGAAATGGGTATATATTGTCAATACCAATATCGGGGGTGAAATACCCGAGGAGATTGCATCGCTGCAACACTTAAGAACACCGCTCTATCTTTACGGCAATGAGTTCATGGGGAAAGTACCTTTATGTCTTCGAAAATTGCCGGTGGTAACTTCGCTGTACGATAATTATTTTACAGAAATGGACTGGCGTTACTATACGGAATATATAGGCTATGTACCTGATTTGAATGATAATTGCTTATCGGGCGATATACCTGCGGAAGTACTTGATACAGAAAGATGGAAGAAGTTTCAACTCAGAATTGAGAATCAGCGTACTGGTTATGGATATAACAAAAAATATTTTAACTAAGATTCAATGATGAACAGAATTTATATATTTATATTAGGAAGTATTATGGTGTGCTTACAAGCATGTCATAATTATGAAGAACCACTTTGGGATGATAAGTCAATGGTTCAAACTCGTGCAATAGTAGACGAATATCGTCCTTCTTCATCCAATCCTGATTTGTTGACCAATTGGGAAAACTTGGAAGAGATTGTATTAAATACAGAAAAACCCACTGGAGGTGGTTATAAAGTTGATGTTCCTTGGACAGATGGTATTTCTTCTAACTTGTCCGAATCTTTTAGGAAGAATATTAAGAAGGAAGATGGGTGGAAAATGCTTTTTCATACGTTCAAAGAAGTAGGATTGAATAAAGGATTGAATTACATGTGCTTTTATAATCAGTTTATAGGGTGTATAAAAGTCTTTTATTATAATGAAGAAGCTGTGCTTAGTCAAGGAGCACAATGGTATATTAAAACAAACGGAGGAATAAAAACAAAAATGTTGGATGAAGTAGCTTATTTATCTATAACAGCTGCTGAACCTGCTACCAATGACATGTTGATATTATCTAATTTGGCTGATGTTCCAACTACAGGTATTGTTCGTGGTTGGAATGGATTTGAGTTTAGCTTTCCCTATTCAACAGATTTGCCAATAGGAGATATTAAAATAGGTGCTTATGAGAAGCATATAACAGATTATAATATTACGGGTAAAGAGTTTTTGACAAGTTTAGGAACTATAACTACAACTCAACAAAGTAGTACAGGATTAAGTAAAGCACTTGCCAATATTACAGGACCGATAGCAGGAAGTTATATAAAGAAACTGGGTGAAGGAGTTTTTGGAAATACTGTTATATTGGGAAAGAAAATAACCGATTTGATAAATAATATTCCAGGTTCAAGTGTTGCTTCTATAATAAATAAGGGACTAAATTTGATATTTGGTAGAACTTCTACTATTTCAACTTCTGATATAAAGTTGACTACCTCGGGAACTATTGAAATGACAGGAACCGGAACTTCTGAAACTACATCTGTAATACCTACGTTGAACTTTAATTTGTATAATATATTAAATCCGTCTGTTTCTTCATCAAATACCCAACTTGTAACAAATACTGTTTCTACTGGTAATCATTATTTAGGTGCTTGGACTTTAGAAAAGACTCCGGAAGTTTCATTAAATAGATTTGTGCAAGTATGGAATCAACAATTAATACCGAATGGACATGGATATACTGTTAAAGGGAATGTTTATACACCTTCCGTAGAGAAAGAAAATTATAAAGTGATTATAAATCCGGATATTCTACCTTATATAAAAAGTTCAAATATCTCTGTGAAATATGTAGAATGCACGAAATTAGATGGGAAGGAAATCGCGGGATTAGATATGCATAGTCGATTGCAATTCCCTTTAATTTATTCCGATGAAAATAGAACCTTCTATGAAACAGAATCATATAGAACAAATATTAATGGAGATTTTTCTGTATCAGGTAATCCGCAACCATTAGTTTGCTGGTATGATTGGGGAGATATTCTTACAGGAAAATGGCTTGCGGTGGTTTGTGTTGATTTAAAGGTTGAATATGAAGGAAAGATTAATGACATTAGTCAAAGTCGAGTTTACACTGTTGATTTCAAGGTAGATGACGAACTTTCAAATATGGATGATATAATAAATCATCCTCCCTATTCAGTTATCATAAATGAAGGGAAACCATTCTTTCCCGCGGGCTATTTTTATCCTCTTACTGATTTTTGGGATTAATATGTGTAGCTTTTGAATGTCAAATATCTACATCTTTAATTTTTAACCATATTATTATCTATAAAATGAAAAACATTATGAAAAACATGACCTTGAAACGGTTCGTAGCATTGGCCGCGTTGCTTCTGTGTAATGTCTCCTTCCTGCTGGCTCAGGGACCGGTGAAGGTGACAGGTAAAGTGGTGGACAACATGGGTGAGCCCATGATTGGTGTAAGTATTCAGGAAAAGGGTACTACGAATGGTGTGATATCCGATTTCGACGGTAATTATAACCTCTCAGTCAAGCAGGGGGCTGTCCTTGTCTTTTCTTATATCGGCTATGTTATGCAGGAACATCAGGCTGTGGCCGGTACGCTGAATGTTACTTTGAAAGAAGATACAAAGGCACTGGAAGAAGTAGTTGTTGTAGGTTACGGCGTACAGAAAAAAAGTTCTGTAACAGGTGCTATTTCTCAGGTAAAAGCTGAGGACATGCAAAACCGTACCATAACATCGGCAGCTCAAGCCTTGCAGGGTAAGACAGCCGGTGTACAGCTAATCTCTACTTCATCGGCTCCGGGTTCATCTCCAACTATCCGTGTACGTGGTTACTCATCCAACGTTTCGTCCGACCCCTTGTATGTGGTAGATGGTGTACGCACTACCGATATTTCGGGTATCGACCCCAACGACATTGCCAGCATGGAAGTACTGAAGGATGCTGCCTCAGCAGCCATCTACGGTGCGGAAGCTGGTAACGGTGTTATCCTTATCACTACCAAGAAGGGTAAGGCAGGACAGGGCAAGATTACCTACGATTTTCAGTTCTCTTCACAGTCCATTGCTCGTATTCCCGAGTAACTCAATGCTGAAGAATACATTAACTACATGTGCGAAGGAGGCATGAACCGTGATGACATCATGGCCATATGGGATGGAAAAACCGATACCGACTGGGTAGATGTAGCCTTTGAAAATAGCCGCATGCAGAAACACAACGTAGCCTTCACTGGCGGTGGTGACCGTGGTAACTATTATCTGTCTCTGACCTATCTGGACAACAATGGTATTGTGGTAGGCGATGCCGACCATTATACCCGTATGACGGCTACTATCAATTCTGAATATAAAATTAAGGATTGGCTTAAAGTGGGTACTACCAACCAGATTGAGAAATACAACGTACGCAGCGTATCATCACAAAACGAATACGGCAGCTTGTTCTCGGGCGTAATGCTGATGGACCCTCTGACAGCTCCAGTATATTCAGCCGACAACCTGCCACAGCATATGCAGAACGCAATGGCACATGGCAAGCACCTGATGCAGGATGAAAATGGTAACTATTATGGAGTATCTAACTGGTACACCGGTGAAAACTATAACCCGCTCATCATGCGCGATAACGGTATTACCCGTAACAGCGGTTTCAATGTAAACGGTTCTATCTACGGTGAATTTACCCCATTCGGCGGATTTACTTTCACATCTCGCTTCGGTTACCGCCTGTCAGGTACACGCAGTTCAAGTGTCAGCCTGCCTTTCTATGGTAACTCTACGCAGAGCCGCGACTATGTAGACATCAGTGGTACTTCTTCCACTACTATCTACTATCAGTGGGAAAACTTTGCCAACTACATGAAAACCTTCAATAAGGCTCACACCGTAACTGCCATGCTCGGTATGTCTTATCAGGAACAGACCTACGACTACGTAAACGCAGGACTCTCGGCCAACGGTGAGCATGCCGTACTGCAAAATAACCCTTTGTTCTACTACCTGAACTATGGCTCAGCTTCTGCCACTAAGAGTTTGGGCGGCGAGAAAACACGTACAGCTAAGATGTCTTACTTCGGCCGTATAGGTTACGACTACAAGGGCCGCTATATGATACAAGCTTCACTTCGTGCCGATGCAGCCGATTTATCGCTCCTGCCGGCATCAAACCGTTGGGGATATTTCCCTGCTGTATCAGCCGGATGGACGATTTCTGAAGAAAACTTCTTTGAACCGATAAAGAACTACGTTACCAGCTTCAAGCTGCGTGGTAGCTGGGGTCAAAACGGTAGTTTGGCTGCTTTGAGCGGTTATCCATACAGCACCGACATGTCTTCATCTGGTATCTACTCTTTCGTTACCGGAAATTCATACATCACAGGTGTATCTCCTTTATCATTGGGTAACGACGAACTGAAGTGGGAAACTTCAGAACAGTGGAACGTTGGTTTCGATGCCCGCTTCCTACGTGACCGCTTAACCTTGGGATTCGACTATTTCGATAAAAAAACCAAAGACCTGCTGGTTACAGGAACCAAACCTTCACTTATCATCGGCGGTAGTACTTCTCCGATTAATGCCGGTAATGTAAGCAACAAAGGTGTTGAATTCGAACTGGGCTGGCGTGACAACATCAAGGACTTCAACTATAGCATACGTGCTAATCTGGCTACACTGAAGAATGAAGTGACTTATCTTGACCCGTCGTTGGAGCGTGTGGCAGGTACAAACTATCATACTTATCCCATCAGCTATTTTGAAAAGGGCTATCCGGTGTATTACTTCCGTGGTTATAAGTTTGCAGGTGTAGATCCCGTTACTGGAGATCCCACTTTTGCGGATGTGGACGGTGACGGTGTAGTGACAGAGAATGACCGTACTTATATTGGCGACGCTATACCCGATTTTACATACGGTATTACGTTGACCGCTGCTTACAAAGGTTTAGACCTTACTGTATTCGGTACAGGCTCATATGGGAACGATATATTCCATGCTTCTTATCGTCCTGACTACAAGGAAAGTAATAAGATGAAAGAAGTGTTCTATGACAATCGTTGGACTGTAGATAATCCGAATGGCACTGTACCTCGCTCCAATGCCAACAATATGGATAAATATATCACTTCTGATGCCATGGTATATGATGGCTCTTACTTCAAGATCAAACAGATTCAGCTCGGATATACTCTTCCTAAATCATGGTTGAATAAAGTCTATATCGGCAATATGCGCTTGTACTGCTCATTAGACGACTTCTTTACATTCACCAAATATCCGGGCTTTGACCCCGAATCTTCTTCTAACGCAACCAGCGGTATGGGTATCGACAAAGGAGGTTATCCAACTTCTAAAAAAGTTGTATTCGGTATAAATGTTGAGTTTTAATTACCTTAAAGACATCTTACAATGAAATACCCATGAGATAAAAAATCACGCCCAAGAGAATGTAAATAGTCA
>OOAU01000805.1_pt1 | contig 16920 bp, 15 predicted proteins | sample 1670931 | NCBI WGS metagenome assembly OOAU01 (sample SAMN06348105, study PRJEB24527) | human gut metagenome | biome: human gut; feature: ankylosing spondylitis patient; material: feces | host: Homo sapiens | place: China | collected 2015-10 | reverse complement strand
CCATCCCTGCATCGGCTGCGGCTATTGTTCCGCACACCCGGGGCATTGCGTCTTTGACGGGGACGACGTTGCGGATCTGTTCCGGCGGATGGAACACGCGGACAGCCTCATCCTGAACATCCCCGTCTATTTTTATGGCCCCCCGGCGCTACTCAAGGGCTTCATCGACCGGGCACAGATTTTTTGGGAACAGCGCCGGGAAGGAACGCGCACGCCGCGCCGTCCCGCCCATGCCGTCCTTTGCGCGGCGCGTACGCGGGGCGACAGGCTCTTTGAGGCCAACCTCCTGATCCTGCGCTGTTTTTTGGATACGCTGGGATTCAGCCTGCATGAGCCGCTGCTTTTGCGCGGCGTGGAGCGGCCCACCGATCTTTTGCATTCACAAGCCATTGCCCAGATTGAACGATTCGGGCTCGAAGCCGCCGAACAGGCCACACGTTTCTATCATGAATGAACGAAGCTTTCGTTTTCTCCAACCGTTACGGGATCTGCTCCACGCCACTTCGCTGGATGAGCGGCGCTGTATCCTGTGCCATATCCCTTTTTCCCCGCTGAACCGGGGGGAACTGCCAGCCGATGCCGACAACGAGCAGCGTATGCAGATCCCCCTCTGCCCTTCCTGCCGGGCCCTGCTCCGTCCACGCAAGGGAGGCTACTGCCCCTCGTGCGGCGAACTCCAGCCCTTCTCAGACTCCGAGCCCGCCCTGTGCGAGACATGCCAAAAGACGCCGCCGCCGTGGGAGCATTTCCGCTTCTACGGGGCATACAGCGGCGCGCTGAAAACGCTCCTCCTGCGCGGCAAGTTCGGCGCCGACCCCGCCGTGCTGCACCTGCTCGGGCGGTTCCTCGCCCTCTCCTGCAAGGATCTGCCCAAGCCCGACGCCATCGTCCCCGTGCCCCTACACTCCACGCGGCTGCGCGAGCGCGGATTCAATCAGTGCCAGGAACTAGCCCACCCCCTGTCCGATGCCCTCGGCGTGCCGCTCGTGCCCGATCTGCTGCTCCGCCAGCACCCCACCCGGCATCAGGTGGGCCTGAGCGAAGCCGAACGCGTCGCCAACCTCAAGAGCGCGTTCCTTTCCCTCCCGGAAGTCCGGGGCAAGCGCATCCTGCTTGTCGACGACACCTACACGACCGGCACAACCTTGCGCCGCGCCGCCCTCGCCCTGCTCGATCCACATGCCGGGGCCGCCGCCGTGGATGTGGCCGTCAGCGCCAGAACGCCGCGCGAAAAGCACGATTTCCAGTACAACTGGAGCTCCCCACACGAGTCACTCCCCAAAAACAGCTGAGAATTCCGACTGCGGAGGCCTTTCATGTTCGGACGTATCCTGATGACCCTCGGACTGGCCATACTTTTGGCCTCTCCGGCCCATGCCGGTTTCGGACTGGTCCTTCCCGACAGCCCCATCGTTGACGACCCGGAAAAAACATCCCTCAACCTCGTCATCTGCGCCATTGATCCGGCAACGGGCGCGGGCATCCCTATTGAACGCCCGCAAGTCTTCACGGCACTGCGCTACAGCGGAGACAACATGGACCGGAGCGAACACCTCTCCGTCCTCGACGAAGTCGTCGCCTACGGTGCTCGCGCATGGACCACAAACATTTCCCTGCCCCACCCCGGCGTCTACCAGCTCGTCATGCAAACCAAGGCGGGCTGGGTCCCCGAACAGGACAAGTTCGTCCAGTACGTCACCAAGGTGCAGATCCCGGCCTACGGGTCCGCCGAAGGCTGGGACAAGCCCGCCAACATCAGCTTTGAGATCTCGCCCTTGAGCCGCCCCTTCGGCCTGTGCTCGGGCATGGCCTTCTCCGGGCAGGCCCTCTTCGACGGCACCCCCATCCCCGGGGCGCTCATCGACGTGGCCCGCCTCCGGCGATCAAGCCCAACGTTGCCCAGCCGGAAGATCCCAACGCGCCGCCGCAGGACGACAAGGCCCAGCCCAAGGCCAAAAAGCAGGATAAGCAGCCCACGCCGCAGCCCATTTCCGCCTTCGGCGCCACGCAGCAGGTCAAAGCCGACAGCCAGGGCGTCTTCACGTTCGTCTGTCCGCTCCCCGGCTGGTGGGCTTTCTCGACCAGCATGGCCGGCGATCCCCTCCAAGATCCCGAAGGCAAGCAGAAACCGCTGGAAATCAAGACCATTTTCTGGGTCTACATGAACGACTGCCCCAAAACGGCTCCAAGCAAGAAATAAACCATGCGCGATGCCTCGTTTCACCTGCTCGATCGGGCGGCATGGCCTCGCAGCGAGCATTTCGACTACTATATACGCACGGTGAAATGCCGTTACGACCTGACAGCCCACCTGACCGTCACCGCCCTGCGCGAACGCGGCAAGGCCCTCGGCCTGCGTTTTTACCCGCTCCTGCTCTACATCACGGCGCGGGCCATCAACGCGAACCGGGAATTCCGCATGGGCTTCAACGAGCACGGCGCGCCCGGCTACTGGGATTTCATCAATCCGTCCTATACGATCTTCCATGACGACGACAAAACGTTTTCGGACGTCTGGAGCGAGTACGACGAATCGTTTCCCGTTTTCTACCAAAACGTCCTGCACGACATGGAAACCTACAAAGATATCAAAGGCGTCCGGGCCAAACCCGGCAGGCCGGCCAACTGCTGTCCCATGTCCGCGCTGCCGTGGCTGAGCTTTACCGGCATGGCCCATGTGCAGGCCACGGAACCGCCCTTCCTGCCGCCCATCATCACCTTCGGCAAGTACTTCGCTCAGGGGCCGGACACGCTCCTGCCGATCGCCGTCTCCGTCCATCATGCGGCGGCCGACGGGTACCACACCAGCAAGCTCATCAACGACATGCAGGCGCTCGCCGCATCCTCCGACCAATGGATGCGCCCCTGATGCCTCCGCCATATGAGAAAGCCCGGTCGCGCTCCCCAGCAAGGACGTGCCGGGCTTGCTTTTTTCCCTCTTCGTCCTTACCCTATACACTGCAACACCCAAACCAGCGGCAGGAAATGCCTGCCCAACCATCCAGAGGACACATCATGCCCAAGTCGTTTTATGCCTGTCTCAGCGCCGTACTGGTTCTGGTCATGCTGGCTTTCGCCTATGGTGAGGCCGACGCCGCTCGTATCGGCGGTGGCCGTTCCTTCGGCGGACGCCCGTCCATGAGCCAGCCCTACACGAAACCGCTGCCCTCTAATCCTTCCTCCTCGTTCAATCAGCAGACCAACCGCCAGAGCCAGCAGATGGCCAACTCCGCCGCTCCGAGCCGTGGTCTTTTCGGAGGCATGGGCGGTATGCTCGGGGGCCTTCTCGCCGGCAGCCTGCTCGGCTCGCTGCTCTTTGGCGGCGGCTTCAATGGCGGCGGCTTCCTCGACATCATCCTTATCGGCGGTCTCCTTTTCCTCGCGTTCAAATTCTTCAGCAGACGCCGCGCCGCAACACAGGGCGCAGGACAGCCCAATGCGGGCGGTTTCGACTCGCTCCGCAGCACGCCTGGCTCCGATTCGACGCATCAGCGTACGGCGGCTCCCAGCGGCAAGGGCGGTTTTGACTGGGAGGCGCTGACCACGCCGTCTTCCGGCCAGCAGCCCCTGTATCAGGACGAACCCAAGAAGCCTGCCGGATTCGATGAAGAAGAGTTCCTTCGCGGCGCGAAGGCCGCCTATACCCGTCTGAACAATGCGTGGGACAAGCGCGATCTTTCCGATATCGCCCAGTTCTCCACCCCAGCGTTCCAGAAGGAGATCCAGCAGCAGGCCGCCGAGGACAAGACCCCCGGCAACACCGAAATCATGCTCGTGAACGCCTCGCTCCTCTCCGTGGACACCGTCGGCGACGAGCAGATCGCGCAGGTCTATTTCAACGTCCTGCTCCGCGAAGACCCCTCGCAGGAAGCGCCCATCGACGTCCGCGAAATCTGGCATTTCGTCCGCCCCGCCTCCGGCGACGGCACATGGAAGCTCGACGGCATCCAGCAGGTTGAGAATGTGTAGATGAAGTGAATCGTGGAGGGGAAAGGGCCCTTTCCCCTCCACGAACCCCATCCCCCTAAAACTTTTGTAAGGGCAATGGCGGGATGGGCGGCACGGGAAGCTGCCCCCCCTTACAGGGCGTCCCCCGGCATTTCGGTAAAAAGCAAGTCCCGGACCTTATGCGGTTCGGGACTTTTCTTTTGTGGATCGCACAATGGGAAACGGGGATTCAATAACGTCGAATGTTTTAGGGAAAAGGAGAGATAGGGGTGGGGGAGACCAGGGAAAAGCGTCCTTCAGAAAACCTTTCCTCCCTTTCCCAATGCTTCAACGACACTCGCCCAGCAACATTTCCAGAACGGCATCGGCCTCCATAGCGGCGGCCATGACGACGCGAGGCGCAAGGGGCGGCATGCCGGGCCCGATACCGCTGACGTGATCGCCAACCACGACGAGACGGCTTCCGAGCTTCCGGGCGGTCATCGGAATGCCGCCCCACCCGGCCATGCCGGAGGCGGAAACCACACGATGCCCGGCCAACAGCAATGCTTCGACGAGATTCTTTTTCACTTCGGGATCATCCACGGCCTCGACGACGATGTCGCATCCGGCAAACAATCCACAGGCCGAAGGGCCATCAAGAGCCCGCTGCTCAAGCCGCAGGATGACGGACGGATTCAGTTCCCGCAAGACCGCGCCCAGCGCCTCCACCTTCGGCAATCCCAAATGCCGGGGGAAAAAATGCTGGCGGTTCAAATTGGACAACGCCACCACATCCGGGTCCGCAATCACGAAATCCCGAATACCCGTCCGGGCCAAAAAGACGGCACAGTTGGAGCCTAACCCGCCCGCTCCGGCCATGCCGATGCGCGCCGACGCCAACACCTTGCACTGTTCCGCCGCAAGATGCCCTTCCAATACCGCATCCCAGCCAATAACCCCATCCGCCATTCAGCACCTCATCCACAACATCCCGCACAACGGAACTCCCGCCGAGCGGCCTTCCCTCCCCAGTCTCCCCAGCCTCCACACGTCCCTCTCCCTACGCCGACTTGCCGCAGGCGTACGCTTCGTCGAGAGGCTCCCACGACTTGCACACGGGCTGGTATCCCTGCGCCTCAATGGCGGCAATCATCTGATCAACATCCCGATCGTCGGCGATCTCAAACTGGGCTGTGTCGTGTTCCTCGGCGACATCCTGCGCGGCATGGGCATGTCCGCCCACGGCGGTGGAAACGCCCGCCGAAATCTTGGTGATGCCAAGCCCGATGAGCCGATCGCGCAGGAACGGGCGCTCGCGCGTGGACAGCGTGATCCCGGCGGCGGGCAAATAGAGCCGGAGCGCCTGGATATACTGCACCAAATCCCGTTCGGAAGCGGGATGGATGTCGTTGAACGAACCTTCATGCGGACGCATACGCGGCGCGGAAACGGCGATGTCCACACCGGGATACGTCGCCTGAATCCAGTCCGCGTGCAGCCCGGTGTAAAAGGCGTCGCGCCGCCACTGATCGAGGCCGAGCAGCGCGCCCACGTTCACAGAACGCATACCCGCCCGGGCCGCCCGATCCGGAGCGTTCAGACGGAACCGGAAATCGCGTTTGGGACCGGCGGGATGCAGCTTGAGGTACAGCTCCTCGTTATACGTCTCCTGAAACATCGTGAACGAATCCACTCCCGCGTCCACCAACATCCGATAGTCATCCTCGCTCATGGAATAGACCTCGACGCCGATGCTCGGGAAGTACGGGCGCAGGCGACGGGCCGCCTCCGCGATGTACACGGGCCCGGTCAGCTTCGGAGCGTCACCGGTCAAAAGCAGGATGTTGCGGAGCCCGGTCGCGGCGATGACCTTGCCTTCGGCCTCCACCTCGTCCATCGTCAACATGGAGCGATGGATATGGTTCTTGGTGTTGAAGCCGCAGTACACGCACTGGTTGGTACAGTAGTTGGCGAGATAAAGCGGCGTAAACAACTGGATGGAGCGCCCGAACTGCCGGACCGTCACGTCGCGGGCAATACGGGCCATCGTTTCAAGATACGGAGAGGCGGCGGGAGATACCAGCGCCATGAAATCCCGGGCGTTCAGGCGTCGGCCGTTTTCCGCCAGTTCCAGCGCGGCCAGCACATCCGTTTCCGTGGCCGAGGCCAGCCCGGACTCCACTTCATCCAAAGGCCACTCCGGCAGGACGTCGGAAAACAGGCGGCTCATGACGCAGCCCCCTCGTCATGGCCGCCGAGGAACCCGGTCAGCGGCGAGGAGGCCGACGCCCCGCCCTGCAAGACCGGGCCTGCCTTGGCAAGAAAGGCGTTGCGCCCGGCGCGCACGGCTTCGCCGAAGGCCGCGCCCATGCGTACCGGATCGCCCGCCGTGGCAATGGCTGTGTTTACGAGGCAGGCCGCCGCGCCCATTTCCATAGCTTCACAGGCCTGCGAAGGCTTGCCGATGCCCGCATCGACAACGATGGGCAGGCTGATTTCTTCAATGAGGATACGGACCATTTCCTTGGTCTGGAGGCCGCGGTTCGTGCCGATGGGCGCACCGAGGGGCATGACGGCGGCGGCTCCGGCATTCACGAGATCGCGGGCCACATACAGATCGGGGTTCATGTACGGCAGGACGGTGAAGCCTTCCTTGGCGAGGGTTTCCGTGGCTTTGGCGGTTTCGTAGCCGTCGGGCAGGAGATGGCGCGTGTCGGAGATGACTTCGATTTTGATCCAGTCGCCACATCCTGCGGCACGGGACAGACGGGCGATGCGCACGGCCTCGTCGGCGGTACGCGCGCCGGACGTGTTCGGCAAAAGCCGCATCGTGCCGGGGATGTGGCTCAGCACATTGTCTTTCGAGTTGCCGAGATCCACACGCCGCAGCGCCACGGTGATGACTTCCGCGCCGGAAGCTTCCGCGACCGCCGGAATCAGGCTGTCCGAACCGTATTTTCCCGTACCGATGAACAGACGGCTGTGCAGTTCCACACCGCCGATGATCAATGCATCCGAACTCGTTTTCATAGCCCATCCTTGAGTGAACACTCGGAAAATATGACGGGGCAAACACCCCAAAAGAACGCTCCGAAAAGAGCACCCGGCGGTGCGGAGCAACGCCTGTCGGGTCCCCCCAGCAGCCGACGCATGAGGGAGGAAAGACAAAGGAAGGCGGAGACGCCTCCGTCCTTCAGGAGATTCGCCTGTTCCGGGAATACCCCTCTTTACCCGCCGCCGACAAACTGCAACAGCTCGAGCGTGTCGCCGTCCTGCAAGGCGGTTTCGGCAAACGTCCCGGCGGGCACGATGTCCCTGTTCCGCTCCACCACGATTTTTTCAGGCGACAACCCGAGCCGGAGGATAAGGTCAAGCAGCGTCGCCCCCTCATTGCATACGGTGATCTCGCCGTTTACGGTGATATTCATGAAAGCCTCGTGCGGTTGGCCATCAACCAAAAAACGCCCGTCACGAGGGACGGGCGTTCTCAGGATCAGGCATGATGACGCTTCCCTACGGCAGTACCAGCTGCGTCAGGTTCCAAGGGTCTGGGACGAACCCACTCTCAGCCTTGACAGGCTCCCCTAGCTCGGATGACTATAGCGAGCGGCCTCTCTTCTGTAAAGAGCCGTTTTCTTCCTTCTTTCCACTACTTTTTGATGATCAGCAGATCCTCAAGAGGACGCTTCGGCACATGGTGCACGCCCTGCGCGTCGCGCCAGTACTTCACGGAGCCGTCAGCCCCCACGGTTTCAACGCGGCGGACTTCCTTTTGGAAGCCGAGCGCCAGTACGAGCAGCGGCTCAAGGTTCTCGGGGATGCCCAGCACCTCGCGGATCTTGCGCGGATCAAAGGACAGGAAAATGCAGCAGCCGAGGTCCCGCGTATACGCCGCCAGCTGGATGGTCTGCGCGGCGATGCCCGCATCAATGGCATTCAGTTTTGCCCGCGTCCCCGCCTCACCGAGAATGGCGACGTAACCGGTGGGACGCTCACCCGCTTCGGGGCCGTCCCAATCGGTCAGCATCCCCGCCCATTTCAACGCCGGGAAAACGGCGGCGCAAGCTTCCGGGGATTCCGCAACGGCAAACCGCAACGCCTGCGCGTTTCCACCGCAAGGCGTCACGCGGGCACACTCGATAAGCCAGTCCAGCATTCCGGCGGGCATCCCCTCGGCTTCCCGGAAACGGCGGCAGGTCCGGGCCCCGGTTACAAGCTCAAGAAAATCCATAAACATCTCCTTGGTTGAGATTGTAAGGACCGTTTCTTTCTAGCACCCCCCGCGCGGGTCCACAACGGGTTGCGTCCTGACGGGGCGCGGGATAGTGTGTCTTCGCCCGGTTACGGGACGGTGGTCCTTACGGAATCCCTTCAACAGGGCTTTCCGCGACACGGAGCGCCGCTTTCATTCCGGGGCATACCGACGCATTCCGCAAAGGATTTTTATGAAGTACCTCGCCATAGACTACGGCCAGAAACGCACCGGCATTGCGGTTTCGGATACCGGGGGCAGCATGGCCTCTCCCCGCAAAACCATCCTCATGCGTACCCGCGCCGCCTTTTTTGAGGAATTGCTCGCCCTCATTGAGGCCGAAGCCACGGACGCCATCGTCATAGGGCTTCCCATCAACCTCGACGGCGAGGAAAGCCTCACGACCCGGCAGGTCCGCAACTTTTCCAAGAGCCTCGCCCGGCGCACCACCCTCCCCCTGTTTTGGATGGAGGAAGCCCTCAGCAGCTACGAAGCCGAAAGGGACCTCCGGGACGCCGGACGTTCCGCGGCTCAAGGCCGGGCCGTACTCGACCAGCAGGCCGCCGTGCGCATCCTGCAATCTTTCCTCGATCAACCGGAAGCCAAACGGAAAACCATATGAACGAATCCCCCGAAGAAACCAAAAACACACCTGCCGACCCCGGCGCCCCGCGCCCAGAAGAAACAGGCATACCTTCCGGCGTATCGGATACACGGAATCAACAGGCTCCTCCGGATCAACAACATTCCGATGCGTCATCCCCCGAAGCAGAGAACTGGCAGCCGACTGAAGAGAAGCCCGGCGAGGCATCTCCCCTTGATGGGGAGAAGCCGGAAACGCCTCTGCCCGCTTCCGCGCCCGAGACGCCCAACAACCCCAAACGGCTCTGGCCGCGCTTCCTGCTCGGGTTCATGCTGCTGGTCCTGCTGGCTTGCGGCGGAGCCGGTTGGCTGGCCTATGACTTCCTGAACAGCCCCGGTACCGATCCCGCCGTCGCGCCCGCGCAAGACGTGGAAGTGACCGTCAATCCCGGCACGACGTTCCGTACCCTGACGCCTGAACTCGTCCGCCTTGGGGCCGTGCGCAATGCCGACAAGTTCATACTCCTGCTCCGCTGGATGAACTACAGGGATATCCCCCACGCGCTCAAACCCGGACGGTTCCGGATCAACACGGGCTGGACGCCGCAGCAGGTCATCGATCAACTGGTCAACGGTTCCCCTCTGCTCGACCGGGTAACAATCCCCGAAGGCCTCGCCTGGTGGGAAGTGGGCAAGCGGCTGGAAGAGGCGCAGATGGTGCGTTTCGAGGATTTCGACAAGCTCGTCCATGACCCCGCCTTTCTGCGGCATTGGGGCATTCCGTTCGACAGCGCGGAAGGCTTTCTGTTCCCAGACACTTATCTGATCATGCGTCCGCTGGAACTCAACGAATCCACCGCAAAATCGGTCGTCGGACGGCTTATCGACAACTTCTGGCGCAGGACCGCCCCGCTCTGGCCAGGCGGCAAGCGCCCGGGCCCTTCCGGGCGCGACGAGGTACGGCGTCTGGTCACGCTGGCCTCCATCGTCGAACGGGAAACAGCCGTACCCTCCGAGAGGCCCCGCGTCGCCGGGGTATACGCCAACCGGCTGCGGCTCAACATGCTGCTCCAGGCCGATCCCACCACCGCCTACGGGCTCGGGGAAGGGTTCGACGGCAATCTGCGGCGCAAACATCTCGACGACGAGGGCAACCCCTACAACACCTACAAGCATCCCGGCCTGCCGCCCGGCCCCATCTGCTCGCCGGGCCTCGCCTGCCTCAAAGCGGCCGCTAACCCGGAGCAGCACGACTACATCTATTTTGTCGCGCGCGGGGAAGACGGCTCCCATGTGTTCAGCACCAATTTAGCCGCTCACAACAAGGCCGTCCGAGAATATTGGGCAAAAAGGAGAGGGAAGTAGATTCTTGGAGTGGGCGGGGAGAACTTTCTAGAGAACGCTCTCCCCGCCCACTCCAAACCTCCCCGCCCCTCTCAAAGATTTTGACCTTATCGAACCTCCCATGAAGGCTTTACAAAAAACAAAGCCCGTTAAAGAATTCCTTCAACGGGCTATCATCTTAGCCAAATCCTCCACAGGAACGAACTCCCGCCGCGCGGCCTCCCCAATCTCTTTTACCCTTCCATGACCCTGATCCGATCAAATCCGGAGAGCAACCGGCGTTCCAACACGCGAACCCTGATGACCAGGAGGACGGCTGCAATGGATACGCCGACAATGAACGCCGTCCAGAACCCCTGCGGGCCAAGGGGATCGCCCCACAAATGCGTCCTGCCAAGCGTATACCCCACAGGCAGGGCGAACACCCAGTAGGAAATCAGCGTCACGCACAGGATGGCCCGCGTATCGTTATACCCACGCAGAATACCGACGCTGACCACCTGCACGGCATCCGTAATCTGATAGGTCGCGGCAAACAGCAGCAAGTGCGACGCCAGCCCGAGCACCACCGGATCGTTGTTGTAGACGGCGGCGATCTGATGCCTCCAGAGGATGGTCACCAACGCCGTGAAACACGCCGCCATGCAGGCCAAAAGCCACGAAGATCGGCTCGCCACGCGGACGGCCTCCACCGACTTGCGCCCGAGGGCAAACCCCGTGCGGATGGTCGCCGCAGTACCGATGGACAACGGGACCATGAACAGCAACGAACTGAAATTCAGGGCGACCTGATGTCCCGCCACCTGAATGGCCCCGAGCGGCGCGATGAGCAGCGCCACCGCCGCGAACAGCGTCACCTCAAACAGCATGGCCAGCGCACCGGGAAAACCAATGCCCGCCAGCTTTTTGAGCGTCGCCCAAACGGGGACTTCCCATACCCGCCAGGTCATCAATTCCCGCAAGTAGGTATGCCGGCACACGTACACCACCATCGTCAGGAACATGACCCAATAGACGATCGCCGTGGCGACGCCCGTACCCGGCCCGCCGAGCGCCGGGAGGCCGAGCTTGCCGAAAATCAGGATATAGTTGCACGGTATATTGATGAGCAGCCCCATAAAGCCCGCGAACATGGCCGGACGCATAAGCGCCATCCCCTCCATGCCGCAGCGCAAAGCCACGAACAGCAGGTAGGCAGGAGCGCCCCAGATGATCGCCCGCAGGTATTGCCCCGTCATGAGCCCGAGAGCCCCCTCAACGCCCATATCGGCGAGATGGAACGATACCAGATACACGATAAGGATGAGCGGAACCGAAATGAACAGCGCCATCCAGATACCCTGCCGCATGACGTGCCCGACACCCTGCATGTGTTCGCCGCTCCGCATGGACCCAGCCCCGCGAAGCTGCGCCACGCACGGCGTAACCGCGAGCAGCAGCCCCTGCCCGAACAGGACGAGCGGAACCCAGAGCGACCCGGCCAGCGCCACAGCCGCCATATCCACCGCCCCCACCCGGCCTGTCATGACCATATCCACAAACCCCATTGAAATCATGGCGATCTGCGCCAAAAGGGCTGGAACGGCAAGAGTAAGCTGCGTTTTCATTTCAGTGAGATAGGCTCGACGCTTCGTAGACATGAAAGACCTCAAAAAGGAAAAAAGGAGAAAGACAACCCTCCTTGAAACACTGTCTCAAGGAGGGTCGGCGGACTATAACTGGAACAGATAAAAAGGCAATCGCTTCTCATGCCCGAGAAAGCGGAAAAAAGGCGTTTCGATGTTTAAATCGGAGCTCCCCTTCCACCGAAAAAAGGGGCGCTCCAATCCGGGCGCCCCTTTTTCGGGTCAAACGCTCAGATCATCAGTAGGCTGAACCTTGCGGCCTGCGGTCAACAGCAGCGCGAAGCAAATCAGCGCTATGGCGATACCCACGATATTGGACAGCTCGTAGGACATGCCGAAGCCCATCGTCTTCTCAAAGCAGATATACACGGCGCTCACGGCCGTCATGAAGCAAGCGGGCACGGAGGCAATCCAATGGAACTTGCCGCGATGCAGCAAGTAGGCGGCCGCAGCCCACAACATGATGGCGGCGAGGGCCTGGTTGGCAAATCCGAAGTAACGCCACAGCATCCCAAAGGGAATGAAGTTCAAAGCGACGCCCACGACAAACAGCGGGACGGCTATCATCAGGCGGTTCTTGTGCGGGCGCTGATCATAGCCGATAGCGTCGGCAATGGTCAAACGGGCAGCACGGAAGGCCGTATCGCCGGATGTCACGGGCAGCACCACAACGCCGAGGACGGCAAGGGCGCCACCGAACACGCCAAGCAGTTCCACGGAGATGTTGTTCACGACCAGCGCGGCGTTCCCCTTGGGGCCGAGGGCGGCGGCAAGAGCGGCCGTATCGGAGTAGAAGGACATGCCGAGGGTCACCCAGATAAGCCCGATAACGCCTTCCGCAATCATCGCACCGTAAAAGATCTTACGGCCATGTTTTTCGTTGTTGATGCACCGGGCCATCAGCGGAGACTGCGTGGCATGGAAGCCGGAGCAAGCGCCGCAGGCGATGGTAATGAACACCAGCGGCCAGGCGGGCAGGCCGGAGGGGCTATGCATGGTCCATTCGATGTTGCTGTAGAAGGTGTACCCCTTGAAGGCCAGAGCGCCCAGCAGCCCAACGGCCATGAACACCAGCAGTACAGCGAAGAACGGATAGACGCGGCCGATGATCTTGTCCACGGGCAGAATAGTGGCAAGGAAGTAGTACGCAAAGATGATCGCCACAAAGAGCATACTGTGCATACCGGTCAACTGGGACAGCAGGCCAGCGGGCCCCGCCACGAAGACCACGCCCACCAGAATGAGCAGCACGACGGCGAACACGCGCATGAGCTTCTTGATGAGGTCGCCGAGGTTGTACCCGACGATGTCCGGCACGGACTTGCCGTTATAACGGACGGACAACATCCCCGAGAAGTAGTCATGTACGGCACCGGCGAACACGCATCCGATTACGACCCACAGGAGAGCTATGGGACCGTAGAGGGCACCAAGGATCGGCCCGAAGACGGGGCCAAGACCGGCAATGTTCAGCAGCTGGATCAGAAACACCTTGGTAGGGCTCATCTCCACATAGTCCACACCGTCAGGCATTTTGCAGGCAGGCGTGGGGCGGTTGGGATCAGGCCCGAACACCTTTTCCACAATGGCGCCATACACACAATACCCAGCCAGCAGCCCTGCCAGGGCCAACACAAAATACATCAATTCCCCCTCTAAACGTGAGTGTTACGGAACACCCTCCCTTACGGCAAGGAGATTGCTCCACTACCGCAGAAGTCTAATCCCGGCGTTCTTTCCGAGTCAAGGGGAGAAGTGCTTTTTGCGCAATAGGATACAAAACCAGTCCGTATGCTTTGGGATCCACGCGTTGCACGGTCAGAAATCCTCTCCAGAGCCCGTGCAGCGCGTCAAATATAAAAAGAGAAGGGAGCCGAAACTCCCTCCTCATCAAAGCTAACCGGAATCGGCGTCAGCCGATTTCAATTAGAAGGTGTACTGCAAGGTCACAGCGCCGCGGGCGATGTTTTCCTTGTTGCTGTCAACCGTCTTACCCCAGACGCCCTTTTCGAGGTCGAGGTTGATGTAACCGATTTCAACGGCCAAGGTCAGATCCTTGTAGATCTTGTACTGGGTGTCGAAGTTCACTTCCCAAGCCTTGTCAGCCGTGGTCAGGTACAGACCATCCGCACCCGTGAGGGTCGCTCCACCATGACGCACCATTTCGGTATTGTTGGTACCCTTGACAAAACCGACGCGGAAGATGTGCGTCAGGTCTTCCATGAAGGAGATGTCCTTCGCCTGGAGGTACACACCCATGGTGCCAGTATTGGAGAGGCCGAGCATATCACAAGAAACACGACCGAAGTTGTCATCGAAGCCGTAGGAAGAAACGCTCCAAGAACCTTCAACGACCGGCATACGTTCGGATCCGTTGTACGCATTGCTGTCGTCACCGGAAGAGTACCAGAACAGGACACCGGGGGTGAAGTAATCCATCTTGTATTCGCCAAGGATGGAAGCGAACCAACCGGAACGCTCGACGTCAAAGTTCTTTCCGTCCTTCCGGTAGGAACCCATATCCACACCACCGTAAGCGGCATCAAGAGCAAAACGGAAAGGATCGAAGTAGGTCAGTTCGGAAGCCACGCCAACCCACCAGGCGTTGCCATGGCGGTCAACCGTGTTATAACCGGCACCAGTAGCACCCACAGGCATCAGACGCTCAGCCATCGTGGCACCGTTCTGCCCAGAACCGTTGCCAGCATTATTAAGGCTGTCACGGCCAATAGCGCCATACATGCCCCACGGGGTCACCTTCACGCCGTCGAAGGTCATGGGCACGGTCAGGCCAACAAAATCCATAGCGTCGCTGTACTGCTTAACGCTGTTGGAACCCGCATTGTCGTTCTCAGCACGGAGCCAGAAGAGGCTGGCGCCCACGTTTTCGGTGAACTGGCCGGAGATGGTGATACCAGCACCGTCAGCGGAACCGCCGCCGAGGATGGGGCTGTTGGAGATAAAACCGGGCAGGCTGAAGTTCTGAAGACCCATACGGACCTTGGCGTCGGTCTGGGGGATCACCCAGTCAACGTAGCTGTAACGGACCTTGACGATCTTGCCGTCGGTACCGAGGGAAGCGCCGTCATTGGACTTACCCCAGTTCTGGTCGCCCATTTCGAGGAACAAAACACCCTTCAGGGATTCGGAAGCGATGACGTCGATCTGGGTACGCAGACGCTGTTTCGCGGTGAAGTTATCCTTGCCGGAATGCTTGGCAAAAGTCTGGTCACCCACCTGCCAAGAAAACGTCCAGTTGCCCTTGGCCTTGATATCAGCAGCCTGAGAACCAGCAGCAGCGCCGAGCACGAGGCCGGCAGCAAGAAGCAGAGTCACGATGCGCTTCATTTGTATTCCTTCCTTCTTAAATAAAATTCCTTGATCGACGAACACAGGACAATCCAGTGTTCGCGTTTCTTTTCTCATAACTCTAAACCGAGATCAACCCTTTTTGTAAAAAAATTTAAACTTCGTGATTCTCACCCCTCTCAAACAGGCCAAAAAGGCAAAATCCCTGTACCGTCCCTCAAGGCCGGCGTGTTTTACCCCTCCGAAAAGCAGGGCTTGACGGGACGGCACAAGTACGCAAATAGTCGCATGGTACGGTTGCTCAACGCTCCCGCCTCGCATCCGAAGACCTCTTTTTTAAGGATAGACGCATGGGTTTCTTCTCAAGTATCAAACGGCTGTGGTCATCGAATAAAACTGCTGAAACTCCGGAAACGCCACAGGCTCCGGCGGAGGAAGCACTGGCCGCTCCGCAGCCAGCGGAAACGGAAGACGGCGCATCTCACGAAGAATCTTCCGTTTCCGACGCGCCACAATCTCCTGTGGAGGTTTTGGAAAAACTGCCGGAAACGGCAGCCGCAGAGCAGCAACAGGCCGATCTGGAAATGGATCAGCTCGCTGCCGGACAATCTCTTGAACCGGACGGGCAAGCTCCCGCACCTGCGGCTGCCGCCCAACCTGCCCCTCAGCCCGACGCCCCGAAGGAACCTTCCGGATGGCGCGATACGCTGCTGCTTACCCTCCGGGAAGCCGAACCGCGCCTGTCCGTGTGGCTGTCCATCGCTCTGGAAGATCTCGGACCCGACGCACGCACGGGCGACGAACTCTGGGAGCGTGTCCGCTTCCTTTTGACAGCCCTTGGAGCCCCGGAGAACGAAGCCGATGCCTTCGTCGCCGACTTCGCCGCATGGGCCGCGCGCATGGAATACGAAGAAGTGGCGGACTTCCGTTCGGAACTGCAGTACCGCCTCGCCCTTGCTCTCGATCTTGAGGACGAAGAGGATGAACGCAACCGCATTTTCCTCAAGCTGCATCAAGGGCTGGAACGGACCCGTGAACAGCTCGGCAAAGGGCTCTCCACCCTCTTCGCCAGCCACGGCGACCTGTCCGCCGACTTCTGGGACGAATTGGAAGAACTCTTCATTATGGCGGACATGGGCGTCGAAGCCGCGACCGAGCTGTGCAAACGCCTCAAGTCCCGCGCGCGTGCCGCTTCCGCGACCACTCCCGAGGAACTTCGTCCTCTCCTCGCCGCGGAGCTGGAAGACATTTTCCGCATCCCGCGCCGCGTCGTCGCGGTCAACCCGCCCGAGGTCGTTCTGATCATCGGCGTCAACGGCGTAGGCAAGACCACGACCATCGCCAAACTGGCCTACCGCGCCCGTATGCAGGGCAAAAAAGTCCTCCTTGCCGCCGCCGACACCTTCCGGGCCGCCGCCGTGGAACAGCTCGGCATTTGGGCGGAACGCACGGGTTCCGGTTTCCACTCCAAGGGGCAGGACGCCGATCCCGCCGCCGTGGCGTGGGAGGCGATGGATGTCGCCATCAGGGATCAATACGATATTCTGTTTATCGATACCGCCGGACGTCTGCACACCAAGAGCAACCTGATGGATGAGCTCCACAAGATCCGGGAAGTCATCGCCCGCAAGCATCCCGGCGCTCCGCACCGCAGCATCCTTATTGTAGACGCCACCACCGGTCAGAACGCGCTCCAGCAGACAAAAATATTCAAGGAAGCAGCAGGTATCGACGAACTTATCCTGACCAAGCTTGACGGCACCGCCAAGGGCGGCGTCGCCGTGGCCGTTTCCATGCAGTACGGTATCCCGATCACCTACGTCGGCCTTGGCGAAAAAATGGAAGACCTCCGCCCCTTCAACGGGGATGACTTCGCTA
>OOAU01000802.1_pt1 | contig 16946 bp, 15 predicted proteins | sample 1670931 | NCBI WGS metagenome assembly OOAU01 (sample SAMN06348105, study PRJEB24527) | human gut metagenome | biome: human gut; feature: ankylosing spondylitis patient; material: feces | host: Homo sapiens | place: China | collected 2015-10 | reverse complement strand
CTGTTTCGCTTAAAATTTTCTTGCATCACCTACTTGACTTCATACCATTGGACTTTTTGTAAATGTCTACCTTTTTAAACGAGGATACAACATTTTGCGATAGGAAGATTTAGGAAATAAATTTGTAAAATATATTAATAGCCTGTTGCAATTTTCCTGCAAAAATGATATATTTACTAAACATCCACATGTTTGATAATGTAGACATTTAAAAACACGATGTCCGCTTCTGCGGGCATTTTTTATGCGCGGCCGGTCGGGGCGGGGACGGCTGGAGCAAAATGAAGCCAGTTGGCACTTCCGTGCGCCCAAAGTGGCGAAAATTGAGCAAAAGAGAAAGAAAACCGACGGGTATCTCTTGCAATCTTTTGGCAAAATGGTATAATGTCTCCGGTTACTGTATTTGAGTATAGTAGTGCAACGTAAATCTAGGAGGAATGACAAATGGCCAACACGCATAAGTATGTCTATTTGTTCTCAGAGGGCAACGGCTCCATGCGGGAGCTGCTGGGCGGCAAGGGCGCCAACCTGGCTGAGATGACCAATCTGGGTATGCCCGTGCCCCAGGGCTTCACCGTCACCACCGAGGCCTGCACCCAGTATTATAACGACGGCCGCCAGATCAACGCGGACATCCAGGCCCAGATCTACGAGTACCTGGGCAAGATGGAGGCCATCTGTGGCAAGAAGTTCGCCGATCCCGAGAACCCCCTGCTGGTTTCCGTGCGCTCCGGCGCCCGCGCCTCCATGCCCGGCATGATGGACACCATCCTCAACCTGGGCCTCAACGACACCGTGGTGGAGGGCCTGGCCAAGTTCACCAACAACCCCCGCTTCGCCTACGACTCCTACCGCCGGTTCATCCAGATGTTCTCCGACGTGGTGATGGAGCTGAGCAAGAAGCGCTTTGAGGAGATTATCGACGACGTCAAGGCCAAGAAGGGCGTCAAGCAGGACGTGGAGCTGGATACCGAGGACATGAAGAACCTGGTGGTTCTGTTCAAGGAGTTCTACAAGAAGGAGAAGGGCGAGGACTTCCCCCAGGATCCCAAGGTCCAGCTCATGGAGGCCGTCAAGGCCGTGTTCCGCTCCTGGGACAACCCCCGCGCCAACGTCTACCGCCGCATGAACGAGATCCCCTACGACTGGGGCACCGCCGTCAACGTCCAGTCCATGGTGTTCGGCAACTCCGGCGACAACTCCGGCACCGGCGTGGCCTTCACCCGCAACCCCGCCACCGGCGAGAAGGCCCTGTTCGGCGAGTACCTGATCAACGCCCAGGGCGAGGACGTGGTGGCCGGCGTGCGCACCCCTTCCCCCATCTCCAAGCTGCATGAGGAGATGCCCGCGGTGTACGAGCAGTTCGCCGCCATCGCCGACCGCCTGGAGAAGCACTACAAGGACATGCAGGACATGGAGTTCACCATCGAGAATGGCAAGCTCTATATGCTGCAGACCCGCAACGGCAAGCGCACCGCCGCCGCCGCCCTGAAGGTGGCCGTGGATCTGGTGGACGAGGGTATGATCGACGAGAAGGAGGCTGTGTGCCGCGTCGATCCCAAGCAGCTCGACGCCCTGCTGCACCCCACCTTTGACGCCGAGGCCCTGAAGAAGGCCCAGGTCGTTGGCAAGGGCCTGGCCGCCTCCCCCGGTGCCGCCTGCGGCCGCGTGGTGTTCACCGCCGAGGAGGCCAAGGAGTGGCACGAGCGGGGCGAGAAGGTCATCCTGGTCCGCCTGGAGACCTCTCCCGAGGACATCGAGGGCATGCAGGTCTCCCAGGGCATCCTGACCGTCCGCGGCGGCATGACCTCTCACGCCGCCGTGGTGGCCCGCGGCATGGGCACCTGCTGCGTGTCCGGCTGCGGCGACATCGTGGTGGACTATGAGAACAAGAAGTTCACCCTGGCCGGCAAGGAGTACCACGAGGGCGACTGGATCTCCCTGGACGGCTCCACCGGCAACATCTACGGCGAGGCCGTGGCCACCGTGCCCGCCGACCCCGGCTCCGGCTACTTCGGCCGCCTGATGGGCTGGGCGGACAAGTACCGTCAGCTCATGGTCTACACCAACGCCGACACCCCCCGCGACGCCGCCCAGGGCCGCGCTTTCGGCGCCCAGGGCATTGGCCTGTGCCGCACCGAGCATATGTTCTTTGAGGGCGAGCGCATCAAGGCCATGCGCGAGATGATCGTCGCCGACAACACCGAGGACCGCAAGAAGGCCCTGGCCAAGATCATGCCCTACCAGCAGGGCGACTTCGAGGGCCTGTACGAGGCCATGGAGGGCTGCCCGGTTGTCATTCGCTTCCTGGATCCCCCGCTGCACGAGTTCCTGCCCACCAAGGAGGAGGACATCAAGGAGATCGCCGGCGAGATCGGCGTCACCGTAGAGCGCCTGCACGAGGTTATCGCCTCCCTGCACGAGTTTAACCCCATGATGGGCCACCGCGGCTGCCGTCTGGCCGTCTCCTACCCGGAGATCGCCGAGATGCAGACCACCGCCGTCATCAACGCCGCCATCAACGTCCAGAAGAAGCACCCCGACTGGAAGATGGTGCCCGAGATCATGATCCCCCTGGTGGGCGAGGTCAAGGAGCTCAAGTACGTCAAGGACGTGGTGGTCGCCACCGCCGACAAGATCATCAAGGACGCCGGCATCGACATGAAGTATGAGGTCGGCACCATGATCGAGATCCCCCGCGCCGCCCTGACTGCCGACGAGATCGCCAAGGAGGCCGAGTTCTTCTCCTTCGGCACCAACGACCTGACCCAGATGACCTTCGGCTTCTCCCGCGACGACGCCGGCAAGTTCCTGAGCTACTACTACGACAAGAAGATCTATGAGTCCGATCCCTTCGCCCACCTGGATCAGAACGGCGTGGGCAAGCTGGTGGCCATGGCCGCCAAGCTGGGCAAGGAGACCCGCCCCGACATCCACCTGGGTATCTGCGGCGAGCACGGCGGCGACCCCACCTCCGTGGAGTTCTGCCACAAGGTTGGCCTGAACTACGTGTCCTGCTCCCCCTACCGCGTGCCTATCGCCCGTCTGGCTGCCGCCCAGGCCGCTATCAAACATCCCAGAGCGAACTAAAATATTCGTATTTTCACTGAAAATAGGCTTTGAAGAGGCAAAACGCTTTCGAAAAGTGAACAGATTTTCTTTAACCCGTCAAAGTCAGTGGACTGGCGATTTGTTCGTAGACGTTTATATCTAAAATCATAAAGAGGGACTTGCATTGCAAGTCCCTCTTTATATTTGAACCAGAGAGCACTTCCGTTCATTTGGAAGTGCTCTTTTTTATTGGGAAGAAGGTGGTTTAATTGACTGATGGCGCTATATCGAATAGACCTGCTGAGGAAAAAATCATCCGACTAAGATTAAACGAACTACACCTATTCAAAGGGTATTCCGCATTGAACGGCATTATGCCGCGTAACCAGCCCTATTTAGTGCGGGATGAGGACCCGTCTATGGTCCGGCTTATTGCCCGTATAAAGGCGCGTGGTGTACGTCAGCCCGCGCTTGTTCGCCCGGACCCGGAGGGAGGTTATGAAATCATAGATGGCCATCGACGGTATCGGGCCAGTGAGCTGGCAGAGCGCCCGGATATGCCGGTCATTATCCGTGATCTGAGCGACGAGGAGGCTGTGGCCGAGATGGTAGACGGCAATGTGCAGCGGGAGAATGTCCTGCCCAGTGAACGCGCCTGGGCCTACCGTATGTATTTGGAGGCGGATAAAAAGCGGGCTGGACGGCCTGCAAAAAATTCGCCGAAAATTTCGGCGAATTTCCGCAGCGACGATGAGATTGGAAAATCCCTGGGTATCAGCGGGGACACCCTGCGCAATTATATCCAGCTCACGGAACTGCGGCAGGAGCTTATGGACAAGGTAGACGCTCAGGAAATCGGCCTGTCCATCGCCTATCAGATTGCCGCCCTCACCAAAGACGAGCAGATGCTGTTGCTGGACGCCATGGAGTATTCGCAGAATACACCGTCGCTCTCTCAGGCCCAGCGGCTGAAAAAAGCCAGCAAGGAAGGAACCCTCTCGCTGGAGACCATGCGGGATGTGTTATCCAAGGAGAAAAAGGCCGAGACGGAAAAGCTGACATTCTCCACGGACGCGATCCGCAAATACTTTCCCCGTTCCTACACCCCCAAACGGATGCAGGAGACCATCATCAAGCTGCTGGAGGCATGGCAGAAAAAGCGCCAGCGAAACCACGAATTGTAATCATATACGGACGAACTGCCGGACGCATTTGCGGTCCGGTTTTTTTGCGCCCAAAATCAGGAGGTCACTATGTTTATCAGCACATTTCGATATAAGCCGGAATACGTTGCCTGCCCGCTCTGCACGGAATACCGCAAAGACCAGGGCTGTACGCTCTCTGCTTGCCCATGGCTGGCTGAACGGATCGAGGCCGGAGTGGTGGGGTATCAGGAGGCGGTGATGGGGACCATGCCCCGGCACCGGCTGCTTGCACCGCGCCTGCGCGTTTTAATCACCTGTTTTCCTGGAAGCCTGTGGAAAGACGAGCGGCACCAGGAGCGCATGGAGTACGCCAAGGCCCGCCTGGGCTACTACCGGCGCAGGGACAACCCGGCCTTTTATGCCGCCCTGTTCCTGCTGACCTCCAGCGCGGAGCTGTGGAAGCGTACCGCCAACTGCTTTTACCGGCAGGGCTTCGAGCCTGCCTATACGGTGCTGGGCGGTATCTCTCCCCATGACTACGCGCTTTTCTCTGCGGCAAAAGGGCTATACCATGGCGCGGGCAGCCCTGTGGCGATGGACCTTGCAGACCCGGATATTGTGGACGCGGAGGCGTTTCGCATGATCGTCAACGCCACCCTTGTCGCCCGGTATGGACTGCCTGTGCTGGACATTCGGGCGCGGAGGGCGCGTGTATGACACAGTTCACCATCCGGGGACATGACCTGCTGGCCGTAGAGCGGTTTCGGGATGATACCCGCCACATGATCGAGTTTGAAGTCCTGAAAGACGATAACCTTATCGCCCTGCGCGGAGAGACGGCCCGCCTGTTTCTGAATGAACGGGGCTATCAGCGCGCCCTCCAAAGCCAGGAGCTGGGCGAAATCCATATCATCAGTCACGCGCTGGTAATAGAGGGCCATATCATCCGGCCCAAAAAGAAAAGACATCACTGATAGGAGGAATTTGCATGTACTCTCAGGAAGGATTGCGTTACGCCATTACCGGCCTGTTCTGCTCTCGTATGGGAGAGGACGGCTACACCATGCAGGAGGCCGAGGGACATCTGGACAAACTCGACTTCTCGGCCCTGCTGCAAGCGGCGCGGAACAACGCTAGGACTGTCTATGCCTATACCACCCAGGGGACGCAGGAGAAGTCCTTCAACTATCGCGGGCCGGAGCTGTTCGGACAAAAGGCCACCCTTCTGTATGAAGAGGACGACCAGAGCACGATGGAGATCGCTGTCACCACCCGGACGCTGGAGCTGTGGCTGCTGGAGGACATGAGCCTTGTCTGTGTGGCCTGTGTGCGCGTGGAATATGAAGGCGGCGAGTACGTCACCGAGTACCGCACCATCAAGGGGGACCCGGCGCAGAGCGAGATGTGCCTGGACCTGGAGGACCTGTCGGACACCCTGGACGAGCTGTGCGGCCCCTGCTTCGAGTGTGAGCAGCCGGTCTATGAGCTGTAAGAAAGAGAAGGAGGCCAGCAAGAGAGATGTGCCCTGAATGGGCGCTCCTATCACACCTCAAAAGGATTTTCACGCCGTCAGCCTGAGCGGGGGCAAAGATTCCACCGGCCTTCTCCTGCTGATGATCGAGCGCGGTATGCCCATTGACGCGGTTCTGTGGGCAGATACCGGCATGGAGTTCCCAGAGATGTACGGGCATATCGCCAAGGTGGACGAGCACCTGTTCCGAAAGCGCGGCCTGCACATCACCGTCCTGCGTTCCCCTAAGAGTTTCGAGTACATGATGTTCGAGGAACCCAAGCAGAAACCGTCCTGCCTGGAAAACCGTGCGCGGCTGGGCATCCCGCCCTACGGCAACGGCTGGCCGGGTATCCGGGTCCGCTGGTGTACCGGCCAGCTCAAAACCCACCTTATCAACAAGGAGGTCAACCGGCTCAAGGGAGCGCATCAGCTTCAACAGTATGTAGGCATCGCGGCAGACGAGGCCCATCGGTGCAAGGACCTTCACTACCCCCTGGTAGACTGGGGCATCACCGAGGTCCAGGCGCTGCAAATCTGCTATGACCGGGGCTTTGACTTCGGCGGCCTGTACCGTATCTACCGCCGCGCCTCTTGCTGGTGCTGCCCCTTCCAGCGGATCGGGGAGCTGCGGAACCTGCGGCATCATCACCCGGAGCTGTGGGCGCGGCTGCTGGATCTGGATAAGCGTGCGCGGGCACAGTTCGGCCCCGGCCCGCTGGGACAATTCAAACAAAACTGGAGCGTGGCGCGGCTGGAGGAACGGTTTGCCCGTGAGGACGGGCAGACCGCCCCCATCCAGCCCAATGCTCCTAACGACGCTACATAGGAAGTGACAGAACATGGCAGTTTTTCGCATAGAACGGACGCGGGACTATACCGTAATGAGCAACCACCACCTGAAGGACACAGCCCTGAGTTTGAAAGCCAAGGGGCTGCTGTCCATGATGCTCTCCCTGCCGGACGAGTGGAATTACACCACACGGGGCCTTGCGGCCATCTGCAAGGAGGGCGTGGACGCCATCGGCGGGGCGCTGCGTGAGCTGGAAAAGGCGGGCTACATCGTCCGCCGCCAGCTTCGCGGTCCTGGAGGACGCATTAGCGACACGGAGTACACCATCTACGAAAAGCCCTGCCCCGGTGCGGAGGAACCGCCAGAGGAACCAGGACCAGATACGACCCCGCCAGATACGGGCGCACCAGATACGGCTTTCCCGTATCTGGTGGAACCGGATATGGTGGAGCCATCTACGGAAAAGCCCGCAGAATTAAATACTAAGAGATCAAATATTCAAAAATCAAATACGCATCTATCAAATACTCATTCATTCGTTCTTTCCACACCTGAGCTGGAAGGAATGAAGGACGTGTATGAGAAGCGAGAGGAAATTCGGGAACAGATCGAGTATGACCTGATTTGCACTCCGGTCAACCGGACCCAGGTGGACGAGTTTGTGGAGCTGATGCTGGAGGTGGCTATGACCCGCAGCCCTACCATCAAGATCGGACGGGACGCGGAATACCCCACCGCCTTTGTGCAGCAGCGGTTTGAGCAGATCACCTCCAGCCATATCGAGAAGGTTCTGGACGGCATCAGCGAGAACAACACCCGCGTCTGGAACGCCAAGGCTTATCTGCTGGCCGCCCTGTTCAATGCCCCCAGTTCCACGGATAACCACTACACCATGCTGGTCAACCACGATTTCCACCACGACTACGGCGGCTGAACAGGCCGCCTTATTTTATGCCCGGAATAGCTGGGAGAAAGGATTTGCCATGAAACGACCTCTGGCCTATATCACCGCCCCCTGGGGCGAGAACGAGTATGAGAACACCGAGAACGCGGCCCGCTGGTGCCGTCAGGTGTACGACGCGGGTTTTTCCCCGGTCTGCCCCCTGCTGTTCCTGCCGCTGTTCCTGGAGGACGGCATCCCCCAGGAGCACAAGGACAGCATCGACATGGCCCGCGACTACCTCCGGCGCGCCCGTGTGCTGGTGGTCTGCGGCGGCAAGGTGGACGAGACAGTGAAAAACGACATCGCCACCGCCGAGCGCCTGCGGATCACCGCCACCACGCTGGACGGGATTCTCACCGTCAAGGGACAGGGGCGGAGCCATTGACCCACTGCCGTTTGTTGCGGCGGCTGCGGGTCCCGCCTTAGCGCCTTGGCTTACTCTACCTAACCCCAAACCCATTCACCCACAAAGGAGGATAATGAACATGCGCATAAGATACCGTTACGCCCGCTCTTTGTTGGCGGGCTTTCTGGCCGTCGTGCTGCTGTTTTCCTTGGTACCTGCGGCATCTGCCGCTCAACAAAACAGCTATCATGACCCTGCTGAGAATTGGAAAGAGGCGTTGGACCGTACCAACGAGTTGGATGCCAATGCTGTTGTGACCCACGAGACCTTCGACTGTGCCTATTGCAATCAGGCGAGAGATTTTATCGTCTATCGTACTCCAGAGTATACCCGTACAGGGGAAACGGCGCTGAATCGAGGCGTTAAGTTTTCAGATGGGACAATGCTGGACGGAAAACAGCATGGCAGCTTGGATGACGGGACCCCTGGAGTGGATGCCTATTTTACAGGTTATCATTGGACAAAGGCAGTTTGCCAATCTTGTGGAACTATCAATGCCAATATGGGAACATACAGTTATTCCTATGACAAAAATGTTTATTGGCTTTTTGACTGTGCCGCCAACTTCTTTGAGGACCTGCCGGAGAGCGTCGAGATTGAGCAGGTAGACCGGGAGTACCACCGTGTTATCACCACGGGCGGCCAGTATTGCGGCTTCTGTTACGGCACCTACCACACAGAGGACGCCACGCTGGAGCGTCACCACATGGAGACCAGCATCCGGCCGGAGCTGGCCCACCAGCGGTTTGTGGAAATGGATACCTGCGCCGACTGCGGCTATGCCAAAACATCCTACACCGCCGCCAAAGCGGTTGTGGCGGACTACTACGGCGTGGCGGACGGCGCGCCCCACACTGTTACCGTCTCCGATCTCTCCGAGGCGGGCGTGACCACCGCCGTCCGCTACGGGCACAGCGCCGACGCCTGCACCCTGACCTCCGCCCCCAACTACACCGAGGCGGGCAACTACACTGTCTACTACGAGATCACCTACACCTATGCGGACACCGATATGGTGGAGGACGGCGTGGCCTATGTCCACCTGACCGCCACGGCGGACGGCTCCTGCGGCTGTGGCTGCGGGGACCCGGACTGCGACTGCCAGGACCCGGATTGTGATGGGGGTTGCTGCAATCAGGACTGTGAGCATCACTTTGTCTGCCATGATACTGTGGCCCCCAGCTGTATGGCCCTGGGCTATGACCGCCTGATGTGTACCGAGTGCGGCAAGATGGTCAAGGCCAACTACAAGGATTCCCTGGGCCACGCCTATCAGAGCATAGTGGTCCGGGAGGCCACCTGCGAGACGCCGGGCAAGACCATGGACATCTGTGAGCGGTGCGGTAACGTCAAGGAGAGCACCATCCCGCAGACGGAGCATGAGTATGAGACGCAGGTGCTCCCGGCCACCTGCACCAGCCCCGGCTACACCCTGAACGAGTGCGCGGTCTGCGGAGACCGGCACATCACCGACCTTACTCCGGCGCTGTCCCACGACTATGCCGCCAAAACCATTCCGGCAGGCTGCGAGACCGGGGGCAAGACCGTCCACACCTGCGCTGGCTGCGGTTCCACCTTTGTGACGGACTACACGGAGCCGCTGGGCCATAGCTGGGACGAGGGTACGCTTGTTACCGACGCCACCTGTACCGGCGAGGGCATCATGGAATATACTTGCACCCGCTGCGGCGCGACCCGCCTGGAAGGAGACGCGGCTGCGGGCCATATTCCCGGCGACGCCGCCACCTGCACCACCCCCCAGCTCTGTACCAAGTGTGGCGCTGTGATTAAAAATACCCTGGGCCATGACTATCAGGAGGACGTGACCGCGCCCACCTGCACGGCCATGGGCTTTACCACCTTCACCTGTTCCCGCTGCGGCGATACCTACGACGGGGCCTACACCAACCCCACGGGCCATACGCCAAGTGAGTGGATCGTGGACAAGGAGCCGGACCAGGACAGCGCGGGCAGCCGTCATAAGGAGTGTACGGTCTGCGGCGAGGTGCTGGAGACGGAGGAACTGGAAAAGCTGTATGCTTCCAGCACTACGGATGAGCACGGCGAAGCTGTGGTGGGCCGCTATCTGGTGATCGTCACCGACACCGACAGCAAGGCCCCGGTCTCCGGCGCGGCGGTGGAGCTGGGCGGCGAGGAGCACCTGTCCATCCGCCTGCCGGACCGCCGTCTGCTGGACTATGCCGACCAGACTACCATCACTGTTCTGCTGGCGGAACCGGAGACCCCCGTAGAGGGGCTGGCGGTCTCTGTCACGGACAAGAACGCCAACTACTGCGGCGGCAAGACGGACAAGGCGGGCCAGCTCACGGTCCCCGGTTCCTCTGGGACTACCAATGAGGACGGCAACGCTACGGTGGGCTATGAGGACGCGGACGGCAGCCGCTGGACGCTGACCGTCCAGGTGGAGCGCACCGAGACCGGACGGCCCATTGCGGACGCTGCGGTAAGCGTGGGCCGGACCGGGAATATCACCGCCTCTCTGCCCAAGGGCCAGGATATGGACAGCCGCCACCGCGTCACCGTGACCGTCACCGACCAGGAGACCACTCCTCAGAAGAATGTCACCGTAATTGTCAAGAGCGACCTGGGCGGCACAGCCCAGGGACAGACCAACAAGGACGGCGAGCTGACCGTCCCCGCCGCCGACAGCGCCTACACCGATGATACCGGCACCGCTGTGGTGGGCCAGTACACTGTAATCGTCACTGATACGGCGGAAAAGCCGGTAAAGGGCGCGCTGGTGACGCTGCTGGCTGGTGAGGACGGCGAAAGGGACGCCTTTACCGTGCTGCTGCCGGACGGCCGTCTGCTGGACGGCAACGACCAGACGGTGGTGACGGTCCTCCTGCCCACCGCCAAGCCCGCCACGGGCCTGAATGTGGAGGTCTCCGACGAGCAGCGCAACCATGCGGCCAGGGACACCGACAAGAAGGGTCAGATCACAGTCCCCGACGCCTCCGGCTCTGCCGGTGAGATCATCGGCACGGACACCGGGGACGAGGACAAGTCCAACACCGTCAATGTGGATGTGGCCGACCAGGATGGGAAGCCGGTGGAGGACGCGGAGATCACTGTGGACAAGGACGGCGCGGTTTCCGTCACCCTGCCGGACGATTTTACCTTTGACGAGGACGGCCCTGTAACCGTCACTGTCACGGACAACAAGGGCGAGGCCAAGCCCGGTGTCTCTGTCACCGTGGAGGATGGAGACGGCACCACCGCCGCCGGTGAGACCGGCAAGGACGGCAAGGTAACGCTCCCCGCCGCCTATCACTTTGCCTACCTTGTGGGCTATGGGGACGGCACCATCGGCCCGGACCGTAATATGACGCGGGGCGAGGCGGCCGCCGTATTTGCCCGCGTCCTCTCCGAAGCGCGGGGGGACGAGCTGGAGGGCCTGCGGCGCAGCCGGTTCCCGGACGTGCGCCGGGATGCGTGGTACGCGGACTATGTGGCCTATCTGGAAAAGCTGGGCGTAGTAGTTGGCTACCCGGACGGCCTGTTCCATGCCGAGGCCACCATCACCCGTGAGCAGTTTGTGGCGATGAGCGTCCGGCTGGATGAGTGGATGGAGCTGGAGACCTACGACAGCAAGCGGGGCAGCTTCCCCGATGTACCCGGTTCCCATTGGGCAGCGGACTACATTCAGGAGGCCACCCGGAATGGTTGGATTGTGGGTTATGCGGACGGCCTGTTCCACGGCGGGGACCAGATCACCCGCGCCGAGGTTGCAGCCATTGTCAACCGGATGCTGGGCCGCACGGCGGACGAGCGGTTTATCCGGCACAATGAGGACGAGCTGACTACCTTCCGCGACCTCCAGAACCCCCATTACTGGGCTTACTACGATCTGATGGAGGCCGCCAACGGCCACACCATCGTCACCGGCGCGGAGGACGAGACCTGGCATGAAGTGAGATAAGCGTTCCACCTGGGGCGGTCCCTCTGGGGCCGCCCCACTCCTGCGAAGGTGAGGTGAGTAGATGCAGGAGGACGTGGAAAACAAGACCCTGACGCTGGTCGTTAGCGGCACCAAGTTTACCGGGCGTCTGCTGAAAGCGGCGATCACCAAGTATATGGCCTACCGCAAGGAGGTCAAGCTGGAAAAGCAGAGAAAACGGGAGATGCCGGTGGCCCACCGGGGCAAGCAGACGGTGAAGCAGCTCACACAGCAAAATCAAGGGGTCTCCAATATCGACATTCAGGACAAGGAGATCCGGCAATTTGAGCGGATTGCGCGAAAGTACGGCGTGGATTATGCGGTCAAGAAGGATCGGAGCACATCGCCGCCCAAGTACATGATCTTCTTCAAGGGCCGCGACGCCGACGCCATCACCGCCGCCTTTCAGGAGTACATGGGCCGGAAGCTGCGCCGGGAGACCCGGACCTCCGTGCTGGAACGGCTGGAGCAGTACAAGGATATGGCCCGGAACACCGTGGAGAAGGTACGAAAGAAGGTGCTGGAGCGGTGAGACAGGTCAACTTGAAAAAATATGTCCTCCCCAATCTCCCGTACCTGTTCGTGGGCCTCTATGCCACCAAGCTGGGGCAGGCATGGCGGCTTTCGTCCGGGATGGAGTTTGCGGACAAGGTACTGCACCTGATGGACGGCTTTGCCACCGCGTTTCAGTCCGCCGCCCCCAGTTTTCACCCCTCCGATCTGTTGGTGGGCCTGTGCTGTGGGGCGGGCCTGCGGCTGGCAGTCTACATCAAAGGCAAAAACGCCAAGAAATACCGCCACGGCACGGAGTATGGGAGCGCCCGCTGGAGTGCATAATTTTAAGTGTAAATGACACATACATGGACGCACAGGAGGTTATGCACATGACTGATTATAGCAAAATTACAGCCCTTTACTCCCGCCTTTCCGTGGGCGACGAGGACAGGGACGGCGGCGAGAGCAACAGCATACAGAACCAAAAAATATTTTTGGAGAACTATGCCAGAGGGCAGCACCTAACCAATATCCGGCACTACATCGACGATGACGAAAGCGGCAGATTTTTTGACCGTTCCGCCTACTCCCGCATGATGGACGATGTGGAAAACGGGAAAATCGGTGTCTGCATTATGAAAGACCTTACCCGCTGGGGGCGCGACTATCTCCAAGTCGGCAACGCGATGGAGATATTCAGGCGGAACAATGTGCGTTTTATCGCGGTCAACAACGGGATAGACAGCGAGAAGCCCGACACATTGGAGTTTGCGCCCTTTATCAACATCATGTCGGAGTGGTACGCAAAGGACATCAGCAAGAAAGTGAAAACGGGCATTAAGACCAAAGGCATGAGTGGAAAGCCGATTGTCACCGAAGCCCCTTACGGCTATGTCAAAGACCCGGACAACAAGGATTTTTGGATAATCGACGAAGAAGCCGCCGAGGTTGTCCGTTTGATTTTCCGTCTGTTTATCGGCGGGAAGAACCGCAACCAAATCGCCGTATATCTGACACAGGAGCAAATCCCAACCCCCACTTTCTATATGAAAGACCGAGGGCGGGGAACCTGTAAAAATAAGACGCTCAACGAGGATAACCGCTGCAAGTGGAACAAAGCCACCTTGACCAATATCCTCACACGGCAGGAGTATTGCGGCGATGTAGTCAACTTCAAGACTACAAAGCATTTCCGGGATAAACATAACCACTATGTAGACCGAAGCCAGTGGCACATCACAGAAAATGTGCATGAGCCGATCATCAGCCGCAGCGATTTTGAAACCGTACAGCGGATTTTGGAAAACGCACCCGTCAAACGCCCCAACGGGGACGGGGAAATCCACCCTCTGTCGGGCTTGCTTTTCTGTAAGGATTGCGGTGCGAAAATGCACATTCGCATAGATTACCGGAACGGCGGCAAGCGTCATGTTGCCTATTGCAGCGAGTACCACAAGGGAAAAGCCAAAAACCCCAAATGCCATTCCCCGCACATCATGGACGCGGACTTGCTCATGCAAACCATCGCGGAAGTGCTGAAGAAAATCGAGGACTATTCTATCAGCAACCGGGCGGAGTTTGAAGCCTTAGTGAAAAAGAACCTTGCCATGCAGCAGACCGACCAGACCAAAAAGCAGCAGAAGCGTATTCCGCAAATCACGACGCGCCTTGAACAGATTGACAAGGTGCTGAATAAGCTCTATGAGGACAACGCCCTCGGCACGATCCCGCAAGACCGTTATGAGCAGATGTCGCAGAAGTATTCGGAAGAATACTACGCGCTGAAAGCGGAGCTTGCCACGCTCCAGGAGCAGCTATCCGCTTATGAGAACGCGGGAGGACGGGCGCAGAAGTTTTTGAAGTTGACGGAACGCCATGCCGCCTTTACCGACCTGACCCCCGCCATTCTCAACGAGTTTATCAGCCGGATTGAAGTGCATGAGCGCGACCAGAAAAGGGCGAGATACGCAATCCAGCACATCAGCATATATTTCAACTATATCGGCAGGTTCGAGAACGAAGTAACACAGCTTGCAGAGCCGACCGAGCAGGAAATCCAGCAAATGCGGGAGGAAATCGAAGAAGCCAAAAAGGAAAAGAGCCGCGCCTATCACCGGCAGTATTCAAGGGAGTACCGGGCGCGAAACCTTGAAAAGCAGCGGGAGTATGACCGCATGAAGGCGCGGGAATACCGGGCAAAGAGAAAGGCGCAGGCAGCCGCCGCACAGCCCACACAGTAAAACAGAATAACCGTCAACCAAGAGGGATTTTCCGAACTACGGGAAATCCCTCTTTTGCGCCCAAAGAAAGGAGCCGCCTATGGCAGAACAGACCCCCGACAGTATCATCACGACCCAGAGGAACGGGCAGACCATTGTTGCGGAGTTATTTTTCAATCACAGCAGCACAGAAACATTCCGCGACAAGCTGCTCAAACTGGTACTTGCCGACAGCTCGCGTTTATCCGCGTCTGACGGTCAAGAGCCGGAAAAAACAGAAATCCTGCGATAACAGCCGCCCCGACGATACACTCCCTGTCCGGGCGGTTTCTATTTGAAAATCCTCATTTTCCCCAAGTCAAGAGCCGGGAAAAACACCCGAAAAATGCCCCTATTGCGTAACAGGGGCGCAGAAAGGAGAGTTTATGAGAACAGGGCTTACGAAGCAGGAAAAGACCACCGATATTTGGTTTGACGAGAAAGACCCGCTAATCCATATCCGCACCCACAACACCGACTTAAAGAAGCGGCTTGCCGCCTATGCCGGACAGCACCCCGACCAGTGCCGCCAGACCGACGCAGACCCGGACACGGGCTGCATGGAGTTTGAAATCCGCAAGGGGCGTTTCTCTTTCCGTCTGACCGCCCCATACAGCGAGGAACGCCGGAGAGCCGCCAGCAAAGCAGCGAAAGCACATACCGATAACTTGTCACGCACTATTCAAAAAAGTGTGATATAATTTTTTTGAAAAAGTTTGAGATTTGATGTAGTATTTGCAGCTAAAACCGTAGTATATAGGTGAAGCCGGAAAGGAGGCGATGTGATGATAACAGATGAAAATATCATTGAATTGTTTTTCGCGCGTTCAGAACAAGGCATACGGGAACTGGACACAAAATACGGAAAAGACTTCCACAATCTTTCCTACCATATCGTAGGGAGCAGGCAAGATGCGGAAGAATGTGTAAACGATGCCTATTTAGGCGCATGGAACGCGATTCCCCCGGCGCGCCCCAATCCACTGCTGACTTATATCTGTAAAATAGTTCGGAACATTTCATTGAAGATTTATTACAGAAAGGAAGCAGCAAAACGAAGCAGCCATTACACGATTGCTATGGAGGAAATCGAAGCCTGCATAGCAGCCCCTAACACAGTAGAAGCAGAGATTGAGGCCAGAGAATTAGCCCGTATCATTGGGGAATTTTTGGACACGCTGACCCTCGAAAACCGCGTTATCTTCATGCGCCGCTACTGGTTTTCCGATAGCTGCAAGGACATAGCCGAGTTTGTAGGGCTTTCGGAGAAAAATATCTCCGTCCGGCTGACCCGTATCCGTCAGAAAATGAAAAGCTATTTAGCAGAAAGAGAGGTATTCGTATGAACTCTAAGAAGTTTTCCGAGGCCATGAGCGAGCTTGACAGCAAATACATTGACGAAGCCCTCAACTATAAAAAGAAAGCGAGAAAGCCGGGTTGGATTAAGTGGGGAGCTGCGGTAGCTTGCCTGTGCCTTATTATTAGTGGTATGTATTTGTTAAGACCAAATGATTACAACGAGGCTGGAAACAATGGCGGTATCGTAATGCTTTTTACTGAGGCCAAAGTTGTTGAGGTGTTCTCTCCACGATCTGTTCTCGTCGAGATTACAAAGGAGAATATATATAATGCAAATACCGACGAAAATCTATTCAATGTTGGCGATATGGTGCAAGCCGAATTTAATGAGGATATAGTGCTGCATTTTGTTAGCGGTGATGTCGTTATAATTGGCAGGGGCAATACCGCAAAAGTTGATTATTCGCAGAAACCATATATTGCACAATGCAACAACATTAAAATCAAAGCGAAAGAAGATTACCGAAATATTTGGGTTAGTGCAGAAACTGACGAGGGAGCAGAAGAAGCTGGGATTACTTTCGTAGAAAATACTTACGGGGAATATTTGGAAAACCTTCCGTCGGACAATAGCTATCGGATTGAAGATTATAAGCTGTTAGACCATACCCTTTTAGAAACCACGGAAACCTCGGTGTCGGGCGAGTTCACATTTGCCGTTAAAGCCACAGATGCTGAACAATACGCGGGGGAATATACTTTGAATGGTACAGGGGATTATGAGGGCTGGTTAATACTTCGACGGAGCTTTACTTTGGAACATCGTAATAACCCATATTGGAAGTGCATAGAGCTAAAAGATGTACCAATTTTAAATAGCGAATATGTTAATGTAGAATAACCAAACATACGGGCAACTGATTTAATCGGTTGCCCGTATGTTACATTTAGAAGCAGAAAGGAGCGACCAACCATGACAAAGCCAAGAGAGAAAACCCGCGAGGAGCTGCAAGCCGAGATTGAGGACGGAAAGAAGAAAATCCGGCAGTTTGAGAACCGGGAAAAGATGTTGCGTCAGAAGCTAT
>OOAU01000775.1_pt1 | contig 17379 bp, 14 predicted proteins | sample 1670931 | NCBI WGS metagenome assembly OOAU01 (sample SAMN06348105, study PRJEB24527) | human gut metagenome | biome: human gut; feature: ankylosing spondylitis patient; material: feces | host: Homo sapiens | place: China | collected 2015-10 | reverse complement strand
GCGGCGGGAAGCAAAATGCTTCCCGCCGCCGCTGTCTGCCTGGGAGACCATGTCAGGCCACGGGTTCTTCTGAGAAATCTCCCGCTGCCAGCATAGTTTCCATCAAAATTCCATACCCTTTGCTTGGATCGTTCAGCAGGACGTGCGTCACCGCACCGGCGAATTTTCCGTCCTGCAGGATCGGGCTGCCGGACATACCTTGGACGATGCCGCCTGTGGCGGCCAGAAGCTCCGGGTCCGTCACAGAGATCACCAGGTCCCGGCCGTCTGCTGCATTCTCTACAACCTGTAAAATTTCCACATCATATTCCCGAACGGCATCACCCTCCACATTAGAGAGGATGGTGGCAGGACCGGCGTGGACTTCCCCGGCGGCCGCAACCGGCATGGGATCGCCCAGCCGCTCGGTGAATTCGCCGGGGTCCAGCGTGCCGAAGACGCCGCTGGTGGTGTTGGCGTACAGATCACCCAAATCTGTGGCCAGGTCGAAATCCCCCCGCAGCTCACCGGCCTCTCCGATGGCCCCCTTCTTCACCGCTTTCACGGTGGAGGGCAGAATGGATCCGGAGGCAAAGGGCATCAGGAGCGCCGTGTCGGCGTCCGTGATCCCGTGACCCAGAGCGCCGAAGGCGCCGCTTTCCGGGTCGTAATACGTCATGGTGCCGATGCCGGCCATGCTGTCCCGAATCCAGGCCCCAATGCAGTAGGCGCCCTTCTCGTTCTGTTCCGGGGAAACAGAGAGCGTCACGCTCCCGCCTTCCCGGCGGACCTGCAGGTCGGTGGCCGTCTCCCCATTCTCCTGGAGCAGGGATTGGAACTGCTCTGAGGAGGTTACGGAGACGCCGCCGCATTTGACGATGATGTCGCCGGTCTGCAGGCCGCAGTCATCCGCGGGCGTGCCACTCTCCGGCGCCTTCACCACCATCACCCCGCGGGCAAAGAGCTTGATGCCCACCGTGTGGCCCACGGGGACCAGCATCCGGGCGGAGGTGTCCTGGTCCGCGCCGCCGGCCGTCACACCGGCAGCGCGCGCCGGCATGGCCGCGCACAGCAGCAATGCCAAGACCAGCGCCGCTCCGCCCCGCAGCACGTGTCTCGCTTTTTGAAATGGTCCATACATGAAATCACCCCTTTCCGAAACGCGGCCGGCAAATCCGCTGATCTGCCGGCGAGATTATCATCTGCCGCAGACGGAAAAACACGCCTTGCAAAATGCGGAAGCAGCCCCATGGCAGGCTTTGACTGTGCCGCCGCGGCGGCAAAAAAACAGGACCCGCAGGCAAATACCCGCAGGTCCTGGAAAAAATCGTTCAATCCCGCTTATTGAAAATTTTAAAAATATCCTTGAAGGGGTCGTCCTCCGGCTCCTCCGGCTTGGGCACATCCTCTTCCTTCAGGGGCATGGGCTCCGCCGCGGCGCTCTGCTGGCCCGCGGCCCCCGCCTGGATGGGCGGCACCTTGGGCAGCTGCTCCGGCACCTTGTCAAAGCCGGTGGCGATGACGGTGACCCGGATCTCGTCGTCCAGCGTCTCGTCGAAGGTGGCGCCGAAGATGGTGAGCGCATCGGGATGGACCGCCGCCTGGACCAAGCTGGCGGCCTGTTCCACCTCCTCCAGACCGATGTCCATGGAGCCGGTGACATTGATGAGCACGCCCTTGGCCCCCTCGATGGAGGTCTCCAGCAGGGGGCTGGAAATGGCCATCTTGGCGGCCTCCTCGGCCTTGCCCTTGCCGGCGGCCCGACCCACGCCCATGTGGGCCATGCCGGCGTTCTTCATGATGGCGGTGACGTCCGCGAAGTCCAGGTTGATGAAGCCGGTATCCCGGATCAGGTCTGAGATGGACTGCACCGCCTGGCGCAGCACGTCGTCTGCGATCTCGAAGGCGTTTGCAAAGGTGATCTTCTGGTCCGTGGCGTGCTTCAGCCGCTCGTTGGGGATGATGACCAGGGAGTCCACCTTGTCCTTCAGCTCCGCGATGCCGGCCTCTGCCTGCTGCATCCGCCGGCGGCCCTCAAACCCGAAGGGCTTGGTGACCACCGCCACGGTGAGGATATCCATTTCCTTGGCGATCTCCGCCACGATGGGGGCGCCGCCGGTGCCGGTGCCGCCGCCCATGCCCGCGGTGATGAACACCATGTCCGTGTCCTCCAGCGCCTTGGCGATCTGGTTACGGCTCTCCTCCGCGCTCTTGCGGCCCACCTCGGGGTCGGATCCGGCGCCCTGACCGTGGGTCAGCTTTTCGCCGATCTGGATCTTATAGGTGGCGCTGGATACGTTCAGCGCCTGCTTGTCGGTATTGACCGCCACAAAGTCCACGCCCTTGGTGCCGCTGCGGACCATGCGGTTGACCACATTGTTGCCGCCGCCGCCCACGCCGATGACCTTGATATTGACAACGGTATCGGGACCGGTCTCCAATCCAAATGCCATATAGTGGTGCCTCCTACTATCGTTTGTGTAAAAAGGGAGGATCGTCCCTTTGGATTCACAATATCCTGTATCTCATAACATTTAGTTTATTGTATGACACTTTCGCCCTCTGGTCAAGAGTCCATCGGGCTTTTCCCTCAGATTTTTGTCCGGAAAAAGGAGGGGCGGCGGTCCGTCCCCCCTGTCTCGGCAATCTTCTGCCAAATCCGCCACTCTCAGTCCAGCGTGAGGATCGGCGGATTCAGGTCCAGGCGGATGCTGCCCGTCTGGTTGCTCTCCAGCTTGCTGATTCCCGCCTCCAGGATCTGCAGCATCCGGTCATAGTCCGCGTTGTACTCCATCTCCACAGAAAAGCGGCCGGCGTAGTCCATGGTCAGCCGGGACAGATCGTCCAGGTGGATGGCATCCACCCGGTCCGTCAGGCCCGCGGCGTCCAGCGCCGCCAGCAGCGCCAGCAGACTGGTCTGCTGATTGGCGAACTCCGTGGACAGGGCGATGTCCGTGCCCACCGAGGGGGCCAGCAGCTCACAGCCGTCGATCACCGCATAGTCCCCAGCCTGAGACGCTGGCAGCTGCTCCACGATCTTGCCCTTGGGACTCAGCAGCCAGGCGCTGCCGTCCTGGATCACCGCCAGGGGTGTACCGCACTCCGCCACATCGATCAGCAGAGTGTCCGGCAGCTCCCGCCGGATGCGGATGTCCTCAATGTCGATGTAGGGCAGCTGCTCCGCGATGCTGCGGGCGGCCTCGTACTTGTTCAGCAGAAAGAGGTTGTCGCCCAGCTGGATACCGCTGGCCTCGATCACGTCCTTTTCGGTGTACCGCTCAGTCCCCGTGACCTCGATGGTGTCCACCCGGAAGAACAGCGTCAGGGCCATCACCACGGCCGCGCAGATCACCAGCACGGACAGCAGCTTATAGAGGAAGCCGAAGTTTCCCCTCCTGCGCCGCCGGTTGGAATGTCTGCGTCTGGCCATGTCGTCTCTCCTACCCGTTTTCTGTCTCTTCCACGCGCACCGCGTCCGCCCCCAGAGCCCGCAGGTCCCGGGCCAGGTCTTCGTAGCCCCGGTCGATGTGGCAGATCTGGGAGACACGGGTCTCCCCCTCCGCCGCCAGAGCCGCCACGCACAGGGCCGCCCCGCCCCGCAGATCCGTACACCGCACTGGCGCGCTGTGAAGCCGCTCCACACCCGTGACCACCGCCACCCGGCCAGATACCCGGATGCTGGCCCCCATGCGGATCAGTTCGTCCACATGGCGATAGCGGTTTTCAAAGATGTTCTCCTCAAATACCGTGGCGCCCCGGCTGCGCAGCAGTGCCGCCATCAGCACCGCCTGCGCGTCCGTTGGAAAGCCGGGGTAGGGCGCCGTCTGCACCGGCCCCACGGCCCGCAGCCGCTCCCGGCACAGAGCCCGGATGCCTCCGCTGTCTGCCGTGACCGTGCAGCCCGCCTCCCGCAGGGCGGCGGTGACTGTGGACAGGTGCCCCTCCTCCGCGCCCCGGAGATAGATGTCCCCGCCGGCAGAGGCCGCCGCGCAGAGGTAAGTAGCCGCCGCGATCCGATCCGGCATGACCCGGTACGTACAGCCGTGGAGGTCCTGCCCGCCCTCTATGGACACGGCGGAGCTCCCCGCCCCGGACACCCGAGCCCCGCAGGCGTTCAAGAAGTTCTGCAGGTCCACCACCTCCGGCTCCCGGGCGGCGTTGGAGATCACCGTGACGCCCTCCGCCCCGCAGGCGGCCAGCATCAGATTCTCCGTGGCTCCCACGGATGGCATCCGCAGCACCACTTCCCGGCCCCGCAGCCGGTCCGCCCGGCAGTGGAGGAAGCCGCCCTCCTCCCGGATCTCCGCCCCCAGGTCCCGCAGGCCCGCAAGGTGGAGGTCGATAGGCCGGGGGCCCAGCTCGCACCCGCCGGGGTAGCTCAGGTCCGCCTGCCCGCACCGGGCCAGGATCGCCCCCAGGAAAATGGCGGAGGAGCGCATCTCCCGCATGAGTACATCCGAAATCTCACAGCGGCGCAGGGCGGTGGTGTCCACCGCCAGAGCATCCGCCTCCCAATGGGCGTCGCAGCCCAGATGCCGCAGGATGCGGATGGAGGCGTCCACATCCCGCAGCCGGGGGCAGCCCAGCAGCGCCACCTGCCCCCTTGCCAACAGCGTGGCCGCCAGAATGGGCAGGACGCTGTTCTTGGCCCCCTGGATCGTGACCTCTCCCTCCAGGCGGCGGCCGCCTCGCACCGACAAAAGCTGGCTCATATCCGTTCCCCTCCGAATCCAGAATGGTTCAACAGTCCATCCTATGGCCGGCGGGGTTTCGTGGTTACTGGCAGATTTCCAGCACGGTTTGATAAATTCGCTCTGTGGCGTCCCGGATTCCCAGGGCGGACATGGCCCGCTCCATGGAGGCCCGGCGCGCTCCGTCATGAAGGATGCCGCAGGCCGCCTGGAACAGCGCCTGACCGGAGCAGTCCTTCTCCAGCAGCACCGCGGCACCGCCGGCGTTTTCCAGGACCCTCGCGTTTTTTTCCTGGTGGTTGTTGGTGACATAGGGGGACGGCACGATCAGCGCCGGGACCCCCAGTGCCGTCAGCTCGCTGATGGTGGAGGCCCCCGCCCGGCAGAGCACCAGATCCGCCGCCCGCATGACGGCGGCCATATCATAGATGTACTCCCGCACCTGCAGCGCCGGGTGGTCCGCCAGGTCCACTCCCTTCTCCCGCAGCAGCTTCAGCAGCACTGGATAGCCATCCTTTCCGGCGCCGTGGATGTGGTGGAAAGGTTCCTTGGCCGCCTCCAGCGCCAGGAAGTCCGCCATCTGCCGGTTCATGCCCGAGGCCCCCAGGGACCCCCAGAAGGACACAAGCAGGGGCCGGCCGTCTTCCACGCCCAGGCGGCGCTTGGCCTCTGCCTTCGTCAGATGGAAGAAGTCCCGCCGCACCGGCGTACCGGTGACGATCACCTTCTCCGGGTGGCGGTAGTGCTCCCGGCAGGCCTCAAACCCCACCATGATCCGGTCCGCGAAGGGCTCCAGCATCTCCGTGGTGAGGCCGGGCACCATGTTGGACTCGTGAACGGCCGTGGGGATCCCCGCCTTGGCAGCGGCCTTCACCATAGGGAAGCTGGCGTATCCCCCCGTTCCGATGACCACGTCCGGCCGGAACTGCCGCAGAATGGCCCGGGCCTCTCCGGGCGCCCGAAGGAGGTTCCCCACAGAGACCAGGTTATGCCGGATCTCCCGGGGCTTGAAGGACCGGTGGAAGCTGGAGATGTGGACGGTGCGGAAGTCGTATCCCGCCTTGGGGATCAGGTCCTTCTCCAGTCCCCGCTCCGCTCCCACGAACAAAAATTCTGTCTCCGGGTCTTTTTCGCGCATCAGCTGGGCCAGCGCGATAGCCGGGTTCACGTGCCCGGCCGTGCCGCCGCAGGTGAAGATCACCTTCTTCAATGATGCTTCCACTTTGCTGCACTCCAATCGAAAGATATGAGATAAAAGTGAAGGGAGAAGAGATTCGGTGTCCGGCACAGCCGGACATTTTGAGATTCCGCCTTTATCTCTTATCTTTTATCTCTTAACTCCTATCTGGGTCGTACTACCCCGCCTTTGTAGGCTTCATCTGCCGGGATACCGACAGGACGATGCCCATCTCCGCCAGCTGGATGGACAGCGCCGTGCCGCCATAGCTGAAAAACGGCAGGGAGATGCCGGTGGTGGGCAGCAGGCCCGTCACCACGCCGATGTTCAAAAAGGTCTGAAGGCCCACCAGGGTCATGACGCCCACCACCATCAGGCTGCCGAACCGGTCCCGGGCATGGAGGGCGATCCAGAAGCCCCGGAGAATCAGCGCCGCGAACAGCAGCATGATAACGGTGGCGCCAATCAGGCCCAGCTCCTCGCAGACGATGGCGAAGATGAAATCGTTGTGCTCCTCCGGCAGATAGAGAAACTTCTGGCGGCTCTTCCCCAGGCCCACGCCCCACAGCCCGCCGGAGCCGATGGTGATGAGGCTCTGGCGCAGCTGGTAACCGGCTCCCTGGGGATCCAGCCAGGGGTTGTGCCACATCTCGATGCGGGAGGCGTTGTAGCCGATCACGCCCAGCACCAGATACAGCAGCAGTCCGGCTGCACCCATAGCCAGCCCCACCCATCTCCAGTGGATGCCGCCCACCAGCATCATCACCGCGCCGGCGCCCATGATGAGGATGGCGCCGGAGAGGTGGGGCTCGATGCCCACCAGGGCTGCCAAGACAATCAGCAGCATCGCATAGGGGGCGATGCCGTAGCGGAACGTCTGCATACGGTCCTTTTTCTTGGAGATGCTGTCGGCAAAATAGATCACCACCGCCAGCTTTGCGATCTCCGAGGGCTGGAACTGCAACGAAGTACCTGGAATGCCCAGCCAGCGGGTGGCGTTGTTCCGGGTAATGGCCAAGGGGTTGCCCGGAACAATCACCAGGATCAGCAGAATGACGGCCAGATACAGCAGCGGCTTTGCAAGACCGCGGAACCGCTGATAGTTGATCTTGCCGATAAAGAGCATGGCCGCCACGCCCATGATGGCGAACACGCCTTGGCGGATAAAGTAGGACATGGGGTTCTGGCCGTCCGTCTCGTAATAGGCGGAGGGGAAGCTGGCGGACAGCAGCATCACCAGGCCCACGCCGGTCAACAGCATCACCAGGATGAAGAAGGGCAGGTCAATGGGCCCCTTGGCCAATTCCCGGCTCTCCTGCTCCAGCTCCCGCCGGCGCTGCTGGCGCTCCTGCCGGGCCAGGGCCTCTTCCCGACTCATGGGTCGCCGGCGGGCCGCCGGGGCTTTTTTCTGCCGTACCATACTGCTTCCCTCCTCTCGGGGTCTGTGGATCTTGCCGCGCTCCGCAGCGGGCCGGCGCAGAGTGCTCAGAATCGTCCCTGGACGCCCAGATAGGCCAGGGCGCAGCCCGCCAGCGTCACCAGGGAGAATACCGCCACCAGCTTCGCCTCACTCCAGCCGGAGAGCTCCAGGTGGTGGTGCAGGGGGGCCATCTTGAAGAACCGCTTGCCGTGGGTCAGCTTGAAGTAACCCACCTGGATAATATCGGATAGCGTCTCCAGAATGTAGATGATGCCTACGGGGATCAACACCAGGGGCATATCGAACACAAAGGCCAGGGCTGCCACCGCGCCGCCCAGAAACAGGCTGCCGGTGTCCCCCATGAACACCTTGGCAGGGTGGTGGTTATAGACGAAGAAGGCCGCCAGCCCTCCCGCCATAGCCGCCGGGAACAGAGCCTGGATGCCGTAGGTGCTCCAGAGGACGCCGGCTACGGTGAAGAACGCCATCACCACAAAGGTGACGCTGGCAGCCAGCCCGTCGATGCCGTCGGTCAGATTCACAGCGTTGACGCAGCCCACAATGACGAAGGCCGCGAAGATCAGATACACGATCCAGTTGATGGTAAAGCTCATGTTCAGGAAGGGGATATACAGGTCGTTGGTCAGCAGGCCCTCGTACCGCATCAGCACCAGGAACACCACCGCCGCCGCCAACTGAAGGATGAACTTCTGCCGGGCCGTCAGTCCCTCGTTCTGGTGCTGGCGGACCTTGCGGTAGTCGTCCACAAAGCCGATCAGGCCGAAGATCAGGGCGAAGAGATACACGTAGAGGTGCCAGAACACCCCCTCCAGCATGAAGCTCCACCCCAGGATGAACACGGTGACGCCCGCGCCCAGGATGAACATGATGCCGCCCATGGTGGGCGTGCCGGCCTTGGACTTGTGCCACGTGGGTCCGTCCTCCCGGATCTCCTGGCCGGCCTTCAGCTTGCGCAGCTCCGGGATGAGAAATCTGCCGATGAGCAGCGTCAGCACAAAGCTGACGGCCGCCGCGATCAAAGAAAGTGTCATATATCCGTCTCCCTCTCCTTCGCCGGGCACAGCCCCGGCCCTTTGGTACGTTCCTGATTCCAGCGGTTCTCCGGCGGCCGATCCTCCGCCGGATGTCCCGCCGTATCCCATTGTCCATGCGGCGCCGCCCACGGCTGACCGCCGCATTTCACGCGGACCGCCCGAAGTGAATTCAGCCGATTTCAAGGGTTCGCCTGCGGCAAACCGCTTGACGCCGGACGCCCGGCGGTCACTTCCCCGCCAAGTGCTCCGCCACGATCTCCCGTTCGTCCATGTGGTGCTTCTCGTGGTTCACGCCCCACAAAATCTCCGATTTTGTGGGGACCCCGCATTTGACTCAAATCGCCCGAAGTGAATTCAGCCGATTTCAAGGGTTTGCCTGCGGCAAACCGCTTGACGCCGGACGTCCGGCGGTCACTTCCCCGTCAAGTGCTCCGCCACGATCTCCCGTTCGTCCATGTGGTGCTTCTCGTGGTTCACTTCCTGGTAGGTCTCGTGGCCCTTGCCGCACAGGGCGATCACATCGCCGGGCTGCGCGTGGTCCATCGCCCAGTGGATGGCCTCCACCCGGTCGCAGATCACCTGGTAGGGGGTGCCGCTGCCCTCCAGGCCCGGCAGGATGTCGGCGATGATGGCCTCCGGGTCCTCGGTCCGGGGGTTGTCGGAGGTCACCACCACAAAGTCCGCCAGCTCCGCCGCCACGCTACCCATGATAGGCCGCTTGGTCCGGTCCCGGTCGCCGCCGCAGCCGAACAGGGCCACGGTGCGTCCCTTGGCAAAGCCCTTCACGGTGCGAAGAATATTCTCCAGACTATCCGGCGTGTGGGAGTAGTCGATCAGGACCGTGTAGTCCTTTCCCGGCGTGGGGACCACTTCCACCCGCCCCTTCACATGGGGAACTGCAGCCAGCACCCGGGCGCTCTTTTCCAGAGGAACGCCCAGAGCCAGAGCCGCACCCAGCACATCCAGCGTATTATATACCATAAACCCGCCGGGAATGCCAACTTTGATGGGCGTGCGGCTATCCTTTGTCACCGCATCGAAGGCGATGTGGTCCGCCGCAAGGGTGATATGCTCCGCCCGCAGGTCTGCCGCGGCGTGCTCTGCATAGAAGTACTGCCGACATGCGGCGTTTTGCAGCAGCCGCTCTGTCCAGGGATCGTCGGCGTTGCAGACGCCCACGTCGCAGTTCTGGAACAGGATGGCCTTGGCGTCGCAGTAGGCTTCCATGGTCTTGTGGAAATCCAGGTGGTCCTGGGTCAGGTTGGTGAAAATGCCCACCGCGTAGTGGATACCGTACACCCGATCCAGCGCCAGAGCGTGGGAGGATGCCTCCATCACCACATGGGTGCAGCCGGCGGAGCGCATCCGGGCAAACAGCTCTTGGAGCTCCAGGGACTCCGGTGTGGTACGCTCAGTGGGCACCACCTCGTCGCCGATCAGATCCTGGTTGGTGCCGATCAGGCCCACCTTGGCCCCCAGCTCCTGTTCCAGGATGGCCTTGAGCAGATAGGTGGTGGTGGTCTTGCCGTTGGTGCCGGTGACGGCCACCATGGTCATGCTGTCTGCCGGATGGCCGTAATAGTTGGCGGCCATCACCGCCAGGGCCCGGCGGGAGTTCTCCACCAGGACATAGGGCACGGAGCTGTCCTCCGGCGGTCGCTCACACACCACCGCGGCGGCTCCCGCCGCCACGGCCTTTCCGATATAGGCGTGGCCGTCGGTGGCAAAGCCGGTCATGGCCACGAAGACGTCCCCGGGTGCCGTGGTCCGGGAATCATAGCTGATACGGGTGATCTCCATCTCCATGTCCGCGGTGGCGGACCGCAGGGAGAGCCCTGCCAGCAGCGTTTTCAAATGCATTGTATGCACACCCCTTTTGTTCAGTCTGGCAGCAGTTTGCCGTCCCTCATTATAAACAAGGGGATTTGCAAAGTATACGGAGGAAGGTGCCAAAAACCATGCAGAACCTGCTTTCTCAATCCAGGACAGAGTTGTCGCCGAACTGGACGGTCACCACCGTACCCGCCGCCACCTCCGTGCCCGCAGGGAGAGACTGGGTAATGGCGTAGACATTGCCGGAGCTGGCTGTGGTGGTACCGGTGACCTTCATGATAAGTCCGGCGTTGGTGATGGCCTTGTTGGCCTCTGAGGCGCTCTTCCCCACCACATTGGGCACGGTGCAGGGGGTGTCCGGCTTCTCCTGCCCCAGGTAGAGGATGATGGAGGCATTTCCCGGCACGATGGCGCCGCCGGCGGGGGTCTGGTCGGTGACCGTGTCCCCGTCCCCCACAGTGCGGAAGGTGAAGCCCAGGTCAGCCAGCCGATCTTCAGCGGCCTCCCTGGTCTGTCCCACCACATTGGGAACCGTGGTGTCAGCGCCCACCAGCTCCTCGGCGGTGTAATCCGGCTCAACGCCCAGCAGAGGCAGGATCTCGCTCATGATCTGGCTGGCCACCGGGGCCACCATGGTGCCGCCGAACACGGCGGTGCCGGTCGTGCGGCTGGGAGTGTCCATGGTCAGCAGCATGATGTACTGTGGGTCGTCCGCCGGGGCGAAGCACATAAAGGACACCACCACGTCCTTGGTGCCGGTTTTATCCGCAGTGCCGGTCTTGCCGCCGATGCGGTAGCCCGTCACCTGTCCGTTGCGGCCGCCGCCGTCGGACACCACCCACTCCAGGCACTCCCGCACCTTGGCGGAGGTCTCCTCACTGATGACCTGCCGCACCGCTGTGGTCTCGTGCTGACTGAGGATGTTGCCCTCGTCGTCCAGCACCTGTTCTACCAGATAGGGGGTATACAGATAGCCGCCGTTGATGGTGGCTGCCTGGGCCCGGATCAGCTCCAGGGGCGTGACGTTGAAGGTCTGTCCGAAGGAGTAGGCCGCCAGGGAAACCACGTTGGAGTTGAAGCTGTCCTCATTGGCAAAGATGCCTTCCGCCTCCGCAGGCAGGTCGATACCGGTGGTCTCCATGAGGCCGAAGGACTTCAGATAGCGGTAGTATGCCTCCGTGCCGATCTTCAGGCCCATGGTGACGAAGGCCGGGTTGCAGGAGTTGCCGGTAGCCACCTTCAGGGTCTGGGTGCCGTGGCCGGCCCGCTTGGAACAGTTGATGGCTTTTCCCCAGCCCTCCACGTGGATGGAGCCGGTGCAGGTGAAGGTGGTGTTCATGTTCACCACGCCCTCCTCCAGGGCCGTGGCCAGCGTGATGGGCTTGAAGGTGGAGCCGGGCTCGTAGGTGTCCTGATAGCACTTGTTCCGCCACTGCTTGAACTGGATGGTGGCCCGGGCATTCGCCAGCGCCTGATTGTACGCCTCCTCCGTCTCGTAGGTGCTGCGGTTCTGCTGGATCTCCGCCAGAGCGGCATCCAATTCCGCCTGAAGTCCCTCAGTATAGATGGTGGAAAAGTCTCCCGGATCATAGTTGGGATAGGAGGCCATGGCCACAATGCCGCCGGTGTTCACGTCCATGACGATGCCGGTGCCGCCGTTGGCCGCGTCGTACTTATCCAGCATACTCTCCAGGCCCTTTTCCAGGGCGTACTGGACGTTGGTGTCCAGAGTCAGCACCAAGCTGCTGCCATTCTCCGCATCAAACATCTGCTCGCCGCCGCTGAACAGCAGGGGTGTGCCGTTGACATTGGTGGGCGTGACAGTCAAGCCGTTGCTGCCGCTGAGCACGTCATCATAGGACGCCTCCAGCCCGTAGGCGCCCATATTGTTGGCATTGACGAACCCTATCACATTGCCTGCCAGAGAGCCGAAGGGATACAGCCGCTTGGTGTCCGGCGTCAGATGGATACCCTGGAGAGAGGTAGGCCGCCTGCTGGGATTGGAAATCAGGACGGTGTTGCCGTCCTCGTTCACCATAGTGAGCTGGTTGCCCTCGTCATCGATTTCGCCGTTGATGAACCGGCGGACCTCGTCGGCCACATCCTGGTCCACCTTCTTCTTTATCACTTCATTCTGTCGGTTGGTCCGCCCCAACTGCTCCAGAATGGTCTCCTCCTCCACATCCAGGATGCGGCTGAGGCCCCGGGCGATGTACGCCTGGTCCAGTATCTCCGGCGGTGTGTATGATTTCCCATTTTCAGCGGCAGCCTCCGCAGCCTCCTCAATAGCCTGCTCCTGTTTCTCCACCCAAGATTCAATGGCCTTGGGGTCAACAAAGACTGTCTCCGTGGAGTAGGAGATGGCCATGATCTCGCCGTTTTTGTCGTAGATCGTCCCCCGGGAGGCGCTGATGACCATGCTGTCGGTCTGCTGGCTCACCGCCTCGGCCTTCAGTTCGTCGTGCCGGTTGATCTGCAGATCGTACAGCTTCCAAAACAGCACTGTGAAGGAGGCCACACCCAACAGCAGCATGATGAGCATCGTCCTGCCCCGGATTACCTGGTTCGCCCGGCGGGCGGCGTCGCTCTTTCTTCTGGGTCTGTCCGTCATGCCTGTTCTCCTTTCGGAACGCCGGGGCCGCTTCCCCCGTCCATACGCAATACCAAAGCAAGGAGTAAGAAGGCCCCCTTCTTACTCCCCACCGTTCGCTTCATTATAGTGCGGCCGTCACTCGAAATATTCCACCACGGCGTAGATCCCGTGGTTCAGCGAGGTCAGCAAACGGCTGAGCAGATTGGACTCCTCCTGCTGATAGACCACGGCACTGTCGCCCTCCGACAGATCGATGTAATAGATCTGGCTGCTGCTGGGCTTGCTCATGCCCGCCGCCTCCGCCACCTCTTTCACGGTGGCCAGGTCAAACATCTGCTCGTGCTGGGCGGTGAGTGTGACGTTCTCCGTCTGCAGCTCCTCCAGCTGGTTCTGGAGGGACACCACCTCGTCGGAGATGATCGTCAGCTGGATGTAGCCCATCAGCACCATCACTGCAAGGCCGATGGCCGCGCCCACGCCCAAAACGGAGAGGACGGACACCTTCTGCCGCTGGCGCACCTGCGCCTTGGAGAGGCTCCGCACCCGGGGCTTCGCCTTGGGGACGGCCTCTACCGCCGTCTGGTGACGGGGAGCCTCTCCGGCGTGCCGAAGAGCGCGCTCCCGGACTTCCCGGTCTAGGTCGTACGCCAAGTCCCCATATACCGCGCTGCGGCTGTTGTACCGCAGTTCCCGCGCTGCTGCCAAAGAAGGTCCCTCCTTTTGCTCCGCCATACCGGCACGGAGCCGTTCTCACACACATTAACACCGGATGGTCCCGGTGTGGTCAAAGGTCAAAGCCGCACTTTTCCGCCACCCGCAGCTTGGCGCTGCGGGCCCTTGGATTCTCCTCCAGCTCCGCGCCGCCCGCCGTGACGGGCTTGCGGGTCACCAGCCGCACCTGGGGCTTTTTGCCGCACACGCACACCGGAAACTCCGGCGGGCAGACGCATCCCCGGGCCAGCTCCGCCAGCGTCCGCTTGACGATCCGGTCCTCCAGAGAGTGGAAGGTGATGACGGCCAGGCGACCGCCGGGGTTCAGCCCGTCCACCGCCGCCCGCAGCATGGGGGGCAGGGCATCCAGTTCACCGTTGACCGCGATCCGGATGGCCTGAAAGCTCCGCTTGGCCGGGTGCTGCTTCTCCCGCAGAGCTGCGGGAGGCATGGCGCTCTTGATGATCTCCACCAGCTCCAGGGTGGTCTTCACAGGCGCGGTCTCCCGCGCCCGGACGATGGCTCTCGCGATGGCGGGGGCGTACCGCTCCTCGCCGTATTCAAACAGGATGCGCCGCAGCTCCTCCTGGCTCCAGGTGTTCACGATGTCCGCGGCGCTCAGGGGGGCGGAGGTGTCCATCCGCATGTCCAGCGGGGCGTCCTGCATATAGGAGAAGCCCCGTGAGGCGTCGTCCAGCTGGGGAGAGGACACGCCCAAGTCAAAGAGCATCCCGTCGGCGCCGCTGACACCGCACCGGGACAGGACCTCCTTCAATTCCGAAAAGTTGCTGTGGATCAGCGTCACCCGGTCCAGCCAGGGGGCCAGACGGTCCTGCGCCGCGTCGATGGCGGCCTGGTCCCGGTCGATGCAGATGAGCCGCCCGGTGGTCAGCCGCCCGGCGATCTCCCGAGAGTGTCCGGCTCGTCCCAGGGTGCCGTCCACATAGATCCCATCGGGGTGGATGTTCAGTGCTTGGATGCAGGCGTCCAGCAGAACAGGCTTGTGCGTGTATTCCATCGGCACTCACCCGCGGCTGCGCCGGACACGGGCCAGGGCGTCCATGGCCGCGGCCATATCGTCGCTCTCCAGCATCCGCTGCTCCCGCTCCGTCCAGGTCTTCTCGTCCCAGATCTCGGCGAAGGAATTCAATCCCACGATGGTGGCGGTCTTTTTCAGTCCCGCGTGGGCCCGAAGGCTGGCAGGGATCAGCACCCGCCCCTGGGCGTCCGGCTCACACTGGACGGCGTTGGCGTATAGCAGCGTCAGCGCCCGGGCCTCTGTATAGGAGAGGTCGTCCATCTCCTCGGACATCTGGTCCCACTTGGCCTGAGGGTAAATGGTCAGGCAGTGCTCCGCGCCGATGGTAATGTAGAACGTGTCGCCCAGGGCCTCCCGCATGGCGGAGGGGATCACCAGACGGCCCTTGGAGTCGATGCTGTTGTTGGATTTTCCCAACAGCCTGGCCACGGTTGATCCCCCCTTTCCCGCGTTTTTTGGGTCTGGATGGGGTCTCTTTGGCACTTAGTCTCTACTTTTACCCACTTTTCCCCACCACATGCTCTGAGTATAAGCGAAATTGGCCGGGATTGCAAGCAATTTTTTCCGGGAAAACCGCCGCTAAGAACGCCAAATTATGGCATTTTTCGGCCAAAATCGCCATTTTAAAACAGATGTTCGACATCTCTTCGACAAGTTTACGTAAAATAAAAAACGCCCCATGACGCAAGAACTTGTGCCATGGGGTGCTTTTTTTCATTTTCTCCGCAACATCTAGAGCATTCCAAAAAAGTTTCGCCAAATCCTTTGGCGTTTTTCACAAATTTTTAAGATTACGGTTGACCTGCGGCATCACTCCTCACCGCCATCCTCCTGGGGCGGGGTCCTGCCGTCCAGCTTGTCCCGCTGCTCCTGCATTTTGGCAGCGGAGGCACTGCGGAATCGCACCCGCTGCTGCTTCACCTCATCCAGCGCCATCTGCACCGCCTCCTCCGTGCGGGCCAGGGCGTCCTCGGCATACTCATTGGTCACCTGGTACAACTGGCGGCAGCGCTCCTCCGCCCGGGCCACCATCTGGCGGGCCTTCTCCTTGGCCGCATAGAGCACCTCGCTGTCGGACACCTTGGTCTTGGCATCCAGCTCCGCCTGACGCATCATCCGGTCCACGTCCCGTTTGGCATCCTCCACAAACTTGTCCCGGGCGGAGAGCAGCTCCTGGGCGCGCTTGATCTCCACCGGCAGCTGGGCCCGCAGCTCGTCCAGCAGATCCAGCAGCTCGTCCCGGTCCACCATGCTCATATTGGGTTTCAGGGCCGGGGACTTGGCGTCCTCGATCCGCTCGTACAGCATATCGATCAAACGGTTCACATCATTTGCCATGGGACTCATCCTTCCTTCTTTTCCGTCATCTCCCGCACCAGAGGCACGATGGACGCGGGCAAATAGTTTTCAAGCGGCTGGTGATAGCGGATCATCTCCCGAGCCATGGAGGAGCTGAAGTGCTGATATGCCGCGCTGGCAGGCAGCAGCAGCGTTTCCAGCTCCGGATGGATCCCCCGGTTGATGAGAGCCATCTGATATTCCACGTCAAAGTCCGTGGTGTTGCGCACGCCCCGGACGATGGCGGAGGCATGGTGCCGCACCGCGAAATCCGCCAGCAGGCCCGGCCACAGCTCCGCCTCCACATTGGGCAGGTCCGCCACCGCCGTCCGCACCAGCTGGAGCTTCTGCTCCGGTGTGAACATCTGGTTTCGCTTTTCAGCGTTGGGGCTGACACAGACACAGACCCGGTCAAAGCAGGCAGCCGCCCGCCGGATGATATCCAAATGCCCCAGGGTGATGGGGTCGAAAGAGCCGGAGCAAATCGCTGTTCTCATGGGGGTCATTCCTCGTTTTCTCGGTCTCCGCCCCGGCGGATCAGCGTCAGGGCGATCCTGCCGTAACGGTAGGTGCGGCGCACCCGGTAGGGCGCCGCAGGCGCCGGAAGGCTCCGGTCCGCCGGGTGTTCTGCCACAATTATACCATGGGGATTGAGAATGTCAAACGCTGTCAGATGAGCGACGGCGGGCTCCAGCAGCCCCGCCTCATAGGGAGGGTCCAGAAACACGATGTCAAACCGCTCCCGCAGTGACCGCAGAAACTCCATGGAGTCCCCCGCCACTACCCGGGCCCGGTCCTGGAGCTCCGTCAGCTTCAAATTCTCCCGAATCAGCTTCACGGCGTCGGCCCGCCGGTCCACGAACACGGCAGAGGCGGCACCCCGGCTGAGGCACTCGATGCCCAGCTGGCCGGTTCCGGCGAACAGGTCCAGCACCCGGCGCCCCTCGATGTCGAACTGCAGGGCGCTGAAGAGCCCCTCCTTCACCCGGTCGGTGGTGGGGCGGGTCTCCGTCCCTTCCAGCTCCTTCAGCCGGCGGCCGCGGGCAGTGCCGGTAATCACACGCATGGTTTTTCCTCCTCTCGGTGCCTCCGGTTCTCGCGGGCGCCGGAGATCAGGTACAGGATCAGCCCTGTCCAGACGAAGCCGAACAAAATGGCGTGGGTGGCGGTGAATGCCTCTCCATACAGCGCCACGGACAGCAGCAGCTGCATGGTGGGATTGATATACATCAGAATGCCGGAGAGGGTCATTGGCGTGGTCTTCATGCCGGCGGCGAAGAACATCAGCGGCACAGTGGTCACCACGCCGGACACCGGCAGCAGCAGCCACTGCCAACCAGAGAGGACCCCGGCGGCGCCGGTGCCGTGGGCCTCCATCCAGAAGATCAGCACCAGGGCAAAGGGCGCCAGGGTCAGCGTCTCCACAAAGGTGGAGACCGCCGCGTCGGAACGGACCTGCTTCTTCAGCGCCCCGTAAACAGCAAAGCTGCCGCCGATCACCAGGGCGATCCAGGGGATCTGCCGGTAGCGGATGACAGTGATT
>OOAU01000765.1_pt1 | contig 17624 bp, 13 predicted proteins | sample 1670931 | NCBI WGS metagenome assembly OOAU01 (sample SAMN06348105, study PRJEB24527) | human gut metagenome | biome: human gut; feature: ankylosing spondylitis patient; material: feces | host: Homo sapiens | place: China | collected 2015-10 | reverse complement strand
GTGATAGGCCGCCCCTCGACCTGGGGACCCACGCCGTAGGAGATCAGCCCATTGACATATTCATTGATCTCCTGGACCTCCTCCACCGTGGGGACCTTCAATTCTGTGACATAAGAGGGGGCCTCCTCCGGCAGCTCCTCTACCGTGGCGGATGTACCCGAAGTGGAGGAGCAGCCCGTCAGCAATACCAGTAACAAAAAAAGTGCAAAGCAGTTTACCCGTGTTTTCTCCATCCTTAGGTTTTTCGTCCTTTCACACACGCTCGATGAGGCCATGTTCCCCCAGGACCATCTCCAACGCGGCCCGTTGGCTCTCAAAGCTGAACTTGTTCCGGCAGCCCTCGTACTGCTTTTTCATGGCGGAGAGCTGTTCCTCATCATGAAGCAGCCGGTTGAGGGTCTGCCCAAACTTGACGGGGTCGGAGAGGTCTTCTCCCACGCCCACGCCGTGTTCGCCGGCTACCATGGACACTTCTTTCATGGAGACGTCATAGAGCATGGGCAATGTAGCCTCAAAATATTCCATCAGCTTATTGGGAACAGCGTAGGAGTAGTATTCATCCACCGCGGAATACGGCAGCACGCCAAGATCTGCGTTGACGGTAAAGCGCAGAAGCTCGCTCTGGTTGACCCAGCCCACCATGACCACCCGCTCGGGGTTTCCTTCCTTTTCCAGCGTGTGGAGGAACTTCTCCTGATAGTCGCCTCCGCCCACGACCACAAGGCGGCAGTCATCCTCCAGATACCGCGTGGCCCGGGCCAGGTTGTCCAGATTGCGCAGGGCCGTCATGCTGCCCTGAAAAATGGCGATCCGGGTCCCATCCGGAATGCCGTAGGTATGCCAGAAGTCCGCTTCCGGCACAGTATCCTCCAAGCGCAGAGCGGCGCTCATACAGGAATAAATGACATCAAAATGCTTGTGGTAGCATGCGCTCATGTCCTGAGCCAAATACTTCCCCACAGTGATGCACACATCACACTTGGGATAGAGCTCCGCCTCGCTCTTTTCCGCCAGGGCGATCTTCTCGGCCCAAGTGCTTTCCCACAGGCGGGTCTGCTTGTACCACCACTCATGGCAATCCACCATCAGCGTGCAGCCCAGTACTTCCTTGAGCATCACGCCGATGGGCAGCGTGGGCAGATCCGCCACGTACACCAGGTCCGGCGTCTCCTCCGGCAGGGCCCGCCGTACCTGTTCCAAAATGGGGGAATACTCGAACAGGATCTTCCGGAAATCCTGGAAATCAAATTGCTTTTCCCCCAGCGTGTCCGGCCCCACGGGACTGAGGGGGATGGGGGTGCCCCGATAAAGCTCCGGCGGGTCGTTGTTGAACAGCCAGACACCGTTGTCCGCCGTCTTGCAGTGGGCCGCCAGCGCCCTGCCACGGGGCCCTTTCGTATAGGAGAGCGCCACATCGCCCACGGTCGTGTAGCCCTGTGTGTCGATCTCCTTCAGGTCCGCTCCCACAATGGCCCGCTCATACTCGCCTGCCTGCGCGCCTGTCCGCTTGTCCGAGATAACAGTGGTGTGGCCGGTATGACTGTCATAGACCAGAACGCGGTTCCCTCTCTGGATGGAGATGAAATAGCCGCTGCGCTCTCCCACCGTTTGCAGCGTGTAGCCCCGGCGGGTCTTTTCCATGCCGGCCAGCAGCTCCAGTGCGCACGCGTAGGTGCCGTTCTCCCGGTGATAGGCCTCCTGTGCGTCGATCACATGGGTGATGAGCCCACGCTCCTCTTCCATCAGCGCATCCAGAGACAGGGCGTAGAGTTTCACTACATTCCAGTCCAGAGGACGGACCACATAGTCCGGATCGGAGTCATTGGTGAAGTCTGTATATGCGGACGGAAACAATTTCACCGAATACCCGTTCTCCATCAGGACATCGGCAAAAAACAAGATCCGACGGTCAATATACGCATCATGCGTGACCAGCCACGCGATCTTTTTCTCTTTCATCTTGCTGCTCTCCTTTTAAGCACGATATACAGCCGCTTCACGCCCAGACCTGTCAGTGTCTGGTACATGCGGGGATGCCGGTGGAGCCATCCCTGCAATCTGCCCTCCACTTTTTTGGCGGCGATCTTGAACCGGATCTTCATAAGAGACGGTTTCTTCTGTGCGGGCACTTCGTATACAGATAATACATACTCAGCGAACAATGCGCTGGACACTTCGCAGCGCCGGTCTTGGAACTCCTGGTGCCGGGGCTCCGCCCCCTCCGACGAAGTCCCGCCTGCGGCTACCATGCTCTCTGCAAACAGGGAGGCCGCCACCGTGCGCTGGAGAGATCCGCCATCTGATGCAAGTTCTGCCGCGCCGGATGCCAAGGAAGCTTCCCCGGAAAATTTGCTCTCTGTAAGGAGCGCTGCCGTCAGGATCGTCTGCAGATCCGGCTCCATGTTCTGGCTGTCGTCTTTATACGGATCCTCCTCCGGACTTGATGCTTCCGGCAGGAAGGAGCCTGTCACACAATGTTGCCCGTCCTGGGGCGACGCGCTGTCATTGGATTCCGCGCCCACCGGGGCAGCTTCCTGCAGGCTCTGGACGAAGCGCTTGAGAAGCGCGCCCCTGCGCCGGATGGTCTGGTTGCTTTCCAGCAGCCACTGCCGGGGCGAATGCGGGAGAGAAATCCCTGTTTCGTCCGGATAAGGCAGCTGATAGCGGATACCGTCCAGAGAAAAAGCAAACAGCGCCCGGCCCTCCCGGGGATAAAACCGGTAGGGCACATCCTGCCCGCCGGACAATCCGGCGCTGTACAGATCCAGCTGCGGGGCGCTGAAATAGAGCTTGATATACACCGGAGAGCAGGTGATCTCCTGATTCAGGCAATCCGTGGCCTCCGCTGTGCTCCACTGCCAGTCCATCAGATACTGCTCCTGCCCCCGCTGATCCGCTCTCGCCACGGAAACGGTGCCCTCCCCGTCCGGCAAAGAGCCCCGGATCTCCACCCCGGTATAGGTGCCCGGCAAGGGGGGGAACGATATGGCCACCCAGGCGGTCTCCGCCGTTTCGCAGCGGCGGAAATGATAGCCGTGTTCGTCTGCTGTCATCTCGCAGCCTGCGGTATACAACTCGGGCAGCAGCTCCGCCTTCGTATATACATGCAGGGCCTGCCGGCGCTCCATGGGACGCAGCTCGTTGCGCAGCCGCTGCTCCGGCTTTTGCTCCGGATACCATGTATCCGGGAGCTGTGCTTCCTCATCGGCCCGGCAGAACAGGATTCCGATTTCCGAGTATGTGGGGAAGGGAAACTCCGCGTCAAAGCCCGCCATGCGGTGCAGGAGCTCCAGTTCATCGGTGCCCCGCAGGATGCTCTTCCCTCCGCACTTGGGACAGACCATCCCCTCTACGCTGTGGATATCAAAGCCGAAAAAGTCCGCGAATTCTGTCTCATGGACCCCTGTGCGCAGCGTGGTGATATCCCCTGTATAGTTGACGCAGACCGGCTTCCAGCTCTCCGGCAGCAGCGCGGTGAGCTCCTGCTGGGTATAGCGCCGTTTGTGATGGTTGATATGCCACACATGCCCACAGCGGGAGCACAATGCCATAGCCATCAGGGAGGGCTCCTGGAAGGGGACTTGCAGATAGATATATTTTCGGCTGACGCGCATCAGCTCGGCGATCCCCTTTTTCAGCACGGGGTCCGGGAGGTGTTCCAGCACGTCGCAGGCCATGACCAGATCCACCGACCCGTCTGCCATGGGGATGTCCATGATATCTCCCACGCAGGTCTGGCGTACATTTCCCCGGAGGATCTCCTCTTCTATATCCATGGCCAGAACGGCATAGTCCGCCGGGATCTGCCGGTTCCCGTAGCCGGGGCCGGAGCCGATATCCAAGATTCGCTCCACATCCGCCGGAAGAGAGGAGACCAGGGATCGGGCCGCCCGGTCGATGGAAGGCTCTCCCTGGGCAGTCTGGTTATGGGCCTGGAGATAATCCCCCGCTTCTTGTTGATTGACCTCGTTGATGGTGCTTTTTCCCCGGATCTCAAAGGTCTGCGGCAGCGGATAATACCGGCGCCATTGCTCCCAAAAGGCCATGAAAGGCTCCTGGGGATTCCCACAGGTGGAAAACACGCTCTGGCGGCGTACTTCCTCTAAAAGCAGCGGAAAAGACGGCCCGAAAGACTTCTGCCCGGGGCCGTCATCCAGCCACTGGCGCAGATCGTCAAGCGCGGCGGAGACCGCCGGAGGAATGGGCTCGTGGGGAGCCAGTCCTTCCAGGTCAGACAGCAGCTGGGTCCCACGGGGATACGGTTCGCCCGTGGAAAGAGCGATCCCCGCCCTGCCGCTGAAGGAAAACTGCACCGGGATGGCCTCCACCAGCGCCGCTGCCCGCAGTATATTTTTGGCAAGGGGACGAAGCACAGTTTTCCCCGGAGAGACCGCAAGGTAATGATTCATGGTACCTCCTCACTTTTCAGCGCCGTACCGTCAAAGACATGATGGACCGCACCACACGACCAATTACACGGATGCAGCAGATCTCCCAGTCCCTTCTTTACGCCGAAGGGCTGTTCCACCTTGAAGAACAAAGCACGGTCAGATACGCAGTAGGAAGGCTCCTCTGCGGCCTTGGACATCGTGCATTGCTTGAAAATGCCGATGCTGACCATATACTCTCCTTCGCCGATGCGCAGCGGCGACAGCTCTGCCCCGATGGTGACATGGCCATTTTCGGGGATGGAGGAGATGCCCAGGTCCTCACTGGTGCAAAACAGCTGTGTCACGGTCTTTCCGCTTCGGGTCATGATGCAGACTACCGCCACAAAGTGGCGGACCGCTTTGTGCGCTGCCAGCTGGATCTGAAACCGCAGGGTGTCGCCGGTGGTGAAGCAGCGGACGCTCTTCCCCGTCCCGTCCAGGATGTCCTGGGCTTCGATGCGCAGCTCCTGGGAGCCGTAGACCGAGTTGGTCTGTTGCATCTGCTGGAAGTCCGTGGCATCCCGGTCCCCAGCCAAGGGCTCCTCTTTTTCCTGGACCGGTTCCGCGCTCCGGGCGTCGGGAGCGGAGATGGGCGCTGTCTCCAACGCTTGGGGCTGCTCCGCCTCCGCGGCAGGTTCGGAGGCAGACACGATGGGCAGGTCCTCCTCTGTGGCCAGACGGAAAGAGAAGCTGGTATTTCCGTTTTCCACCTGGCCCAGCCGCCGGTATGCATGGCCGTCAAAGTACTCCAGGTAGATCTTTTCCCGGCTGTCCGGCCGGGCATGGATGCACACGGAGAGCGCTTTTCCGCTCAGATGCAGGGGGATCTCCATCTGGAAAGGCGCGTGGCAGTTGGAACCGTCCTGGTCACAGTAGGCCCGGTAAAAATTCCCCCGGTCCTTTTTGGCGTCGCTCCAGTCCATACCGCCCTTGTCTGCGATGACGCGGGTGAACTGGGCAGGGTCATCATCCATGGGTGCGCCGAAGTGCAGCTGGGAAACGGGCTCTCCATCAGCCGACAGCTCACACCCATAGATCAGGTGCTTGTAATGCGGGTGCGGCGTGTCACATACCAAACGCATGACCAGGACCTGTGTGGCTTCGTCCGCCTGGGCGATGTTCAGCATGCTCTTTCGGCTGATGCGGAATTCCTTGGCCCGGGCCCGCAGCTCCTCTTCATAGCGGATCTTTTTGTTATAGATCTTGGAGACCTCCAGCGCAGTGCCTTGGTGGGTGATCTCTCCCCGCTCCAGAAGGATGGCACGGTTGCAGATCTCCAGCACGCTCTCCATACTGTGGGATACGAACAGCACCGTGGCCCCGGTATCCTGTGTGAGATGCTTCATGCGTTCGGCGCACTTGGAGGTAAACGCAGCGTCTCCCGCGCCCAGCACCTCGTCGATAATCAGGATGTCCGGCTCCAAAGAGGTGGACACCGCAAAGGCCAGGCGGGAATACATGCCCGCGGAATAGTATTTGACCGGCTGGTGGATATAGTCTTCCAGTTCGCTGAACTCGATGATCTCATCCATACACGATTTGATCTTCTTGGAGTCCATCCCGGCATAGGCCAGGGCTGTGCGGATGTTCTCGATGCCTGTAAATTCGGGATGGAAGCCGGTGCCGATCTGCAGCAGTGCCTGGATCTTTCCATTTACATGGATGGACCCTTCCGTGGGCCTGAGGTTCCCCACGATCAGCTTGAGCAAGGTGCTCTTGCCGGCGCCATTGCGGCCAATGATGCCGATCCGCTCTCCCTTGGGGACCGTCAAATTGATGTTGCGCAGCGCCCAGAACTCGCGGTACCGCGGCTCCCGGTCCCAGAAGCGAAGCTTGTCCAGCCCAAAAATATCCTGAATACGGTCGGACTGCTTATCAAACAGCCGGTACATTTTCCCAAGATTTACGATCTCAACGGCATTTTCCATGGTACATTCTCTTCCTTTAAATGTTGTCGTCAAAGAGCTGCTTCATCTTCTCAAAAACCCAGAATCCCACCAGGAACGTGCCCAGGGAGATCAGTACCACCGCCACCAGGATGTCTCGCGGAGGCATCTCACCATAAATGAAACAGTGCTGATACGCAGTGATAAAATAGTAGAGGGGGTTCAGGCGGAGAAATGGCCGCAGGCCTGCTGGGATCATATCCGGCGTGTAGGCGATGGGGCTGATCATCATCAGCATCAGACTGATGATGTTGATGAGGCTCTGCATATCCCGCAGCACCACGTTGATGGAAGAGATCAGCCAGCCTACGCCGATGCCGAAGATTACCTGAAAGCTCCACAGCGGCAGAGCCAGCAGCAGCCACGGGGACAAAAGGCCCGTTACCGCTACCGCAACCGTCAGCAAGATCAGGCCCACTACTTCCGTACACTGGCTAAAGAGAACTGCTTTTACCGGGATGAGCTCGATGGGATAGAGCGTGTTTTTCACCAGGGAGGCATTGGATGTAACGGAGATCACAGAGTTCCCCAACCCCTCGCTGAAGCACAGAAACGGGATCAAGCCGGAAAAGATCAGCATCACATACTGCGGCGTGGTGATCTGTTCCAACCGGACCTGGAAGATGAATACATAGACGACGGAATAGGCCGTCAGCATCAGGATGGGATAGATCACCAGCCAGAACATCCCCAATACGGATCCGGCATATCGGGACTGAATGTCCGCCAGCGTCGTAGCCCACAGCATCTTCCTGTGGTCCCAGAGAACTTTGAATGAATGAAACATGGAATGTTAACCTCCAACCAGACACCCCTGCACGAGCCCAAAGGCAGGAGCAAGGAAATCTCTAAGCCATTTTTTATACTATCATCTCGTCCGAGTTTGCAATGCCGTGTCGAAAAAATACGGTGATCCCCCCATTCACACGGACACATCGAACTGGCGTGCGAATGATTCCATCGTCAAAAATTCAAAAACAGCAGGATGCACAGGCGATCTTAGCGCCAGAGCCTCCAACGCGTCCTGCCAGAAATACGGCGCGGTCCTGGCATTTCGGCTAAGGGAGAGAAGATACTCCAGCGAGACTTGTCTGGCCCACGCATCCACCGGTGCGCCGAAGCCCAGCTTGTTGGTGCGCCAAGTGACTTCCCGGGGCATCCGGGCATCGAAAACACACCGCATCAGGTATTTCGTGTATCCCTCCCGGATCTTATATTCCGGCGGGATGCGGCATGCCAGCTCCACGAACTGGTAATCCATGAACGGGATGCGGCTCTCCAGAGAAGCGGACATGAACAGCCGGTCATCCATCCGCACGATGTTGGGCAGCTGCGTGGCCGTCAGCTCCAGATATTGAAGCTGCTCCAGGGAACGCGGATAGAGCAGCTCGTGCAGCTGCGCTTTTTTCCGCATCTCCAGAAGGTCCCGCTTCACAAACCGCTCCGCGCGGTGCAGCTGGCGGGTATCCCGTACTATGGGGAGATCGAAATAAAGCACATAAGCGGCCAAGCTGTGCAGATGCAGCCGCGAGTGACGGCCTGCCTGGGGGAATTCCCGCAGGAGCCGCCGGATCCGCCCGGTCTTCAGCAGCCAGGAGAAATAAAAGGCGTAATACCGCTCATACCCCAGCATCAGCTCGTCGCCGCATTGTCCGTTGAGTACCACCTTATAGCCCTGGGAGCGCACCTGCTCCAAAAGTGCCTTGACTCCCAGCAGCGACAATCCGCACAGGCCCTCCGTATGCCAGACCACGTTTTCAAACTGGCCCTCGATGTCTGTGGGGGCCGGCAGGATCTGGTTGCCCGTGCAGCCGCAGGCCCGGTTCACCAGATCTGCAAAGTACCATTCATCACAGGAGGCATCTCCCGGATAGCTGGTGGTAAAGGTGTGCAGCTGGGCCGGGTCGGACATCTGCCCGCACAATTCCGTGACCATACAGGAGGAATCCAGCCCGCCGGAGAGCAGGGCGGCCACCGGCGCATCGCTGCGCAGCCGCCAGCGGCATGCCCGGGAGAACTCCTCGGCCACCTGCTCCTCCCACTGGGCCTGGGTATAGCTGTCATCGTAGCGGACATGCAGCGTCCAGTAAGGGGTGACCGTCACGGAAACGATGCGGTCCCCTTCCGGGGCCACCTGCACCACCAGCTTGTGCCCCGGGGGGAGCGCCCGCATTCCCTCGATGAGCGTTTCATCGTCGTAGTCGCCCAGGCGGTACATCAGATTCGCCGCCAGGTACGGCCTGTTAAAGGTCCGCCGGATGGTAGGGTCCTGACAGAGCTGTTTTAATTCGGAGCCCAGCAGCAGCTTGTTGGCGTTGTGGTAGTAGTGAAGGGGCTTGGCTCCCAGCCGGTCCCGGGCGCAAAACAGCTTGTTCTCTTTGCCGTCCCAGAGGGCAAAGCCCCACATGCCATTGAAATGGTCCAGGCAGTCCTCGCCCCACTGGCAGTAGGCATGGAGCAGGACCTCGGTATCGCAGTTCGTTCGAAAGCGATGCCCCAACGCCTCCAGCTGCGCCCGCAGCTCCAGATAGTTATAGAGCTCCCCATTATAGGTGAGCGTGAGATCCCGCTCTGGCAGGGCCATGGGCTGGTGGCCGGCGGCACTGAGATCCAAAATGCTCAGCCGCCGGTGCCCCAGTCCCAGAAAGGTTCCGCTGCCTCCCTGCTCCAGAGGGGGCAGAGAGAGCTGGGGCAGCGTGTCCTCTCCCCGGTAAAAGGCCGCGCCCTCTTTGCCGATCAGCGCATAGCCTTCATCATCCGGGCCCCGATGGCGGATCACATCCGTCATGCGGCGCAGCGTGTCCGTATCCACGCCCCGGTCCAGATCCAGATAACCACTGATCCCACACATACACGATCTCCTCTCTTTCAGCGGAAGAGCGCGCCTACACCGGAACAGGAGCCTCTATTCCCTGTGGGACGTTGAGACCTGTCAGCGGGAGAAGCGCCCGGTAAAGTCCGTGGAGGCCACATCCTTCAGCGGCAGCTTCACCGGCAGTCCCGTGGCCGCGGACTGATACATGGCCAGGATCATCTCCAGGGCTCGGCGGCCGGCCTTCGCATCGATATAAGGCGGCCGGTCCTGGGCGATGGCGTCCATCATGTCCGCGTAGACCAGGGTGTGGCCATTGCCGTAGACATTGCTGGTGGCTTCCTGCAGCCCCTTGAGGTCCGCGTCCTCCGGGCGCTGGTCGGCAAAGTCCCACACGTCGATGTTGTTGGTGGACGTGCCGCCGATCTTCACCGTGCCTGTCTCTCCGAACAGATAGAGCGTTTCCTCCAGATTCTTGGGGTAAACATTGGTGGTGCCCTCAATGGTGCCGATGGCCCCGTTTTTGAACTTCACCACGGCCATGCCCACATCCTCGCACTCCAGATAGTGGTGGAACTGCTGGGCGGTCTGCGCATAGACCTCCTCCACCTCGTCTCCCATCATCCAGCGCAGCAGATCCACACCGTGGATGCACTGGTTCATCATGCACCCGCCGTCCTGGGCCCAGGTGCCGCGCCAGGGAGCCTGGTCGTAATAGCCCTTGTTCCGGTTCCAGCGCACATGGATAGACCCGTGGGAGAGCTTGCCGAAGCGGCCCTCCTCCAGTGCCTTCCGGGTAGCCTGCACTGCCGGGTTGAAGCGGTTTTGATGGCAGGCGCACACCTTGACATGGTTCCGCTGCGCGGCTTCCACGATGGCGTCGGCGTCAGCCATGGACATGGCCATGGGCTTTTCGATGATGACGTTGACGCTGTGGGCGATGCAGTAAAGCGCGATCTCGGCGTGGATGCCGCTTTCGGTGGCGATGCCCACCAGGGTGGGCTTTTCCGTCTCCACCATCTCTTTATAATCGGTATAGCGGCGAATGGAGGTATCCTGCTCCAGGCCGTGCTTGGCCAGCAGCGCTTCCATGGCCTCGGGCTTGACGTCGCAGACGGCGGAAAGCTCCAGGTGGTTGTTCAGGACGGCTTTGATGTGATTGGTGGCAATGCGGCCACAGCCGATGAGCGCGTATTTCATAACAACATTCCTCTTCTCTGTTTGATAGTATCAGTTCCCGGTCCGCTCCTGCGGAGAGGAAAACATCATGCCAACTGCAAAGACCCGGTCCGCGATCATCCGGGGGATCTGCTCAGCCTGTACATGCTCCGAAAGGATACCCAGTTCTCTGCACCGCTCCACAGCGGCGTGATACGCCGGAGAGGACAGCCCCTGAGCAAAGCAGCGGTCGATGCGGGCGGGGACCCGGCTGCGCCGGAAGACGCGCCCGGCCGCCACTTTCGCAAGGAACCACATGCTTCTCGCCCACTCCGTCCCTGCCCGGGCGCTGTCGCAGGTGAGGCCGCGGTCCGTCGGGATGTCCTTGAGGACAGGCGCGTGTTGGGTGACCTGACGGCGCTGCCAGGCCTGCATCTCCAGCCGGCGGGGCGGCTGCCCCAGGACCGACGCAGCCACGGACCGTTCCATCAGGGGCGTATAGGCCGCGTAAAAGCGGTTCTCCATATTGCTGATGCCCGCCAGGCGCATCTGCATGATGGCATAGCCGGCGCAGAGATAGGACTCGGCCTTGGTGGGCCGGCTATACCGGCTGAATTTGCGGTACAGCCGCTCCGGCGTCTGCCGGATAGCCTCCTCCGTCTGCCCGCCGCAGATGCCGTCGGGAAAGTCGTAGGTGATGACCTTGAATCTCAAAAAGCGCTTCCAGTCAGGCTTGCCGCCGTAAAAGGGAAAGTCCTGGTTGAGGAAGCTGTTTTTGTACAGCTCCCCGGCGCCGCCTCCGAATTTCAGGGCAATGCCTCGGGCGGCAAGGCCGCCGGACTGCTTTGCCAGGCGATAGGCGCCGCACACGCCCGCCATGCCGTCCGCCTGGCGGATGGCCTCTTGCAGCCAGGCATCTCCCTCCGGCGCATCGGAAAAGACCGTCAGCTCCTGCCCCAAAACATCAGCGATCTTCCCGGCCAGGCACACGTCCGGATGATCGGGAGGGCCGGTCACCGTCAGGGCAGGCCGGACCCCGTTGGCCAGAAGATGCGCCAGGACAGAACGGCTGTCGACGCCGCCTGTGACCGCACAGCCCATGGAAAGTCCCTGCGCTGCCCGGCAGACCCGCGCCATCAGCGACGCCATGGCCTCCTGGCCAGGCTCCAATTGCTCCAGCGGGGGGAGCTCCTTGGAGCGCGTCTCGATGCCGGTACCCCGCACGACATAGTAACAGTCGGGGTCACTCCTGGTCACGCCGGAAAAGATCGTGTCATAGGAGTACGTACAGCCAAAATAGAGAAATTCCGCAATGGCGACGGGATTTGGCTTTCTTTCCTCCGGTGCTGCGCTTTCATACAGGGACGGGGAGATGGTCCCCGTCTGCCAGTTGATGAAAAAGGACGACCCACCGTAGTTGTCGGCAAACCAGACGGCCGTTCCGTCCTCCCGGTCGATCCGGGCCCGGTAGACGCCGAGACAATCCGCGAAGTCCAGCACGCCCGTGGACTGATACTGGGCGAGGAACGCCCGGGCGGAGGCCTCCCCGCAGGGAAGATCCCGGTATGCAAAAAAACCTGTGACGTGCATGCACGCGCCGCCGTGTTTGACGATGGCTTCCATCATCTCTGTGTTTCGCCTCCCCTATCGGACCACGCGCCGGACAGACCCGGCTCATCGGCCCTTGTCACAAGATCCGCTCAAGTCTCGATAGAGCCCCAGCAGCGTCTGTTCCTCCACGCTCCAGTTGAATGCCTCCCGGACGGCTCTGCGGCCGTTCTCGCCCATCTGACGGGCTTCCTCCGGATGCTCCAGCAGGCGGCGCAAGTGCAGGACCACCTGGTCCACGTCTTCCGGGTCTACGCACACGCCGCAGTGATACCGCTCCACGAATTCCCGCCACAGGGAAAAATCCGTGCAGATCACCGGCAGACCCGCCATCATCTCTTCAAAGATCTTGGTGTTGCCCATGGTGCCGCTGTGCCCGTTGGTATTCTTTCCCGGACGCAGCAGCGCGACTCCTGCCCGGCAGTGCGCCATCTGCTTCGCCACTTCTCCGTGGGGGATCCGGCCCAGGTAATCTGTCTGCGCCCAGCCAGGCAGTGCCTCCAGGCGGGAAAGGTACGCCTCCCCCACCGGGCCGCAGAGGGTATAGCGGCACTCCGGCACCTTCTCCAGGGCCTTGAGGACCGTCTCGTGCATCCATTGGGGGGTGATGCCGCCGGCGAATATGATCCGCGCGTCCCCGCCGTCATCGGGCATGGGAGCCTCCCGAAAGATGGGATAATTCGTCACCTGCACGGTCCGGGGATTGATCTTGGAAAAATAGTCCACGATATGAGGCGCTGATGACTGCATCCAGCCGCCGGCAGACGGAGGCCTCATACGCCTGATACAGACGGTACACGATCCGGCGCAGGGGCTTTGGGAGCCAGTGCTTTTCCAGGATGGCCTGAGCAGTAAACTCATGGCTGTCGAATATGACCACCTTCCCGCGGCGCTTGAGCCGCAGTCCATATGGCAGCAGCTCCGGGTCATGGAGATGGTAGACCTCGGCGTCCAATGCCAGCGCCTGCCGGTATATCCTGCGGGCAAAGAACAGCATCCGGAAAAGACGGCCGCCTGAGGGCACGCCCACGCCCACGACCCGGACGCCGGCCTCCTCACGGGCCGGGCCCCGGGCCACCAGAGATACCTCGTATCCCGCCTTTGCCAGAGAGACGCATTCCTTATAAAAGATCCTGGTGTCGTCGGATGCGTGGGCGCTGGTCATATGGCAGACGTGTATCATTGCAGGAATTTTCGGATCTCAGAGACGATCTTCTCCGCGGAATGGCCGTCTCCGAAGGGCTGGTAGGCGGGGTCGAACGTCACGGGCCGGGACAGCTTTTCCAGGATGTCCGCCTTTTCCGGCCTGGCCAGCTGATTGTAGCCGTTGACCATGGTCTCCGGCCAGCCCACATAGTCCAGCACCGTCACGCAGGGCTTTTTGGCGAAGAATGCCTCCCGCTGGACACCGCCGGAGTCTGTCACGATTTTTTCAGCCCGGTTCACCAGGGAGATGGACGTCTGATAGCCCACAGGCTGCGTCAAGAGCAGGTTCCGGTAGGCTCGCTGACTGCAAAGCCGCTCTGCCCTGGCGTGATTCCTGGGATGCACCGGGTAGATCACCGGGGCATCCAGTGCCTCCATAGCATCAAAAATACCCCGGAGATTTTCGTCCGTATCCGTATTCTCCTGACGGTGGCAGGTGAGATAGTAGAATTTGGCCGGGACCTCCAGCGGAGCGCCTTGGAAATCCACGATGCCCGCCAGTTCACTGCCGTCCAGCTGCCGGGTGTAGTAGCAGAAGGCGTCATACATCGGGTCTCCCACCAGTACCACAGAATCCTGGAAGCCTTCCCGACGGAGAAACTCCACGCCGGAGGGGGTACATACCAGGTGCAGACTGGAAACATGATCCGTCACGATGCGGTTGACTTCCTCAGGGCTTTCCAACGTTCCCAGGCGGTTACCCGCTTCCACATGGCAGATGGGGATATGGAGCTTTACGGCCGCCAGTGCCGCAGCCATGGTGGAATTGGTGTCGCCGAAAACCAGCACCATGTCCGGCGCTTCCTTCATGAAGACTTCCTCCAGTTCTTCCAGCATCTCCCCGGTCATCTTGCCGTGGCTTCCGCCGGAGATCCCCAGATTATAATCCGGCTTGGGAATATCCATCTCTTCAAAAAAGACATCGGACATATTGTGGTCATAGTGCTGTCCCGTGTGGATGAGCACTTCCTGAAACTCCTTCCGCAGGACCCGGGACACCACGGCTAACTTGATGAACTGTGGGCGCGCCCCCACAACGGAACAGATCTTCTTCACTTACAGCACCTCGATATTCTCCCGGTTGGAGATGTTTTTCATCACGTTTTTGCAGTCAAACACCGGCACACCGCAGTTGGCTACCATCTGATAGTCCACATTGCTGTGGGCGGTGGTGATGATGACCAGGTCGTACCCCTTCACCACCTCGGCGTTCAGCGTTTCCACACCGGTATACCACTGTCCGTTATGGCGAAGCTTGGGGATGAAAGGATCATAAAAGTCGGTCTGGGCGCCGGTCTTGTGGAATTCCTCCATCACCCGGATGGCAGGGCTTTCCCGGTAGTCGTCGATATCCTGCTTGTAGGCCATGCCCAGCATCAGGACCTTGGCGCCGTTGAGCGCCTTCTTGTGGCGGTTGAGGATCTTTCCGGCCCGTTCCACCGTGTACTCCGGCATCCGGTCGTTGACCATCATGGACGCCTCGATCATGGACGTGTGGAAGCCGTATTCCCGGGCCTTCCAGCTCAAGTAGTAGGGATCCAGGGGGATGCAGTGCCCGCCCAGGCCCGGACCGGGATAGAACGCCTGGAAGCCGTAGGGCTTGGTCTTGGCGGCGTCGATGACCTCCCAGATGTCGATGTTCATTTTGTTGCACAAAATGGCCAGCTCATTTACCAGGCCGATGTTGATGTTGCGGTAGGTATTCTCCAGGATCTTCTCCATCTCCGCCACGGCGGGAGAGGATACGGTGGTCACATCTCCCTCCAGGATGGAGCGGTACACCATGGCGATGACCTCCACGGCGTCGGCGCCGATGGCACCCACAACCTTGGGGGTATTGCTGGTCTTGTAGATGAGATTGCCCGGATCGATGCGCTCGGGAGAGAAGCCCAGATAGAAGTCCGTCCCGCACTTGAGGCCGCTGCCCTCCTCCAGAAGGGGCTTGAGCAGTTCCTCAGTGGTGCCGGGATAAGTGGTGGACTCCAGCACCACGATGGAGCCCCGGGTCAGATGCTTGGCAATGGCAATCGTGGAATCCCGGACATAACTGATGTCAGGCTGCTGGTGCTTGTCCAGCGGAGTGGGCACGCAGATGGCAATGAAATCCACATCGCACACCCTGGAAAAATCTGTGGTGGCGCTGAGCATTCCGCTGGACACTAGTTCCTCCAGATCGGAGTTGACCACATCGCCGATATAATTCTTTCCGGCGTTGACCATGTCCACCTTTTCCTGCTGCACGTCAAAGCCAATGGTGTGGAAGCCGTGCTTGGCCTTATCCACAGCCAGAGGCAGTCCCACATAGCCCAGACCACACACACCCATGGTCAGGGTCCTGTTTTTGATTTTTTCGATCAGTTCTTCCTTCATCGTCATATTTTCTCGAGCTCCTCTACTGCGGATTTATCATTCATGTGATACTGTTTGCCGCAAGCGGTACAGCAAGCCTTGCCCTCCGCGAAATGCAGCTTTTCCCCACACTGGCACACATACCCCTGCACCTTGGCGGGAGATCCATAAACCATGGCGTAGTCCGGGACGTTTTTCGTCACCACCGATCCGGCCCCCACGAAGGCATACCGGCCGATGTCATGTCCGCAGACGATGGTTGCATTGGCGCCGATGCTGGCGCCTTTTTTCACCACCGTCCGACGGTATTCGCTCTTGCGCTCGATAAAAGCCCGGGGATTGATGACGTTGGTAAAAACACAGGAGGGGCCAAGGAACACGCCGTCCTCACACTCCACACCGGTATAGACGGAGACATTGTTCTGGATCTTGCAGCCGTCCCCCAGCCTGACGCCCGGAGAGATGACCACGTTCTGCCCGATGTTGCAGCGCTCTCCGATGGTACAGCCACTCATGATGTGGGAAAAATGCCAGATCTTCGTTCCCGCGCCGATGTCGCAGCCTTCATCCACATAGCTGGAGGGATGGACAAAATACGCTTTCTCTGCCATCACAGCGCCTCCAATACCGCGTCGATGATCTGCTGCTGCTCCGCCTGCTCCAGATACGGGTGCATAGGCAGGGAGAAGGTCCGGGCACAGTAATCATCTGCATTGCGGAAGGTCTCCCCGTAATGGGGCTCATCCCAGAACACCGGCAGGGCATGCTGGGGTGTGGGATAATAGATCATATTGGGAATGCCGGCCTCTTTCAAATGGGCCACGATCTTGTCCCGCTGCGCGGTATCTGCCGCCAGCAGTGCATACTGGGCCCAGGCGCTGACGCAGCCCTCTGCCACGAAGGGCGTAGTGAGCTTTCCAGCAAAGGCCCGGCCATACCGCTCTACCACCTGCTGGCGGGCGTCGATCTCATAGTCCCCCAGGGCCTTGAGCTTGGGCAGCAGTACGGCGGCCTGCATGGCGTCCAGCCGGGAGTTCATGCCCACCCGGACGTTGTCGTACTTGCCGCCGGGACCCTTACCGTGTACACAGAGGGAGCGGATCAGGTCCGCCGTGTGGTCATCGTCGGTGAAGATGGCGCCGCCGTCGCCATAACAGCCCAAAGGCTTGGCCGGGAAGAAGGAAGTGGTGGCAATTTGGCCGAAAGAACAGGCCTTCTTCCCGTGATAGGAAGCGCCGAAGCTCTGGGCGGCGTCCTCAATAAGGAACAGGCTGTACTTTTCACAGATGGGAACGATGACGTCATAATCGCAGGGATTGCCCAGGATATCCACAGCCACCACGGCCTTGGGAGTCAGCTTCCCCTCCGCCAGCACTGCCTGGATCTGCCGCTCCAGGCTTTCCGGACTCAGGCAGTAGGTGTCGGGCGTGATGTCACAAAACACGGAGACTGCGCCGAACATCTTGGCAGGCTCCGTGGAGGAGATGAAGGTCATGTCAGAGCAGAATACCGCGTCTCCCGCGCCCACGCCCGCCACCATATAGGCGATCTGCAGGGCGTCGGTGCCGTTGGCACACGTGATGCAGTGCTTGCGGCCGGTGAAGGATGCCAGCTTCTCCTCCAGCTCTTTGACATAGGGACCGCCGATGAAAACCGCACTGTCTACTACCGCCTGGATATTGGCGTCGATCCCCGCTTTCAGGGCATGATACTGGGCTTTCAAATCAATAAATTGCATATTATCCCTCTTTCTTTTTATCAAACGGTTTTGCGGGGTTGCCTGCCACAGTCGTGTAGGCCGGAACATCCCGCACCACCACGGAACCCATGCCTACAAAGCCGCCTTCCTCCACCTGTACCTGATTGCGGATAATACTGGTGGCCACATAGCTGTGTGCTCCGAAGCGGCAGGATCCGTAGATGCTGGTACCGCACACAAATGCGGAGTTTTCGCCCAACTCGCTGTTATGCCCCACGCGGACCTGGGCATCGATCTTAACGCCGGAGCTGATGATGGTGTCGTCAATGACGCCCCGGCTGATGCTGCAATTTTCCAGAATGGTAACGTCATCGCCGATATGGACGCCGCCAAAGTGCCGGACCATCGTCTTTCGG
>OOAU01000763.1_pt1 | contig 17692 bp, 16 predicted proteins | sample 1670931 | NCBI WGS metagenome assembly OOAU01 (sample SAMN06348105, study PRJEB24527) | human gut metagenome | biome: human gut; feature: ankylosing spondylitis patient; material: feces | host: Homo sapiens | place: China | collected 2015-10 | reverse complement strand
CCCCTGCGGCAGCGGCCTGAAGTGGAAGAAGTGCACCTGCAAGCAGTTCCACCCCGAAGTCAAATAATCCATTCATGCACAAGGACGCAGGCGTTTTTCAAAAAACGCCTGCGTCTTGGGCATAGGCCCGTTTTTCCCCACGCCTAATACGCAGAAACGGTTGAAAAGGAGCGATTTTTATGGATTTTGAATCGTTGCAGCGGCAGCGGAAGAGTTGCCGGTCCTTCGCGCCCAAGCCGGTCCCCCGGGATCTGCTCACCCGGCTGGTGGACACCGCCCGCCTCTCCCCCAGCGCCTGCAACTCCCAGCCCTGGCACTTCATCGTGGTGGACGAGGCCGGGGCCAAGGCCAAAATGGTGGACGCCCTGGTAGACGACGGTCTCACCGGCTGTCCCTGGGGGGACAAGGTCCCCGCCTTCATCCTGATCTGTGAGGAGAAGGCCCGCCTTAAGCCCGGCGTGGGAGAGCGGTACGGCAGCCAATATTTCTCTCAGATGGACATCGGCATGGCGGCGATGGGCCTGTGCTATGCGGCCACCGCCCTGGGGCTGGGCACCTGCATGATCGGCGTAATGAGCCAGGAAAAAATGCACCGGGCCTTCCACATTCCGGAGGACCGCACCGCCCGTCTGGCCATCGCCGTAGGCTATCCCGCCCAGGACGTCCCCGCCCAGCGGAAGGACCGCAAGCCCCTGGAGGAGATCCTGGGATATAACCAGTGGTGACCCCTCCCCCGATGGATAGAACAACGCCGGCCGCGCTGATCAAAAGCGCGGCCGGCGTTTTGGCTTCTTCCGCCCGAAGCTCACAGGTTCAAATGCTTTTAACGGAAATTGTCCCTGGCATACCGGGCCAGCTCCTCCCGGAAATCCGGATGAGCAATAGACGCCATGGCGGCGGCGCGCTCCCCCAGAGAGAGGCCTGCCAGATGGGCCACCCCGTACTCGGTCGCCACACACTCGATCATGGTGCGGGGAACGGAAACGGTGCTTCCCCCGGGGATGGTGGGAACGATGTTGGACCTCAGCTTTCCCTCCTTATCCCGTCTGGAGGAATTCAGGCAGATATAACCCCGTCCCCCCTTGGAGCGGAAGGCCCCCTCCAAAAAGTCCATCTGCCCGCCGATGCCGGACAGCTGCCTGCTGCCCACCGACTCCGCGTTCTCCTGTCCCATAAGGTCCAGCTGCACCCCGCCATTGATGCTGATGAAGCTGCTCAGCCGCCCCATACGCTCCGGGGCGTGGACATGGTCCACATCTCCGGGATAGAACCGGTCCGGCTCATCCTCCAGCCAGTCGTACAGCTCCTGAGAGCCCATGGCCAGGTTCCAGGTGGAATACCCCGTATCCACCTCCTTCCGGGCGTTGGTCAGCTTCCCCGCCTTGTGGAGCGCCAAAAAGGCGTCGCTGATGGTGCCCGTCCAGCAGCCCAGGTCCTTCCGATCCGACTCCGCCAGCATTTTGGCCACGGTGAAGGGGACGCCGCCCACGCCCAGGCCCAGCACCGCCCCGTCCGGGATCTCCGCCACCACATTCCGGGCGATCTGGATGTCCACCGGGGAGGGCTCCTTATAGGTGCGCAGGGGCAGAGGCTCATGGACGCCCTCCACGATGTAGTCGGCCTCCGACAGGTGTACCCGGTGGGAGCCATTCACCCCCTGGAGCCTGGGCAGATGCTCGTTGATCTCAAAGATCACCGTGCGGGCATTCTCAAAAATGGTGCGCCAGGCATAGTTGGAGATACCCAGGCCGCAGTACCCCTCCCCGTCCGGCCGGGAGACGGGCACAAATGCCACATCCACCCGGATATAGCTGCGGTACAGCTCCGGCAGGGCCCGGAGCATCATGGGCAGGAACTTCACCAGCCCCCTGCTCTGCAGCTTGCGCTCATAGTCCCCGATGTGCCAGCTGTAATAGGTGAAGGCGGACTGCTCCGGGTCGCACTCCACCACCTCGATCCGGGGCCGGATCACCAGTCCGCCGCGGATCTTCACGTCCTTCAGCTCCTCCTTCCGGGCGGCAAGCGCCCGGTCCATCAGCTCCGGGAAGCCCGCGCCAAAGCCGTAGTCCACCCAGTCGCCGGAGCGGACCGCTTGGGCGGCCGCCTCCGGGGTCACAAATCTGTTCCTGTAATCGTGCATCCTGTTCTCCTCGCCTTTCTGTTTCAAATCTGCCATTGTGGACATCATATCACAAACCGCCTGGAGCTGTCTATCGCTTGATTGCGGATTGTTCGCACCCGATTGCGGATCTTCCGTATCCGCCCCTGTTCATTCCATAAAAAATATCACGGCCACGCTTCCCAAGAAGCGTGGCCGTAGCCGTTTCTTTGATCCCAATCTGCTCAGCGCCCAAAGCCGCCGCCCCGGGAGCCGCCGCCAAAGCCGCCCCCTCGGGAGAAGCCGCCGCCTCGGGAGCCACCGGAGAAGCCTCCGCCCCAGCTCCCCCCGCTGAAGCCGCCTCCGAAGCCGCCGCCCCGGGAAAAACCTCCGCCCCGGGTGCCGCCGGAAAAGCCGCCAGGTCTGGAACCGGAGCCTCCTCTGGGCCCCTGGAAGCCATTGAAGCCGCCGCCGCCCGGACCGCCGAAGCCGCCGGGTCCTCTCGGAGGTCTGGGGGGCGGGGGAGGCGGTCTGCGCCAGCGGCGCCGGTACCAGCCATAGGCGGGCCCGTGCCAGAACAGGATGGGCCGGAACAGATAGGGAGGATTGGGCACCCCATAGTACCGCTGCCGGTAGGAGGTATACCGCAGATGATCGACCACGCTGGCAATGACCACCAGGATGACCAGCAGCACCACCAGAGACATGACCGCCTCGCCGGTGCTCCGGCCGCCATAGGCGTTCTGACTCGTCTCCAGATAGCCCAGACCGTAATTTTCTACATAGAACTGATTGATCCCGTCAAACAGGCTCAGCACTCCCGTGCCGAACTGTCCGGCCATGGCGTTCTCATACAGGTAGCGGTCCAAATGGGAGGTCACCTGCTCATCCGTCATGGGATAGTCGGGCCCCACTGCCAGATAGCAGTTGTTGGTCCCGGTATCCACCACCAGGATGCCGTCCGCCGCTCCCAGCTGGATCTGCTCTCCCAGTGCATAGGCGTAGTCGGCAATATCGCCGGACACCTCCCGCACAGTAGCCACAGCGATGAGGCTGTCATACCGGGCCACCCAGTTGGCGTTATAGAGACAGATCTGCTGCTCCTCCTGGTCAGAGAGCACCTCGGCCTCGTCGCTGATCCAGGTGGCGTAGCTGCTTGTGGACAGCGACTTGTCAAGCCCAGCAGCCTGAGGGACCGCCGGAGCGCTGCTCCCCCGCACCTGGCCGATCCCGATGGCCGCGGCGATCATCACCACGGTCAGCGCCACTGCCACCGATGTCTTTTGAAATAGTTTCATAGGCTCTCCTCAATGTTCTGCCCCGGACAGGCATCCGGGAACTTCCACCATACGGCCGTTCCGGGCGGTCAGCCTCTCAACTCCAGAAGCTTCTGCTTCAGCTCGCCCTCGATCCGCCCAAGCTCTGCTTCGGCCTCGCGGCGCTTCTGGCTGCCCTCTGTCTGGATCTTCATCACCTCGTCCAGGGTGGAGATCAGTTGCTCATTGGTATGCTGGAGGGTCTTGACGTCCACAATGGAGCGCTCCGCCTCCCGGGCGGCCTCCACCGTCCCCATCTTCAGCATATCCGCATTCTTTTGCAGCAGCTGGTTGGTCATCTCGGTGACCGCGGACTGGGCCTGGGTGGCCTGGCGGGAGTGCTCCAGACCCAGGGCCAGCACCATCTGACTCTTCCACAGGGGGATGGTATTCACCAGGGAGGACTGGATCTTCTCCAGCATCAGGGTGTCGTTATTTTGCAGCAGGCGGGTCTGGGGCCCCATCTGAATGGAGATCATCCGGGTCAACTCCAGGTCGTGGAGCTTCTTCTCAAACCGGCTACACAGGTTGGCAAAATCATTATAGGCCTGGGCGTCCTCCTGGGCCCCGCTGGCGGCGGCCTTCTGCCGCAGCTGCTCCAGGTCGTGGGTCCGCAGATACTCCAGACGCTTCTTGCCGGCGATGATATACATGGTGAGTTCTTTGTAGTACTTGGTATTCAGTTCATACATCTGGTCCAGCATGGCGATGTCCTTCATCAGTACCACCTGGTGGTTCTCCAGAACCCGGACGATCTTATCTACATTGACCTCGGCCTTGGCATAGCTGGCCTTCATCGCCTCCAGTTCGTTTCGCTTCTTCTGAAAGAAGCCGAACAGGCCGCCCTTCTTCTCCTCATCCTTGCCGAAGTTTTTCAGCTCCACCACCAGGTCAGACAGGGCCTCGCCCACCTCGCCCAGGTCCTTGGTCTTGACGCTGTTCAGGGCGTTCTCTGAGAAGGAGGCAATGTTCTTCTGGGCTGCGGAGCCGTACTGGAGCACCACATTGGAGTCGGTGACATCGATCTTCTGAGCAAAATCGTCCACCATTTTCCGCTCCGCCTCGCTGAGCATGGACTCGTCCACCTTGACGGCGTTGGCGTCCCGCTCTTTCTGCCGCTCTGCCTCCGCGGCGGCCTGCTGGGCGGCAGCCTCGGGGGCCGGGTCCAGGGTCAGAGCCGGAGCCTCCGGGGCGGCATCAGCCTCCGGAGTCAAAGTCAGCTGGGGGGTCATATTCAAATCGTCACTCATGGTCAGTTCCTCCTCATGATCCTTATATCGATTTTAGTATGATTTTCAGTCGTTTCAACGTCCCGGCCTTCTGCCGGGAGACGCGCCCGGTCAAAGCTCCAGAGTTGTCCCGCCGTCCTGTGCGGCGGTCTTGTCCTTCCCGGACAGCCCCTCCTGGGCCAGCAGATTTTCCATCACGGTGATGTCGGTGGAGATGTCCATGGCCTCCGCCCCAAAGAGGGAGTCCAGCTGCTTGTCAAAGGCCTGGACGATGGTGCCCATCATATTTTCCACCTTGGACTTGGTGGCGCTGATGTTGTCCCCGGCGATCCCGGCGGCGTCCATCCGGTCATAGGCGTTGAGGATCTTTAGGGTGGTAGGCAGAAAGTAGTTCAAAAAGCGGCGGATCTGGGGCAGCTTCTTGGGCTGCTTGACCACCTCGCCGATGATCTTCCGGGTGACCTCCTCCAAATGGTCGATCTGGGCGGAGATGGTCTCGTCCTCGATGCTGTCGTTGAGACGGCGCATCTCCGACACCGCCCGGTCCCGCTCCTGGATCAGCTTGTCCAGCTCCGGGTCACCAGTGGTCTCCTGCTTCTTTTTTTCCTGTTTGGGCTTCTCCGGCTCCTTCGACTGCTCGCCGGGCATCTGATAGACCCGGTCCGGGAATACCGCCTTTCCCACTACAAACACCGCCGCTGAGACCACAGCACACAGCGCGTAGTCAGTCAGGGTGCGCAGCGAGAAAAACAGCGCGAATACCAGCCAAACCACCCCGATCAGATAGATGGGGATCACGGAACGCTTGATGTGCTTCGCCATCGCTCCTACCTCCTATGGCACGATCTGCGGACCAGCCGCATACTTTTATGCTCATTGTACCTTTCCCAGATTGGGGTGTCAAGAAAATTCCCGCCCCATCCAGCGCCGTACACGCCGGATGGGGCGGGAATTCAACCAGAAGTATACAAAGCAGTCTCAGAGGGCGGCGAGGTCAGCTCCAAGGGTTCGGCACCGATCCAAACCGCTCTCATCAGGGGTCTCGTGGAGGATCAAACCTTCCCCCTGACATACGGTGCCGCCAGCGCGGTCCGTCCGCTCCTCCCAGTCCCGCATCCACTGCCCGTCTCCCCAGCCGTAGGAGCCGAAGAGAGCCACATCCCGTCCGCTCAGGCGGCCCTCCAGCTGGGAAAAGAAGGGTTCAAACTCGGACTCTTCCAGAACCTCTGCCCCCATTGCAGGACAGCCAAGAGCTAGCCCATCGTACTCCAAGACCTGATCTACGCCAACCTGATCCACAGAGAACACATCAACCTGGGCACCAGCCCCTTGCGCCCCCTGTGCTATGGCCTCAGCCATGGCTTGGGTATTGCCTGTCATGCTCCAATAAATCACTGCAATTCTGCTCATTTGTGAGAACCTCCAAACTCAAAAATATAATCAATATGAAATGGATCTCTTGATGAAAATCCATCTGTAAACGCCCAGAGGGCGGTCACATACATCATTTAGCCAGCGGATATTTCCAAACTATGGCCTGGTCAGGCGGCTCGAAACAGTCGGGGCAGAGATTCACCCTCCTTCACCCGCCGGCACAAAGCTGCACGGCACCGTTCGTACCGGCGGAAGCACTGCTGCGCCCTTTCCACATCGGAGTATACCTTCCAGCATCCACACAGCTTGTAGTCTCGTCCCTGATGCAGCCGAAAGCCCTCCACGTCCTCCGGAGGATAGCCCAAAAACAGGCCGATTTCATGGGGAAAGCCGCCGCAGGTCAGCCGGAGTTGAAGTGTGTCCAGCATCTCTTCCAACCCTCGGTCCACAGGATAGCCCTCCCGAGCCAGCAGTGACTGCACCTGGGGATGAGCCAGCTGGGCGGCCAGACGTTCTGGACGGTAAACCAAGATCAGGCACCTGGGACGGCAGGAACAGAGCAGGCGCAGCTGGATGCCGCATCGGGATAACTGGCAGCGATAATCCTCCAGCAGTGTTCCCATGCACACCTGGGGACTGCCCCAGGCAATCAGATCTGCTGGTTTAATTCCGGCCAGCGAAGGGGCTCCATGAAAGGCCAGGGTACACTCAAAATCCCGCAACGTATCTTCCATCTTATCCGACCTCCCCTTTAAATTAGCGTATGCTAACTAACGCCCAATCAAAAAGCAGCTTCCAGCCGCTAGTTAGTCTTTGCTAACTTCCGCTTCAGAGTAACACATCCCATCTGCTTTGTCAACCCCGACTTCACGCATAGGATCGTTCTGCCCTATCTATTTTCCAGCTTTTCATTGACTTTCCATGCTATGGTGCGGTATGATTTCACATATCGGCGTTTGGCACTCAGGCTGGCCACACCAGCCCGCCCTGACGGCCCCGCCATGGAAAAGAGGAGTCCGCCATGCTCACCCTGGAACAGTTCAAAGCCGCCCGCGCTACACTGCGGGGCGTAATCCGCACCACCAGCCTGATCCACTCCCCCGCCCTGTCCAAGGCGTGTGGAAATCAGGTCTATCTCAAGCCGGAAAATATGCAGGTCACCGGCGCCTATAAGATCCGCGGAGCTTATTATAAAATCAGCACCCTCAGCGAGGAGGAGAAGTCCCGGGGCCTCATCACCGCCTCCGCCGGCAACCACGCCCAGGGGCTGGCCTATGCCGCCCAGGCGGCGGGGGTGCCCGCCACCATCGTGATGCCCACTACCACGCCCCTGGTGAAGGTCAACAACACCAAGGACTACGGCGCCCGTGTCATCCTCCACGGCGAGGTATTCGACGAGGCGGCCGAAAAGGCCGCCCAGCTGGCCGGGGAGGAGGGGCTGACCTATGTTCACCCCTTCAACGACCTTGGAGTGGCCACCGGCCAGGGCACCATTGCGTATGAGATCTTCCAGGACCTCCCGGACGTGGATGTGATCCTGGTCCCCATCGGCGGCGGCGGACTGGCCGCAGGCGTGTCCACCCTGGCCAAGCTGCTCAACCCCAACGTCACAGTCATCGGCGTGGAGCCGGAGGGCGCCGCCTCCATGAAGGCCAGCCTGGAGGCCGGCCATGTGGTCACCCTCCCCACCGCCAACACCATCGCCGACGGCGTGGCGGTCAAGACCCCCGGCGACCTGGTGTTCCCCTATGTACAAAAAAATGTGGACCGCGTCCTGTCCATCCCGGATGTGGAACTGGTGGACGCCTTCCTGGACGTCATGGAAAAGCATAAGATGGTGGTGGAAAACGCCGGTCTGCTCACCGTGGCCGCCCTGAAGCACCTGGACATGGAGGGAAAGAACGTGGTCTCTGTCCTCTCCGGGGGCAACATGGATGTGATCACTATGGCCTCTCTGGTCCAGCACGGCCTGATCAACCGGGGCCGGATCTTCACCTTCTCCGTGCTGCTCCCCGACCGACCCGGCGAGCTGATGCGGGTGTCCGGCCTGCTGGCCCGGAACAGCGGCAATATCATCAAGCTGGAGCACAACCAGTTCGTCAATATCAACCGGCAGAACGGCGTGGAGCTGAAGGTCACCCTGGAGGCCTTCGGCCAGGACCACAAGCAGCAGATCCTGGACGAGCTGCGGCAGAACGGCTATTCGGTCCAGGAGGTCATGACCGCCGACTTCTACCACTGACGCGCCCACTGCCTCCGTCCGCCGGAGATGCGCGCTCCGGCGGACGGACGGCTATTGAAAAGCGGCGGGCTTCGGGCTTCCGCAGGCGGCAGTAGGGCCGTGGGTCCGGCCTGGAGCGCCCCCGCGGCCCGGAAGCTCACGGCGGAGGGCCGGCCCTCCGCTCTCTCCGCCCAGTATCCTATGCGCCCGCCCCGCCACGGGTTCCACGGGCGCGGGCGGTCCCTCCCCTATCCCGGCAGAGACCCAACAAATTCAGACTTGGAAAGCGAGGATGTCATTATGATCAAAATTGCCCCTTCGATCCTCTCCGCTGACTTCGTCAACCTGGAGCGGGACATCAAAAAGGTCGCCAGCGCCGACTACCTCCATGTGGATGTCATGGACGGCTGCTTCGTGCCCAACCTGACCATCGGGATCCCTGTGGTCAAGTCCATCCGCAAGTGTACCGATATGTTCCTGGACGTCCATCTGATGATCGACAAGCCAGTGCGCTACATCGAGGACTTTGCCAAGGCCGGGGCCGATCTGCTGTCCGTCCATCTGGAGGCCGACCACCCCACCCGGATCGCCGAGGCCCTGAAGATCATGGGGGAGTGCGGCGTGAAAAAGGCGGTGGCTCTGCGGCCCATCACCTCCGCCAACGCCATTCTGCCCTATATCGAGGAGTTGGACATGGTGCTGGTGATGACGGTGGAGCCTGGCTTCGGCGGTCAGGCTTTTATGGAGTCCCAGCTGGACACCATCCGCCAGGTGCGGGCCATCATCGACCGGTACAACCCCGCCTGTGAGTTGGAGGTGGACGGCGGCGTCGCCCCCAAGACCGCTCCCCTGGTGGTGGAGGCGGGAGCCAACGTGCTGGTGGCCGGCTCCGCCGTCTACGGCAAAGAGGACATCCCCGCCGCCATCGCCGCCCTGCGGGTATCGCAGTAATGAAGGAGTACAAGGTCCTAACTCCTAACTCCTAACTCCTAACTCCTAACTCCTAACTCCTAATTCTCAAACTCCCAACTTCCCCGGAGGTTCAAAACCATGCAGTACTTTCCCCCCGCTCTGGAAAATCTGGTGGAGCAGTTCGCCAAGCTGCCCGGCGTGGGCGTCAAATCCGCCCAGCGGCTGGCCTTCTATGTCCTGTCCATGCCGGATGATGAGGCCAACGCCTTCGCCCAGGCCGTCATCAGCGCCAAGACGTCCATCCACTGCTGTCCTGTCTGTCAAAACCTGACGGACGGAGACGGCCCCTGCTCCATCTGCGCCAGTCCCAAGCGGGACCAGTCCACCATCTGTGTGGTGGCCGACCCCAAGGACGTGGCCGCTATGGAGCGCTCCCGGGAGTACCAGGGGCTGTACCATGTGCTCCACGGGGTGATCTCCCCCATGAGCCATGTGGGGCCTGACGACCTGCACATCAAATCTCTGGTGGAGCGGGTGGCTGCTGGAGGCATCGAGGAGGTCATCATGGCCACCAACCCGGACACGGAGGGGGAGGCCACCGCCATGTACCTCTCCCGGCTGCTCCGCCCCTTCTCCGTCAAGGTCACCCGTCTGGCCTACGGCATCCCGGTGGGCAGCCACCTGGAGTACGCCGATGACGCCACCCTCATGCGCGCCCTGGAGGGCCGCCGCGAGATCTGACCCACGCCCGCTCCGCCCCCGGTCCTCCGGGGGCGGAGCTTTTTTCCGCCCTTGCGCTCCGCCCTCAAATGGGATATAATACACTGAAACTTTTTGAACGATCTTTCTCGAGGTGCTCTTCTATGGGGGACAAGCTTGGTATCTATATCCACATTCCATTCTGCCGCAGCAAGTGCGACTACTGCGACTTCTACTCCCTGTCCGGGCGGGAGCGGCGGATGGACGACTATCAGAAGGCCCTGCTGGCCCACCTGCGGGAGACGGCCCCCCTGGCCCAGGGTATCCCGGTGGACAGCGTCTACTTCGGCGGCGGCACCCCCAGCTTTTACGGAGCCAAGCGGCTGAAGGAGCTGCTGGCCGCCCTCCACAAGCTGTTTCAGATCGAGAAGGGCGCGGAGATCACCGTAGAGTGCAATCCGGACAGTGTGGACCTGCGCGCCCTGCGCACCCTGCGGAAGGCGGGGGTCAACCGCCTGTCCCTGGGGATGCAGTCCGCCCAGGCGGAGGAGCTGGCCGCCATCCACCGGATCCACACCCAACAGCAGACCGACCAGGCCGCCGGGCTGGCCCGAAAGGCCAAATTCAACAACCTGTCCCTGGATCTGATCTACGGCCTGCCCGGCCAGACCATGGACAGCTGGAAGGCCACGGTGGAGCACGCCCTGTCCCTCATCCCCCAGCACCTGTCCTGCTATGGCCTAAAGGTGGAGGAGGGCACCCCTCTGGCCCGCCGGGTGGCCGAGGGGGAGGTCCTGCCGGACGACGATCAGCAGGCCGACCTGTACCTGTGGACGGTGGGCCGCCTGGCCCGGGCCGGTTATCCTCAGTATGAGATCTCCAACTTCGCCAAGCCCGGCTTTGAATCCCGGCACAATCTCCGCTACTGGCTCACCCGGCCCTATATCGGCTTCGGCCCCGGGGCGCACTCCGACTTTGGCGGCCGGCGCTACTCCTTCGTCCGGGATCTGGACGCCTACATCGACGGGGTCCTCCACGGGGGAAATGTCATCGACAGCTCTGAGCTCATCCCCCAGCGGGAGCGGTGCGGCGAGTACCTCATGCTCCGCCTGCGCACGACCCGGGGCATCGACGGCGCGGAGTACCGCCGGAACTACTTTATGGACTTTGCCCCGCTGGAGGCTCGGCTGGAGCAGTTCGCCGCCCAGGGGTGGGCGGAGCGGGACCCGGAGGGCCGCTGGCACTTTACCCCCAAGGGCTTCCTGGTATCCAACCAGCTGATCGGCGACCTGCTGGATCGCCAGGAGCAGGCCAACTGGGAGGATCTGATCGTCCGTCCTGAGCGGGGGCCGCGCCTGTGATCCCGTGGAGTCTCATCTGACCGGCATCTCGCCAAAGCCTTTCCCTGTTTTTTACTTTGTTCTTACTTTTTTCACAATTTTATGTCTACTTTGTAAATTTCATTGCCTTTTGGGCATACTGATGCTATAATATATTTGTATTATCGTGCGCAGCCCTTACGGCGGCGCAGTTCAAACTGAATTCATGGGCGATTCCGCCATCTCTTTTCATACAAACCCCAATCTAAAATCAGATCGAGAGGGTGCCGATTTTGACAAAGTATCACATTCAGGGCGGAAAGCCGCTCTCCGGGACCATCACCATCAGCGGCGCCAAAAACGCCGCTGTCGCTATCATCCCCGCCGCGCTGTTGGTGGACGGGGTGTGCCGCATTGAAAATATTCCCCAAATCAGCGATGTGACGCTGATCCTTCAGATCCTTCAGGAGCTGGGCGCGGACGTCCGCACCATCAACCGCACCACGGTGGACATCGACTGTTCCCACATCCGAAATCGCCAGGTTCCTTATGAACTAGCCCGCCGGATCCGTGCCAGCTACTATCTGGTGGGCGCTCTGTTGGGCCGCTTCGGCTGGGCGGAGGTGCCCCTCCCCGGCGGCTGCGACCTGGGCGGCCGCCCCATCGACCAACATATCAAGGGCTTCGTCTCTATGGGGGCCGATGTAGACGTGCGCAACGGCCTGATCTGCGCCAAGGTGGCCAGCGGCCGCCTGGCCGGTGGGCAGGTCTATCTGGACATGGTTTCTGTGGGCGCCACCATGAACATCATGCTGGCCGGTGTGCTGGCCGAGGGCATGACCATCATCGAGAATGCCGCCAAGGAGCCCCACATCGTGGACCTGGCCAACTTCCTCAACTCCATGGGGGCCAACATCATGGGAGCCGGCACCGATGTGATCAAGATCCGCGGCGTCAAGCAGCTGCGGGGCGGCGCCTATTCCATCATCCCCGACCAGATCGAGGCGGGCACCTATATGGCCGCCGTGGCCGCTGCCGGGGGTGATGTACTCATTCAGAACGTCATCCCCAAGCATCTGGACTGCATCACCGCCAAGCTGGTGGAGATGGGGGTGGATGTGGAGGAGCTGGACGACGCCGTCCGGGTCCGCCGCAGCGGCCCCATCAGCCGCACCAACGTCAAGACCATGCCCTATCCGGGCTTCCCCACCGATATGCAGCCCCAGATCGCCGCTGTCCTCTGCCTGGCCACCGGCACCAGCGTCCTCACCGAGGGCGTGTGGGACAGCCGCTACCGCTATGTGGATGAGTTCCGCCGTATGGGCGCCCACATCCAGGTGGACGGCAAGGTAGCTGTCATCGAAGGGGTCCCCGGCCTCACCGGCGCGCCGGTCCACGCCTGTGACCTGCGTGCGGGCGCGGCCATGGTCATCGCCGGCCTGGCCGCCCAGGGCGTCACTGAGGTGGACGGGATCTACCACATCGAGCGGGGCTATGAGGATCTGGTGGGCAAGCTGGCCGGCGTGGGCGCCGACATCCAGGTCGTCACCGTCCCCGACGAGGAGAGCCAGTCCCAAGCTGTCTGAGGCCGCTTTATCCATCATCTAAGACGATCAGAAATTGGGCTCTTCCAGCCGGCGGCTCGCCCCTCCGGCCCCCGGTTTCTGATCGTATTTTTTAGGGAGCGATCAAATTGTTGACCTTTACCACCCTAGCCAGCGGCTCCGGCGGCAACGCTGCCCTGGTCTCCTGTGGAGACACCCATGTCCTGCTGGACGCGGGGATCTCAGCCAAACAGATCACTGCCGGTCTGGCCGCCCTGGGTGTCACACCCAGAGATCTGACCGCCATTCTCATCACCCATGAGCACAGCGACCATGTCTCCGGCCTGCGGGTGCTCAGCAAGCGGGCCGGAGCCCCCATCTACGCCACCGGCCCCACCTGCCGCTGTCTGTACGACCGGAACGCCGGCAGCGAAGCCGCCGGCCTGCTGCGGGTCATGGAGGCCGGGACCGGGGTGCAGCTGGGCAGCCTGTGGGCCCAGTCCTTCCCCACCCCCCACGACGCGGCGGGGAGCGTGGGCTATATCCTCTCCGGAGAGGAGAGCCGGATCGTCCTGGCCACCGACCTGGGCTATATCACCCCGGAGGTAAAGGCCGCCGTCCGGGACTGCGGCTTGCTGGTCTGCGAGGCCAACCACGACGAGGACTGGGTCCGCTCCGGGCCCTACCCCTACTACTTAAAGCAGCGCATCCTGGGGGACCGGGGCCATCTGTCCAACGAGGCCGGGGCAGAGCTGGCCGCCCTGGCTGTGGAGCGCGGGACCCAGGCCGTGGTCCTGGCCCACCTCTCCCATGAAAACAACACCCCGGCCCGTGCTTGGGAGACGGCTGCCCGCCGCCTCCGGAGCATGGGCTGCGAACCGGACCTGGACCTCTCCCTGTCCGTAGCCCCCCGCAGCGGCCTGGGCCCCACCTATCAGCTGGAAGGCGGGCAGGTCCTCCGGGTATCTGCCGCCGGAGAGGAGGCCGCCCTGTGCTGAGCGTCTATCTCATCTGCGTAGGCAAGCTGAAGGAGAAATTCTACCAGGAGGCCTGCGCCGAGTACATCAAGCGGCTGTCCGCCTATTGCAGGCTCACCCTGGTGGAACTGCCAGAGGAAAAGCTGCCCCAAACTCCCTCCCAGGGCCAGATCGACCAGGCCCTGGCCCGGGAGGCCGCGGCCATCCGCGCCAAGCTGCCCCCCAGCGCCCTTCTGGCCGCCCTGTGCGTAGAGGGCCGGATGCGGTCCAGTGAGGAACTGGCCCAGCTGGTGGGGACCTGGGAGCAGAGTTCCGCCAAGCATCTGGTCTTTCTCATCGGCGGCTCCTACGGCCTGCACCCCTCCATCAAGGCGGAGGCCCAGGTCAAGCTGTCCATGTCCCCCATGACCTTTCCCCACCACCTGGCCCGGGTCATGCTGCTGGAGCAGATCTACCGTGCCTTCAAGATTCGGGAGGGCTCCAGCTACCACAAATAGTCCCCAAGTCTGTCAGATAAACAGCAAAGCCACCTGCTTGAGGAGTTGATTCCCAACCCGATCCCGAAAATCGAATTGTTCCGCTGGAAATTTCCGCCCAACTGTGGTACACTTACCACAATGGTAATTTCCAGCGGATTTTTCATACACAGGAGGTCTTGCAGATATGTCTTATCGGGAAAATTATGAGAACTGGCTGAACAGTCCCGTCCTTTCTCAGGAGGAAAAAGCGGAACTGGAGGCCATCCGCGGGGATGAGAAGGAGATCGAATCCCGCTTTTTTGACCAGCTGGCCTTCGGCACCGCCGGTCTGCGCGGCACCATGGGCGTGGGTCTGTACCGCATGAATGTTCATGTGATCCGTCACGCCACCCAGGCCTTTGCCCAGGTGATCCTGGAGGAGGGACCGGAGGCCGCCGCCCGGGGCGTAGCCGTCTGCTTTGACTGCCGCAACAACTCCGGCCTCTTCGCCCGAGAGGCCGCCTGCGTCATGGCGGGCAACGGCATCCCCGTGCGCCTGTTCCAGGCCCTGCGCCCCACCCCGGAGCTGTCCTTCGCTGTACGGGAGTACGGCTGCATCGCCGGCATCAATGTCACCGCCAGCCACAACCCCAAGGAGTACAACGGCTATAAGGTCTACTGGGAGGACGGCGCCCAGTTGCCCCCCAAGCACGCCGACGAGGTGGCCCGAAAGATGCGGGAGCTGGATGTGTTCACCAGCGTCAAGACCATGGACTATAACGAGGCTGTATCCCAGGGAAAGATCACCCTGTTAGGTGAGGAAACTGATGAGCGCTTCCTGTCCAACGTCATGGAACAGGTGAACGACAAGGCCGTGGTGGAGCAGATGGCGGACACCTTCAAGATGGTGTACACCCCCTTCCACGGCACCGGCTATCAGCTCATCCCCGAAGCGCTGAAGCGGCTGGGCATGAAGCACGTCATCTGCGTCCCCGAGCAGATGGTCATTGACGGCAACTTCCCCACCGTGGCCTCCCCCAACCCGGAGAACCCGGAGGGCTTCTACCTGGCTGTGGATCTGGCCAAGGCCAACGATGCCGACTTCATTCTGGGCTCCGACCCTGACGCCGACCGGGTGGGCATCATGGTGCGTACCAAGGACGACGACTTTGTGGTCATCTCAGGCAATCAGACCGGCGTGCTGCTGCTGGATTACCTGATCGGCGCCAAGAGACGCACCGGTAAGATGCCTGAAAATCCCGTGGCCCTCAAGACCATCGTCACCACTGAGATGGCCCGGAAGGTGGCCGAGGTCAACGGTCTGAAATGCTATGACACCTTCACCGGCTTCAAGTTCCTGGCGGAGAAGAAGGACAAGCTGGAGCACTCCGGCGAGGGGAAGGTCATCTTCTCCTATGAGGAATCCTACGGCTATATGCTGGGCGACTACGTCCGGGACAAGGACGCCGTCTCCGCCAGTGTGGAGCTCACCGAGATGGCCGCCTGGTATGCCAGCCAGGGCATGACCCTGTATGACGCCCTCCAGGCCCTGTTCGAGAAGTACGGCTACTATGGCGAAAAGACTCTGAATCTGGTCATGCCTGGCCTGGACGGCCTGAAAAAGATGGCCGACCTGATGGCCGGCCTGCGGACACAGCCTCCGGTAGAGATCGCCGGCGTAGCTGTCAGGGAGCAGAAGGACTATCAGGACGGCAGCGTAGTCCGTGTGTCCGACGGCGTCCGGAGCGCCATGGAGCTGTCCGGCTCCAACGTGCTGCGCTATGAGATGGCTGACGGAACCAGCCTCATCGTCCGTCCCTCCGGCACTGAGCCTAAGGTGAAGGTCTATATCCTGGCCAATGGCGAGAGCAAGGCCGCCTGCGATGAGAAGGTGGCCAAGTACGCCGCCTGGGCGGAGACCCTCAAGGGCTGAGCAGCCCCGCTCCCCTCAAAGCCCGGGGCATAGCGCTCTGGATCTATCCCATTTTCAGCATAGAATCGGCCCCGCTTCTTCCGAAGCGGGGCCGGTTTTCATTTCCTTTCAGCTGGACATCGGGATCACTCCAGCATGATCTTGATGATCTCCTTGTCAGTCTCTTTCATGCCCTCCCGTGCCAGGCGTCCCACGTTCCGGATGGTATTTTCCACCCCCTTGGAGACGATCCCGTCCCCGCCAAAGAACTGGTTTCCCTCCCGGTACATCCAGTAGCCCAGGATACCGGCGTCCACCGCGGCGGCGATCTTGGCCGCACAGGAGGCCTTGGCTCCGTCGCACACCACGCCGGAGACCACCGCCAGGGCGTTCACCACCGTGTGGGCGATCTCCTCATAGCCGCCCCCGTACAGATAGGCGATCCCAGCTCCCGCTCCACAGCCGGCGCTGATGGCCCCGCAGTAGGCGGACAGGCGGCCGATCCCGGACTTCTGGTGAATGGTGATGAGGTCGGACAGCACCACCGCCCGCAGCATCTTTTCCTCCGAGACGCCCAGTTCCTTGGCATAGACCACCACCGGGACAGAGGAGGTGATGCCCTGGTTCCCACTGCCTGAGACGATGACCACCGGCAGCTCACAGCCGTTCATCCGGGCGTCGGAGCCCGCCGCGGCATAGGCCTTGGCCCGTACCTTCACATCGTCCCCGTCGTGCTTCAGCAGCACCGAGCCTATGTTCGCGCCATAATTTCCCCGGAGCCCCTCCTGGGCGATGGCGTAGTTATAGTCGATCTGGCGCTGGACCAGAGCCCGGACATCGTCCAGCTCCACCGTGTCCGCAAACTCCAGCGCTCCCTCAATGCTCAGCAGGCTCTTCTCATCGCAGGGACTCTCCCGCTCCGCCGCCTCCTCCCGCTGGAGGAGGAGTTGTCCGTTCCTCCGCTTCCGGATCACATTGGTGTGGAAGCCCGAGATGGCCACCTCGCTGTTGGACCCGTCCCCGCCGAAGGCCAGCACTTCAATATAGAAAATCTGGGTGGTGGCGGCCAGCCCCACCTGAATGGGGCAGCGCTCCAGGAAGGCGCGGATCTCTCCCACCTGCTCCGGGGTCACCTGGGCGATGACCTCCAGCTCACGCTCCGCCTGTCCCACCGCCGCGCCTGCGGCCGCGGCGGCCTGGATCCCCCGGAGCCCGCCGGTATTGGGCACCACCACGCTCTTGACGTTTTTCAGGATGTTCCCGCTGACATTGACCTCCATCCGCACCGGCATACTGCCCAGCAGTTCCCGGGCCATCGCCGCGGCATAGGCCACCGCGATAGGCTCTGTACACCCCATGGCGGGCAGCAGCTCTTCCTCTAAAATTTTCAGATAGGTCTGATACCGAATATCCGTCTTTCGCATCGGCTCTGCTCCTTCCTGCCCGCCCATCTTTGGGCGGAGCGTTCCGCCCTCTATTTTATCACAGACAGCTCTCTTTGCACAAGAGAGCGCCCGGGGCTTCTTTGCCTCCGGTGTAGGACTACAATACATATTGGACAGTTGAATAAAAAGGGATGAAGGATAAGGTCTCATCGGTTATAGTTGAAGTTGCGAGCAACAACCGCACGAGA
>OOAU01000756.1_pt1 | contig 17819 bp, 9 predicted proteins | sample 1670931 | NCBI WGS metagenome assembly OOAU01 (sample SAMN06348105, study PRJEB24527) | human gut metagenome | biome: human gut; feature: ankylosing spondylitis patient; material: feces | host: Homo sapiens | place: China | collected 2015-10 | reverse complement strand
TCATAGATCTCTTTATGCAGTCCATACGTTCGTATCGTGACATAAAAAATAAATTATAATAGTATATTAAATAATAAAAGACGACTTACCTATCGAGGTTGAAATTTTTTTCACTTTTTTTCGTGAAATGCTGCGCTCGTAACATTTCCGGTTTCGCGTTTCTCGTATTCTACATACACAGCCAATCCGGAAAAGGCCTGTACCGAACATGTAAAAAAAGGATAATGGCCAGAAACGTTCCATTGTTTTTACTGTATAAGACATTCTTCCTTTTCTCTCAGCATCGTAACAGGCAGTTGTTCAACCTCGTATCTTTTGAGGCTAAAACAGCGATGATTGCCGAATGCCGTATTCTTTCCTGCAATGTAATCGGGATAAAGAAAACGGAAAACGGCATCGAAGACTCTCGCACATAATCGACTTTTGGAGAAGCGACTATGAGCCAATCTACAGTCAAGAAGATCCCCAACAACTATTTTGATGGAATGCCCGTAACCGGCTTCCACAAAATCGTCTTCTTCATCATCATGATGGCCTACTTCTGCGAGCAGATGGACAACTGGAACTTCGGCTTCATCGCCCCCGCGCTCATGCACACATGGGGCCTGCAGATGTCCGACATCGGCGTGGTCACGCTCTGGTACTTCATCGGCATGACCGCGGGCGGCTTCTTCGGAGGCGTCATCTCCGACTTCATCGGGCGCCGGAAGACCTTTCTCATCTCCATCGCCACATTCTCGTTTTTCTCGGTGCTGAACGGCTTTACGGACAACTTCCACGTCTTCGTCATCGCCCGCTCCATGACCGGCTTCGGCGTTTTCTGCCTCATGGTCTGCTCACAGGCCTACATCGCCGAAATGGCCCCCGCCGAATCACGCGGCAAGTGGCAGAACCTCGTGGCCGCCGTGGGTTTCTCCGCCGTGCCGGTCATCGGCGTCATGTGCCGCGCAATCATCCCCCTCGCCGAGGAAGCGTGGCGCTTCATCTTCTACTTCGGCGGCGTCGGCCTCATCGCCTTCTTCGTCGGCCTGCGCTACCTCAAGGAATCCCCCCGCTGGCTCGTGGCCCGCGGCAGGCTGGAAGAAGCGGAACAGGTCGTCTTTGAAATCACCGGCAAGCATGTGGACCTTTCCGAGGCCGCCAAGAACGTGCAGACCAAGGTCCCCGTCATGGAAGTGCTGACCGGCATGTTCCGCCGCCAGTACATCAAGCGTACCCTCGTCCTGCTCGCCATCGTGGTCTTCACCAACCCCGCCACCTTCACCGTGACCAACTGGACCGCGACCCTGCTCAAGGCGCACGGGTTCTCGCTTGAAGACAGCCTCATGGCCACGACGATCATTTCCGTCGGCGTACCCGCCGGGCTGTTCTTCTCATCCTTCGTCACCGACCTTGGCGGGCGCAAGATCCCGATCATGTGTATGTTGATCATCCTCGCCGTACTTGGCCCCATCTTCGGCAATATGACCGGTTACTGGCCCGTCGTCCTCACCGGCGTCGTCCTCACCGCGGTCGTCATGGCTATGGGCTTCACGGTCTTCTCGTACACCGCCGAATCCTACCCCACCCGTATGCGCAACACCGCCACCGGCTTCCACAGCTCCACCGGCCGCCTCGCCGTGGCCGCGGCCCAGCCGCTCATCCCGATGGCCTACGCTGCGTACAGCTTCGACGGCGTGTTCTGGATCTTCAGCTTCCTCTGCTTTGTCCCCGCCGTGGTCATCGCCATCTGGGGCCAGCGCACCGGCGGCAAGTCGCTTGAAGAAATCGCCTAGCTGGATACAGGGGGTGGGCATTTCTCAGAAGGAGCATTCCCATTCCCCAAAAGCCCCTCCTCTCTCCTCCAATGGCGTACGATGGGGAATCCCCCCACGGGAACGGATCGGCGTGAGAAACGATTCAGGGGCAACATCCGCCAAACCTTCTTTCATGTATGGAAAGAGAGAAACCAATCAGGAGGACATCATGGGTCACCCGACTATCTATCCTACCGGCGTCACCGTATATAATCCCGAAAAGTGCTGGAACGGCTTCACGATCTTTCAGGCTCTGGAAGTGGGCGCCGTGCTCATGAACATGAACGGCCGCGAAAACAAGGTTTGGAAAGGCGTGCACGGCTTCCCGAACAAGATTTTCCCCGGCGGCTACCTCATGACCTCGCGCGGCTCCCGTGACGGGCGCTACGGCGTGCAGGACGGCCTCGATCTCGTGCAGATTGACTGGGACGGAAACGTGGTCTGGAAGTTCGACCGCAACGAATACATCGAAGATCCCGGAATCCCCGGCCGCTGGATGGCCCGCAGCCACCACGACTACCAGCGCGAAGGCAGCACTACCGGCTACTACGCGCCCGGCATGGAGCCCAAGACCGACTCCGGCAACACCCTCGTCCTCGCGCACCGCAACGCCCGCAATCCCAAGATTTCCGACAAGCAGCTCCTCGACGACGTGATCCTCGAAGTGGACTGGGACGGCGACATCGTATGGGAATGGCACTGCAACGAGCATTTCGACGAAATGGGCTTCCGCGAAGGCCCCAAGAACACCCTCGCCCGCGACCCCAACTACCGCCAGACGCAGCCCGAAGGCATGGGCGACTGGATGCACATCAACTCCATGTCCGTGCTCGGCCCGAACAAATGGTATGACGCGGGCGACGAGCGCTTCCATCCCGACAACATCATCGTGGACGGCCGCGAAGCCAACATCATTTTCATCATCTCCAAGGCTACCGGGAAAATCGTCTGGAAACTCGGCCCCGACTACGACAACAGCCCCGAAGCCAAGGCCATCGGCTGGATCATCGGCCAGCACCACTGCCATATGGTCCCGCGCGGACTGCCCGGCGAGGGCAATATCCTGATTTTCGACAACGGCGGCTGGGGCGGCTACGACGTGCCCAACCCCGGTTCCCCCACCGGCGTGAAGGCCGCCCTGCGCGACCACTCCCGCGTGCTGGAAATCGATCCCGTGGCCATGAAAATCGTATGGCAGTACACCCCCACCGAAGCGGGCTTCCTCGCCCCGATGGACTGCAACCGTTTCTACAGCCCCTTCATCAGCGGTATGCAGCGCCTGCCCAACGGCAACACCCTGATCACCGAGGGCTCCGACGGGCGCGTCTTTGAAGTCACCAAGGATCACGAGCTGGTTTGGGAATTCATCTCGCCCTACTGGGGCCAGAAGCTGCCCATGAACATGGTCTACCGCGCCTACCGCGTGCCCTACGAGTGGGTCCCGCAGCTCGGCAAGCAGGAAGAAACGCCCATTGAGCGCATTGATGTGAATGCCTTCCGGATGCCCGGTGCCGCCGCGCTCGGCGACCGCGATTCCGAAATCGCCATCGAAGGCTGCGCACCCTACGAAGGGGACAATGCCCTCTGCGTCGCCTCCGTGGACGATCCTGAAGATCAATAAAGAAGCATGGGAGGGGAACAGGGGCCTCCCCTGTTCCCCTCCCGGCCAACGGCCTCCTTCACGTTCTGCGCTTCTCCACTATCTCCTCTCGGTTGCCTCCTCCACGCGAAGAGCCTGGGCCCTGCCCGGGCTCTTTACGTTTTCATGCCGCGTTGTCCCGTTCGCAAAAGAACGGCGGCCCGGCGACTTCCCGCTCCGGGTCCCTCCCGTCACGCCGTAAACGAAAATACGGGAAGCGGCCATGCATACGCGGCACGCTCCCGACCGCCCCGGCGTCCCCCCTTACGGCATCACATTGCTGATTTTGGTGAAACGGCATACCATTCCCCAAAAAATACGACAGATGCCGGGCCCGGCCCGGAAAGGATTCCCCGTGCACGATTTTCAATCCGCCGAATCATGGCTCAGAAAGGCGCTCAGAAACGCCCCGAAGCCGCTTCCGTCCGGAGTCTTCCCCAAATTGCTGGACGAAGCGGAACAGGCGGGGTTCTCTCATTCCACGCTCAACGACGTCGTGGACGAATGGCTGAACTTCGGCTATTGCCGCGTCACCGACCACGTCTCCAACGACATCGCACTGACGCCGGAAGGGGACGAGTACTTCGGGCACCGAACCATTGATGAATAAAGATTTTTCTTTGTACATAACCCGCAACGCATGGAGACAGGCATGAAGGGAAGCTTCACCACCCGGAAAGGAGCGCTTTACTGCATCGTCATGACGTGCCTTTGCAGCCTGCTGGCTACGGGCTGCGCCAGCAAATACGGCGCGCAGACGACGGACGTGCATTACTATCCCGACTGCTACCAGCCCATCGCCGATCTGCGCAGCGCCGAAAAGAGCTTCAACACCACAATGGTCATGGGCACGACGATGGGTGCCCTGCTCGGCGCGGTCATCGGCGCGAGCCAGACCGGGAAGGCGGAAGGCGCTCTGACCGGGGCCGCCATCGGCGCGGGAGCCGGGGCCGGGGCGAGCTATCTCGTCGCCAAGTACAACAACGAGAGGGACGACCGCGTCCGCCTCGCCAGCTATGCCCGCGACCTGAATGCCGACGTCAATTCCCTGAACCGCGTAACCGCCGCCGGGCAGGTGGCCTACAACTGCTACAGCGCGAAGTTCAGGGCCGCCCTTGAGGATTACAAGGCCAAGCGCATCACCCGCGCCGAACTCGATCAGCGTTATGCCGAAATCAAGAGCGGGCTTGCCGAGGCGTCCGCCATTCTGGGCAGTACGCTCAGCGAGGCCGACAAGCGCGAAGCCGAATACCGGCAGGTGCTGACCGTCGAGGCGAAGAAGGCCAGCCGCCCGATCCCCCCGGTACAGACCGTGGCCACGACATCCAAGAAGACCAGCAAGACCACGAAAACCGTCACGCGCAAGCAGACGGGCGACCAGTTGCAGAACCTTTCCAACCGCGTGGGCTCATACAAGGAATCCACGGCGCAGCTCACCGCGGTGAAGTCGGATCTCGACGAGATCCAGCTGCAGATGGACAAGGTGATGCTCGCTCAGGGTTAGTGGGGAACGGATCGGGGGAAGGGGGAAGGCTGCTCGGCGGGAGTTTCCGGAACATTGCGTTTTAAAGTATCCATCATTCCCAATATCCCTTGCTTTATGGAATGTTAGGGGCAGGGATTCGATAACATAAAAGTTTTCCTTCCCTTCCCCAACGCCTCCGTGCCATTTCACCGAAGGTACAACTATGGGTAATCCTCTTCATTTCATACAGGCTTCGGATACGTCGGCTTTCGCCGCCCTGCATACGGAACAGGGCGCGCTCCCTTCGCAGTACGAAGCGTTGCAGGCCTATCTGAAAAAAATCGGCCTTGGGCGGTTCGGCACCCTGTGGGCCGAACCCGTTACCGGGCAGGCCACACCGGCGGGCTACGCCTCCATTTCCTGGTATACGCCGCTGGAAGGCGTCGGCACCCCCCTCTCCCGCCTCGACGCGGGAGAAGCCGAACAGGCGCGGGCTGCCCTGCGCCGGGCGCGGGAAGCCGTCACCCCCCATCTCGACGACACGCCCGGCGGCGTCCTGCTCCGCAAGGCGCTGTTCATCCCTTCGGCGGACAATGTCTTCGTCGTCAACGGCCATCCCGTGCTCGTCAACTGGGGCCTGCTCCCGCAAGGCACGGACGAAGCCACGGCCCCGATACTCTGGGGCGAGCCGGAAAACGGGGAAACGCCCTCCGGTGTGACTGGAGCGGCAACGGCTGCAACGGGAGCTTCCGCCGCAGGTATTGCCGGGGCAACGGCGGGAAACGCCATCATCCGGCGTAGCAAGGCGGGCCTCTTCGGAGCCCTGCTCCTCGGCATCCTGCTGGGCGTACTCCTGCTTTTCCTGCTGCGTTCCTGCGTAAAAACGGCCCAGGAACAGCCCGTTGCCCCGGAAACGCCCCCGGTTGCGGCTGAGTCCCCCGAAGAGGCGGCACGCAAGGCGGAATGGGCCAACCTGCTCCGCGAAAAAGCGTTCTGGCAGGGTTTGCTGGAACTGACGCCGTGCGAGCTGAAAGCCTTCTTTGACGGCAATGCCGGCAAGACGGATGCGAAACCGGACGCCGGAGAAACCACCCCCGGCAAGGACGTTCCGGAAAACCAGCCCGGGGAAACGGTCCCCGGCATCTCCCTCCCGCCCCTGCCTTCCGCCAACGCCACGGTTCCGGCAAAGGCCGTGGATCTGTCTACGCTCACCATCCCGCAGCGCCTCGAACAAGGTACGGTACTCATTCTCGCGCCGGTCCCCGGCGGCGCGCAGCAGGGGACCGGCTTTTTCATCAATCCCGATCATGTGCTGACCAACCGCCACGTCGTGGCAAACGCCATCGACGATATGGTGATGGTGACCAACGCCAACCTGCGCGGAGCACGCCGGGGCATGGTCGTCGCGCGCAGCGATACGCCGGGATACGATTTCGCGGTCATCAAGGTGATGCTCGTGGAAGGGGATCAGGTTCCCGCCCTTCCGTTGTCCCCGACCGTCAACCGGACCGACAAGGTAAGCGCATGGGGCTTCCCCGCCCTCGTTTCCGAACAGGACCCCGCCTACCTGCGGCTCCTCAGGGGCGACTTCAACGCCGTCCCCGAGGTCGTGTTCACCGACGGCGTGGTCAACGCCATCCTCCAGACCTCGCCCCGCAACATCGTGCATTCCGCCGTGGTTTCACAGGGCAACAGCGGCGGCCCGCTGGTCAACGAGAAGGGCGACGTCATCGGCATCAACACCTTCATCAGGCTGGACGCGGACTCCAACCGCCAGACTCAGACCGCGCTCGGCAGCGACGCCATCATGGGCTTCCTGCGCGAGAAGGGCATCCCCTTCACCGAACACCAATGAACCGTTCCTGAACAAGGATAGTCAGATATGGCCGGATATTTCATTCTCTCCACCCGGAAGGGGGATTACCGCGCACTGGCGTTCCAGGGCTCGCAGGTCTATGCCTGCCACGCCCAGCTGAGCGGGCTGCTGCGGACCCATCTCGGGGAAGCCCACGCCCGTCTGCTGGCCGAGCCGCTCATGGACCCGCAGGGAACGGCGGTGGACTGGTACACGTCGGGCCCCGTGCAGCCCCTCGCCGAGCTTCCCGCAGAAACGCAGGAAGCCGTTAAAACGCGGTTGCAGGGCCTCCTTTCGGATATTGAAGAGCTGGCCGCCAGCCTTCAGACGGACAGCGATCCCTATAAAAGCCTGTGCGGCACCATGCTGCATCTGGCTACCCGTTTCCCCACGCAGGAATGCCTGTACGCCTCTCTCCCCTCGGGCGAGCCCGCAAGCCCGCCGCAGCCCGTGCTGGTCTGCTGGGGCATGGCCCTTTCTTCCTCCACGGCGCAGGAAGGCATCTATGCAATGGGAGCCACGCCGTTCTCCCCCGAGCCGCAAACGCCTCTCGCCAGCGGCGCATCCGGCGATCCGGATCGCATCGTCCGCGAAGGCGAAGTGACGGAACGCCCCATCGTCGCCCCGCTCCCGCCCACGGTTGTGGTGGAAGGCGAGCCGTGGTGGAAAAAGCTCCTCATGCTCCTGCTCGGCCTGCTCCTCGCACTGTTGCTGTTCTGGGGCCTGCACTTCCTCTTCCCGTGGGTCCCTCCCCTCCCCCTGCCCGCAGGGTGCGCGAGGACGCCCGCCGTTGAAACCCCTCAGCCTGCCGTGCAGCCAGCGGACCCCGGCCCGTCCGAAGCGGATTTGACGGCTTTGCGCGCCGAACTCGAAGTTTTGCGCCAAGCGGCCCAGAAGCGTGCCGAAGCCTGCCAGCCTCCCGCGCCGCCAGCCGTCGAGGAACCCAAAGTGGAAACGCCCGCCGAGCCGCCCAAGGATCTAGGCGATCTGCTCGGCGATCTGACCACCATTCCCAAGGAGGAGCCGAAGCCCGAGCCCAAACCGGAACCCAAGAAAGAACAGCCCGCGCCGAAGAAGGAAGAGCCCAAGCCGGACCCCCCCAAGGAAACTCCGAAGAAGGGCGATCCCATGAAGTTGCCGGACAAGGACGACAAGTCGATGGACTTCCTCGACGGCTGCTGGAACTGCCGCACCGGGCTTTCGGACACGCGGGGCAACCCGATCAAGGTCCGCTTCTGCTTCGGCAAGAACGGCAAGGGGCAGATCACCATCATCGACCGCCAGGGCAAGACCTACACGGGCCGGGCCGACGCGCAGATGCAGAACGGCAGGCTGCACATCGACACCGGAGACGACGCCATGTGCTACGGCCGCAACAAGGGCGACAACTCCCCGTGGAGCGCGAAGTTTTTCAGGGATTAGACGGCACAAAGGCATTGGGGAAGGGAGGGAAAACTTTTCTGAAGAAAAGCTTTTCCCTCCCTTCCCAAAACCCCATCCCTCCTTTTCCAAAGACTTTTGTGTTTATTGAATCCATATTCCCAGCGTTCCCTGAGAAAAGTTTCATTGAAAGGCTGGGTACAAAGAATGAAAGGCCGCCCATTTCTCAGTGCAACAGGTTGCCATTCCGGGACGCATAGGAGAAACTTTTACGGCGCGGCTCCGGGATACGGACGCCACGCGGACATTTTTTCATACCGCCCTGCCCGCCTTCGGCTTCCGAAAGCATTTTTGGGGAACGCGGTGAAGTTTCGAGAGGACGGTAAGGGGAAAGGTGGGGGATGTTCCGCTTTCCCCGGAAAGATTCCCCTCCTCGCCCCCATTTGTAAGGACTCCCTATGAACTACACGTCAGCAGTGAGCATCATACCGGGCGGCTGCCCGCAGTTTCTGGATTGCCGCCTCGACGCGAAGAGCCTCGGCAGGTTCTGGGCGTATTTCCGTGAAATCCCGCAAACCGGGGAATCGGCCATCGCCTCGGCCCGCAGGCAAGTGGAGCTCGTCCCCGTGCCGCTGGACGACACCGGGCAGCCCGGCGACTACGACTACAAGATCGACGCGAACCGGGCTCTTGAAGCGTTCACGGGGCGCTGGGTTCCCGTGCCCTTCCTGCGGCTCTCCAACGAGCAATGGAAGGACGGCGCGTTCAAATGCGAAAAGGGGCCGAGCAACTGGGCCCGCCTGCACGTCAGCCGCGAGGATTCCGATGGCGCTTACCGCCTGACCTTCCTGTTCGATACGACCATTGAGGAGCGCGAACAGCCCACGGGCCAGTATTTCGCCCTGTGCGACGACGACGTGGCGGAGAACGCCCGTTTCGCCCTTTCGCCCAAAAGCCGCGACAACGCGTGGTTCCTCAATACGCTGTGGGTCGACGAATGGATCGCCGAAATCTACGATGCCCACCAGACCGCGCGCCACAACGGGCGGACCACATGGCGCGAGAATACGCCGTTCATCATGGAGCACCTCGCCACGTACCTGACGCTCCTTGAGGCGCTCGCCGCAAGCGGAACCGTCCCCACCGTGCGCGTGGTGGACCCCGCCCACCTGACGCCCGTGGACGTGGATCTCGTGCTCGATCTCGGCAACTCCCGCTCCACCGGGATGCTCGTGGAAACCCTCCCCCAGCGCCAGACCAACCTGAACGACAGCTACCTGCTCCAGATCCGGGATCTGAGCCAGCCGGATCGCACCTATACCGGCCCCTTCGCCACGCGCATCGAGTTCGCGGAAGCCACCTTCGGCAATCCGCGCCTGAGCGCCCGCTCGGGCCGCAGCACCCCGGCCTTTGTCTGGCCCTCGGTGGTGCGCGTCGGCCCCGAAGCCGCCCGGCTCGCCCAGCATTCCGTGGGTGCGGAAGGCAATACCGGCATGTCCAGCCCCAAACGCTACCTGTGGGACGAGTCCCCCCGCGCCCAGCAATGGCGCTTCAACGCGTGGGGCACAGGCTCCGAGTTGGAGCCGCCCGTCACCCGGGGCGTGTTCATCCAGCAGATCAACCGCGAAGGCACGCCGTTGTGCTGCTTCGACGATCCGGGCCTCTCCCCGCGCCCCAAAATCCTGCGCACCCAGCAGCCCGAAGTGGCGTTCGAGGCCCATTTCACCCGCAGCTCGACCATGATGTTCCTCCTCAGCGAGATCATCATGCACGCGCTCGCCACCATCAACTCCCCGGCCCAGCGCGGCGAACGCGAACAGCCCGACGTGCCCCGCCGCCTCAAGCGGATCATCTTCACCGTGCCGAGCGCCATGCCCATCGCCGAACAGCGGATCTACCGCCGCTGGGTGACGTGGGCAGTGCGCATGATCTGGGAAACCCTCGGATGGGGGCAGTGGTATACGACCAAACAGGGGATGCGGGACACCCGCCCGGACTACCGGGTCAGCCCTGAGGTCCGTTGCAGCTGGGATGAGGCCACCTGCACCCAGCTCGTCTACCTCTACAACGAGATCACCGAAAAGTTTCAGGGCGACGCCCGCCACTTCTTCGCGCTCATGGGCCGCAAACGCGGCGCGGACGCGCTCTCCCTGCGCATCGCCAACGTGGACATCGGCGGCGGAACCATCGATCTGAGCATCACCACCTTCGCCGTCACCGGGGATGAGGCCACCGCCGCCCGCATCAAGCCGCACATGGCATTCCGCGACGGCTTCAACATCGCGGGCGACGACGTGATCCGCGAGATCGTCGAACAGCACGTCCTGCCCTGCATCGGTCAGGCCACGGGCCTTTCCGATCCCCGCAACCTCCTCGGCCAGCTTTTCGGGCGGGATACCGTGGGCGGCTCGCAGCGCAACCGGGCCCTGCGCACCCAGTTCGCCCGCCAGATCGCCGGCCCGGTCGTCACCCGGATGCTTGAAGGCTACGAACAGGCGGATCTGCTCGTGGGCGGCGTGCAGGAACGCAAGCTGTCCGCGTTCTTCCGGCCCGAGCACGCCCCGCAGGAATCCGATCACGCGTCTCCCGAAACGGAAGGCCTGCCGGAACAGCCTTCCGCCGCGCTCATCCAGTACGTCAACGAAACCGTGGAACGTCAGACCGGAAAGCCGTTCAGCCTCATGGATGTGGCCCTGCGCATCGATCCACGGGCCATCGATCGGACCATCCGCAACACGCTTGGCCAGATCCTCGCCAACCTGTGCGAGGTCATCCACGCCTACAACTGCGACCTGCTCCTGCTCACCGGGCGGCCTTCCAAATGGCACGCTATCATTTCCAGTTTCTTCGCCAAGCTCCCCGTCCCGGCGGACCGCATCATCCCCATGCGCGATTTCCGGGTGGGAAGCTGGTACCCCTTTGCCGACAACCGGGGCGAGATCACCGATCCCAAGACGACCGTGGTGGTCGGGGCCATCCTCTGCGCCCTGTCCGAAGGCCATCTCGAAGGCTTTTCCTTTGATACGGGATCGCTGTTCCTCAAGTCCACGGCCCGGTTCATCGGCGCGATGGACGCGGGCGGCCAGATCCGGCAGGCGCAGGTCTGGTTCGAAGCGGATACGGACAATCCCTCCGGCGGCGAGCTGCACAAGGCCATCCAATTCTCCGGCCCAATCCCCATCGGCTTCCGGCAGATTGAGGCCGAGCGCTGGACGACCACCCGCTTCTATATGATGGATTTCGCCTCGCCCGCCGCGCGGAACAACGCCCGGAACCGTCTGCCCTATACGGTGAAGCTCGCCTTCACGGTGGCGGATCTTGCGGACGCGCCCAACGCGGCGTCACGGGACGAGGGGGAACTCGCCGTCAATGAAATTGAAGCCGTGGACGGCACCCCGGTTAATCCCCGCGACCTCGAAATCCGTCTTCAGACCCTCCCCGCCGACGAGGGCTACTGGCTTGATACGGGCGTCTTTAACATTTTGTAGAAAGGCGGAAGACTGGAGGGGCCGGGAAACGGTTGCGGAGCCGCGGCGGACTGTCTCTTGGCAAAGTTTCCCGGTTTCGCATGAAAAACAACCGGAGCCGCAGCGGATTGTTCCCTGACGGAAGCCTCCGGTTCCGCGTGAAGAAAAACAAGGGGCGGCCTCTTGCCGTTCCACGACATGAAAAAGGGGCACGACTGACCCGCTCGGAACGGCGGCACAGTGTTTTGCGCTGAAAAAGCGAAGGGTTTCGGCATGAAGCACTGCGCCGCCACTCTGAGGGGGTCTGGGGGGAATTCGACCCAAAGGGCGGCGACGCCGAGACCGTTGGGCGAGCTTGCGAGCCTTACGGGCATCGCACGCAGGGCGATTTTCCCCAGCCCGCCGGGAGGCATTCCTCTTATGACCATAGACGATCAAAAACTTGTCGAACAGTGCGAAGCGGGCATCAAAACGCTCGCCGGCGTTGACGAATGGGTCAGGGCAAACCCGCAGGCCGCAGGCTCCTCCGGCGAGGCGCTCCTGCGCGAGAGCAACCGGCTCGCCCGTGCCCTGCGCAAGGAAGCCGCCACCGCCGCGCGGAAAATGTGCGTGGGCGTGTTCGGCCCGAGCCAGTCCGGAAAGTCCTACCTCATCTCGGCGCTGGCGCAGGATGCCGACGGCTCTCTGCTCGCGGCGCTCGGCGACGAATCCGCCGATTTCATTCAGGACATCAACCCGGCGGGCGGCAAGGAGTCCACGGGCCTCGTCACGCGCTTCACCCTGACGCCGAGCGGCGCCCCGGCCATGTTTCCCGTGAAACTGCGCCTGCTGTCCGAATTGGATATCGTCAAAATCCTGACGAATACCTACTACGCCGACTGCCGCCACCTCACCCCGCCCGACGAGGACGCCCTCGCCGCCCGCGTGGGCGCACTGGCGAAAAAGGCCAAAGGCGAACCGTGGCGGGCCTCCTTCAGCGAAGACGATATGATAGACCTGAAGGAATACGTCACCCGGAATTTCCGGGCCACCGCCGTGGTCCAGAGGCTTGAGCACCTGTACTGGCCCAAGGCCATCCACGCCGCCGGACGCCTCGCACCCGAAGATCGCGCCGCGCTGTTCGAAATCCTGTGGGACGAGGCCAAACCGTTTACGGCGCTCTACCTGCGCCTGAGCGGGGTGCTCGACGCGCTCGGCTATCCCGATGAGGCGTTTTGCGGCAAGGAAGCCCTGCTCCCCCGCGAAACCAGCATCATCGACGTGGAAACGCTGCGCGGCCTTGGAGAGACAGAGGGCGCGGACAGCCTCAAATTGGTCACGAAGGACGGACGCCGGGTCGCGGCGGGCCGATCTGAAATCGCCGCGCTCACGGCGGAACTGGCCATCACCATGCGCCACAAGCCGGACGATTTTTTCGAACACACCGACCTGCTCGACTTCCCCGGCTACCGCTCGCGCCTCAAGACCGACGACGTGGCCCGCGAACTCGCCAAGCCCGATCAAATCCGCCAGTTCTTCCTGCGCGGCAAGGTGGCCTACCTCTTCGAGCGCTACAAGACCGATCTCGAACTGACCAGTATGCTCCTGTGCATCGGCCCGAGCAATCAGGAAGTGCAGGATCTGCCCGCCGTCATCAACGACTGGGTGTCCGACGCCGCAGGAAAGACGCCCGAACTCAGGCAGGGCCGACACACCACGCTGTTCCTCGTGCTCACCAAGTTCGACATGGAATTCGAGAAGAAAAAAGGCGCGGTGGACGACGAAACCCGCTGGTCCAACCGCCTGCACGCCTCGCTCCTCGACTTTTTTGGCAAACAGCATGACTGGCCCGAACAGTGGACGCCCGACCAGCCGTTCAACAATACCTACTGGCTCCGCAATCCCAAATTCCGCTGGGAAGCGGTCATTGCGTTCGACGGCGACCGCGAAACCGGCATCCGCCCAGAACAGGAAGCCTATGTGTCGGACATGAAGGCCAAGTTCCTGAATACGCCCGAAGTGCGCCGCCATTTTGCCGATCCCGAAGCCGCATGGAACGCCGCGTTCACTCTCAACGACGGCGGCGTGGCCTTCCTGCGCCGCCAGCTGCGCCCGGTATGCGATCCGGCGATCAAGCGGCGTCAGGTCGCTGACCGCGTGGCCGACAACCTGCGCCCCTTCGTCGAGCACCTGCGCCGCTTCCACCGCATCGACGACAAGGCCGCCCTGCGCGAGCAGCAGCGCCAGCTCGGTATGCGTCTGGCCCGCAGCCTCGCCCTTACGGCCCAGAACCAGCGGTTTGGGGAGCTGCTCCGGGCCATGCTCATGCGGGATCACGAACTGTACGCCCTCTATTATCAGGTCGAAAACCGACTCATGCGCGAGAACGAACAGGCTCCCGTGCCGCAGCCGAGCGTGGGCAGCGCCGCCAGCGCGCAGGACATCATGGACGACCTGTTCGGCGACATGGCCCCGCCGGTGCCCGCCTCCGCCGAGACGCCCGAAGCCGCCCCGCAGCCGCTGGACGAGGCGGGCGCGTTCGCGGAACTCGTCGTCGGCGCGTGGATCGAACAGCTCAACGCCCTCGCCGCCGATCCCGTCCGCCAACGGTACTTCGGCCTTGAAGCCGAAGATTTCGGGCAGCTTGTCCATGAGATCATCCAGGGCATGTCCCGCCTCGGCCTCGAAAAAGACATGGCGCAGGCCGTGCGCGACGTGTCCGGCTACCGCAATATCCGGCGCGACAAGCTCATCTGGCGGCAGGCCAGCATGGCCGCCTATTGCATCAGCGCCTTCGTGGACTGGCTCGGCTTCAACCCCGCGTCCGTCCCCGAGGCCAAGCGCACCATCCAGCTTGCCGGGCGCACCCGTACCCTCTTCGGGCAACAGCCCGATCCGGAAGGGTATCCCGCCCTTGCCGCCGAACCCCTTGCATTTGACAGGCAATACTATACCGATTGGCTGGCGGCGCTTATGCACCTCATCGAAGGCAACGCAGACTACGAAGGCGGGCAGACCTTCGATCCGGAGCAGAACGCCCGCCTCGGACGACTCATCAACAACCTGAACCCTTCCGTTTTCACGCAGGACAACTGACATGACGTTTCGCTGTGCACTCCGTTTCGAACCTGACAAGGCCAAGGGGCCGGGCTACGGCCTCATTCTGGCCTCCTGCCCCGGTTTTTCCGCGGCTCCCAACACGCTTCTCTACATGATCAAAGATCCGTCCAACAGCATGAGCCTCGGCCCCAACGGCTGGCAGCCCGGCGACGCCCATCTCGTGCCCGACGCCGTCGCCCCCTCGGGCGAAATCCTGAGCCTGTCGGTAGGGCCCGCCGTTGTGGACAGCCTCGAATTGCAGGCCATTTATCAGGTGGTGCTGTTCACGGACGCCGAGCATGTATGGCAGGGCGGCCTCAGCATCAACCGGATCGTCTATTCGCGCGATCCGAGCCTCCTGCCCGATCTGGAGCTTGCCCCAAAAGCCGCGCCTTCCGCAGGGCGCGAGCCCATGCCGGAAATGGAAACCGGCCCAGCGCCAACGTCGCTCTCCTTCGATGGGAAACCCGGCTCGGCGGTCCCGGCCAGCGAACTGCTGAATCTGAAGGAACGCCCAAAAAGCTACAAAAGCCTTATCCTGAACATCATCTTTGCTATCCTTACGGTAATTCTGCTTGCCGGGGCCGGATACTTCATCTATACGCGGGTCCTGCCCAAAACGGACACGACGCTGGAGGAAAAGCCCGCCGAAGTCCTGAAGCATGAGGCGGCGGATCTGCCCCCGGGTCAGGAAGCGCCCGTGAAATACGCCCCCGATGACATCAAGGGCCCCAAGGGGTTGCAGGTCGCCCGCGACGCGCTCAAGCGCAAAGTGGAGCCGGACACGGCTATGGCCCTCGCGCAGCAGCTCTTCGCCGCTGCGGACGACGTCAAGGCGCAGGACGGCGCATTCCTGATCGCCGACGAGCTCGCCAAGAAAGGCAATGCGCAGGCCCTGCTCATGCTCGGCGACTTCTATTCTCCGAAGCAGCCCCAGCGCGGGACCATCCAAAAGGACACCGATATGGCCAACGACTGCTACAAGAAAGCCCTCGCAGCCGGAGCCGCCGAAGCCCAGCAGCGGCTGGATGCGTTGAAGTAGAGAGAATATTGGGGAGGGGAAGGAAACCCTTTTTAAAAAAAGTTTTTCCTTCCCCTCCCCAAACCTGCCAGCGCGCAGCCCACCCCATCCTCTCCAAAGGCGTTTCTCAACGGGGCACATGGCGATCACGTGAGCGCGGCAGCCTTCACCTTGGCGGCAGTTTCCCGAAGACGCCTCCTTTCCTTCAATGCCAGACGCCTTTTACTGCAAAAAGTCTTCTCGTTAGCCGGGGCGTCATGCCTCAGCCTCCGAACGCATTATCCCGACAGGAGAATCCCATGAAACGAATCCTCATCGCCATACTGACGGCGCTTACGCTCCTCGCGGGCTGGACGCCGGCGGCGGACGCGGCGGATCGCACGCCGTTGCTGATGGAAGGCAAGAAAACCCTGTACCAGCGGGTGATCACCCATCCCGGCGCGAGCCTGTACGCCGGGCAAGGGGAAGGCTCCACCGTCATCCAAAAGGCCGTGCGCCCGTTCAGCGTGTTTTATGTGTACACCCGCGACGGGAACTGGCTTGAGGTCGGCGCGTCCACCACAAAGCCCGACGGCTGGATAAAGGCCACGGACACCACCGCATGGAACCAGGCCCTTACCCTGCTTTTCACCGACCGCTCACAGCGCCAGCCCGTCCTGTTCTTCAAGGACCACAAGGCCATCATGGATGTCTGCCAGGCGGAAGACCTGCCGGGCAGCCTTTCGAAGCTCCGCGCCGAAGCCAAGGCCGCGCAACAGGGCGACGCCCCGGCGGATCTGCCCATCCTCGCCGTGGAGCCCGACGACGCGCAGGGTGCCGTCTCGCGCAACCGCTTCTACCTGATGCCCATCCTGAAAGTGGACACGCCGTTCGAGGGGACCAAGCTCCTTGAAGTCGCCTCCATCGATCCCGGCAGCGCCGGGGACAAGCCAGACGCCAACGCCCCAAAAGACGCCAAGGACGACGGCGTCCCGCGCACGGGCATCGCAATGGTCATCGACACGACCATTTCCATGAAACCCTACATCGACCAGAGCCTCAACGTGGTGCGGGCCATTTTCGACTCCGTCGCCAAGGACAAGCTGGACGACAAGGTTTCCTTCGGCATCGTGGCCTTCCGCAACAGCACGAAGGCGTCGCCAAAGCTCGAATACGTTACCAAGATCGTCAGCGATTTCCGCGACGCTACCAAACGCGACGAACTGGAAAAGGCCCTCAGCGGGCTTGAGGAAGCCAAGGCATCCAGCCACTCCTTCAACGAGGATTCCCTCGCCGGGGTCAAGGCCGCGCTCGATCAGCTGAACTGGCAGCCTTACGCCAACCGGGTGCTGCTCCTGATCACGGACGCCGGGCCGCTGCCTCTGAGCGACGCCAACGCCTCCACAAGCCTCGACGTACAGGAACTGGCCGACCTTGCGGCCTCCCGCAACATCCGGCTAGTGGTGGCGCACGTCCGCACGCCCGCCGGAAAGGGCAACATCGACTACGCCGCCAAAGCCTACGCCACGCTGTCCTCCGTGCCCGGCGGGAAAAGCGCGTACATCCCGATTCAGGCCACGGACGCCGCCAAGGGCAGCGCCTCTTTCGCCAAGGCCGCCACGGGCCTGTCCTCCGCGCTGGTTTCGAGCGTGAAGCAGGCCCTTGCCGGGAAGGCTCCGGTGAAGCCGCAGGAAGCGCCCGCCCAATCGCCGGAAGAACGCGCCAAGCATATCGGCGAGGAACTCGGCTACGCCATGCAGCTTGAGTATCTCGGCAAAAAGCAGGGGACCCGCGCGCCGGAAGTCGTGACGTCATGGATTGCCGACGCGGATCTTGACGCCCTCAGCGCCGGAAAGCCCGTCAGCGCCGTTTCGGTCGCCGTCCTGCTGACCAAGAATCAGCTCAGCGATTTGCAGCGCCAGCTCAAGATCATCATCGACAACGCGGAGCGGACCCGCAAGACCGACTCGCGGGACTTCTTCCAGGGCATCCTGTCCGCCTCGGCGCAGCTTGCCCGCGATCCCGCCGCCTTCTCCCAGAAGCCCGGCGCAAACCTCCGCGATATGGGCGTACTCGGCGAATTCCTCGACGATCTGCCCTACAAGAGTGACATCATGCTGCTTTCCGAGGACGACTGGT
>OOAU01000751.1_pt1 | contig 17891 bp, 20 predicted proteins | sample 1670931 | NCBI WGS metagenome assembly OOAU01 (sample SAMN06348105, study PRJEB24527) | human gut metagenome | biome: human gut; feature: ankylosing spondylitis patient; material: feces | host: Homo sapiens | place: China | collected 2015-10 | reverse complement strand
CCCGCCACAGGAAGGTGACGGTCTGGCCGCGGGTCACAGTGGCGTTGGGGCTGAAAGTAGTGGCGCTGGTGCCGGAGGTGATCCCCTTGTCCACCGCCCACTCCACTGCATCATGGAAGTAGTCGTTTTTGCTCACGTCGGAGAACAGAGGCTGATCCACCACCGTTCCCTCCTTGGCAAAGGCAGCTTCCACCGTGACCTTGCTGTCGGGCATCTGGAAGGTATAGGTGGCCTCAGAGCGCTTGGTGACCTTTACGTCCTTGCCCTTGGCGTCGGTGACCGTCAGCTCATCCAGCTCATAGCCGCTGTCCGGCTTCACCGTGACGGTGATCCGGGTGCCCGTGTAGGGTTCATCTGCACTGGCGGTCACCACACCATATTGGCCATTCTCAATCACAATGGGTAGATACGATCTTTGTCAGACGAACCAGAGCCGCTATCATCGGTTCCATTCTCAACGCTCTTCTGAAATTCTGCTACTTGAATATTGTTCGTTCCATCAGGCGCATCGTAACTGTAAGAAACCAGAATGCTCTCGTCCTCACCCAAACTGATCACCGGATAGTGGAAGCTGCTCAGACCAGTCATATCCTCTTTCAAGGGAGTTTTGACCCAAGTTTCGCCCTCATCTTTGGATGCACCTAGCGCGATTATCTGTCTTCTCGGCAGCATCCTGAATGGTCTCAGTAATGGCCATCACCCAAGTACCATCGGACAGTTTCACAATATCGAAGCCCCCACATGGTTCAGTTGGGTCTCCACCTCCACGCCGCCCCAGGTCTTACCATAATCAGTGGACTCATGGTACACCAGATAACCATAAGGCTCTGCACTTCTGAAGTAACCCGTCCTCTTTCTGGACTGTGGCCGCCTGAATGTCACCCATAGCAGAAATCACATTTCTGTACTCCCAGGTTTTCCCGTCATCATCGCTGTATGCCATGATAGAGGCGGCAAACTGGTCCGTATACAAGGGAAGTAGCAGACGTGTATGCCCATCCACCATAATTTCCAAGGGCTTATTCTTGGTCTGCCAGCCGACCCGGCGGAAGGTTGGATTACACTTTTTCCAATTATTCGTCGCACCGGATGCCACAGCTGAAGTAGCCTCCGCTGCCTCCTCCAAGAGAGATCAATTCCTTCTTCGGCTCGTCGGGGTAGATGTCACTGTTTTCCACATAGTCCACAGCATCCATATAGCCATAATACAAGTCCACCACGAAGGAATCCGTGATATAGTGGTCTTCCACTTTCACATAGGTAGTCGGCTCATCCTTGTAAGCCCACTGCTGAAACTGATCCTCACTCAGGTGACGTACAGTATCGCCTTTGATTCGGTACTGAGCCTCTCCCTGAGCATCGATGAAGGTTGCCTGACCCACAAAGTCATCACCAGGAACAGGATACATGATCTCCTGCCAGTCCCAGTCCAGCTGCTGAGGATAACCATTAGCACTCCCGTAGTGCCCCTACTGGAACTTAGGCTGAGAGCTCTCCCACTGGTTTGTCAGGACAGGATACCAGAACAGCCACAGGCGGTCGTTTTGATCCACATAGACCGCCGGGTTCACATTCAGCATCCCCGGCGAGTCCGCAATCACAAAAGGTTCACCCCACTGGTCGCTCCCAGACGGCATACGTGCAGCCATAATGCGGCCCACATTGGATTTCCGCTCACCATTTCCCTGGAACCACACGGCCATCCGCTCTCCGTCCTGGAACTCCACAATGCTGGACCCGTGTGTATGCTCCTGAATCCGGTCAAACACACCGGTAACGACCGGCGCCTCATATCCCTCAAGCCCAGTAAAGGAACTCTCTGCTGCGGATGCGGGCAGCACCATAAACAGACTACTGATCATCGACACATTCAACAGACAAGATACCATTTTTCCCATTTTATCATCGATCCTCCTCGTATAATAAGATTTGCCGACAGTTTTAAGTGAGTCTGCTTAGTTCATTTTTGAATATCAGCAGGCTTGGAGATGCCCGTGATACAATAGCTGTAGAACAGCAGGGTCAAGTTCTCATCCTCCTAGTTGAGCCGTAAGGCTGCTTCATTGTAAGTCCGTTCCCCTGATCCGGAAGTTCGCTGCAAACTCATTGGCTGTTTGCCGGAGGCAAGGCCACCCTTTCAGCAGTATGGGCTTTCGCATTGGCCTTCTCCGGAATGATTCTGATACGCGAGGTTGCGGATGCTCCGGTTATCATGGGTATCTCAAAGCCTGCTGACCTGAAATCTCCATGCGGGGAGGTGAAAATGTGAACCCACTATTCGTTGGCATTGATGTGAGCAACAGGAACAATGTCGCCTACCTGATGGACCCCGACGGCAGCAAACATTCCAGCTTTTCCGTGCAGAATAATCTAGGCGGCGCTAAACTGTTGTCAAAGAGAATCGTATCGGTGCTTGGATCCATGCAACTCAGCGATGTGGTGATTGGCCTTGAGGCACCTCCATCTACGGGGACAGCTTAGTCTATGCTCTGCGTTAGGATGGCAGCTTGGGGCAATTTCAACGGAAGATCTATGTCCTCAACCCAAAGCAGGTGCATAAGTTTAAGGAAGCCTATCCTGACCTGCCCAAAAACGACTGGGTGGATGCTTTTGTGATTGCCGACCATCTCCGTTTCGGCAGGATCGCCAAGGAGGTCTACATGGACGGCTATCGCTACCAGGCGCTCAGAACCCTCACCAGAGCCAGATTTGATGTCATTCAAAACCTAACCCGAGAGAAGCAGCGGTTTGCAAACTACTTATTCCTGAAATGCTCCGGTATCGCTCAGGACAAGGGCATCCAGAACACCAGCGCCACTACCATTGCGCTCATGGAGCGGTTTGAAACAGTAGATGACTTGGCAAACGCCGATTTGGATGAACTGACTGCCTTCATTGATGAAACCGGCAGAAACTTTTCTGACCCGGCAGCGAAAACGAAGGCCATTCGGGCTGCTGCCAGAGATTCTTACCGTTTGCCTATTACCCTGAACAATTCTGTGAACCAGGCTATGGCCGTATCCATCGCCTCCATGAGGGCGTTAAAAAAGCAGGTCAAGGTTTTGGACAAAGCCATTGAACACCAGTTTGAGATCATCCCGAACACGCTGACCTCCATTCCCGGCATTGGCAAGGTATACTCCGCTGGTATCATTGCTGAGATTGGCGACATTCACCGCTTCGATTCTCAAGCCTCTGTCGCCAAGTTCGCTGGTCTTGTCTGGCACAAGAACCAGTCCGGCGACTTTGAGGCCATGCACTCCCAAATGATCAAATCCGGCAACCGCTATCTCCGCTACTACCTGCTGGAAGCCGCCAACTCTGTGAGAAGATGCGACTCCGAGTTCCGGCGCTACTATGACCTTAAGTTCCACGAGGTCAACAAGTTCCAGCACAAACGTGTACTCGCTCTCACTGCAAGAAAATTGGTCCGGTTAGTCTTTCGACTGCTGAAGGACAACCGCCTCTATATCCCGCCAGAGGGCTAAGCGTACCGCTTGCCCCTCTGACGCCAAAGCCCTGTTTCAAAAATTCTTAGGGGCATGGCTTTAGTTGGTGTTGCCTTTTTGCAGACTACACCGTACTTATTGCTTTGTTTTGTGCACTTTTTTCTTGTCTCACCTACTTGACTCCATACCATTGAACTAACACAGGCTCTTCATGGCTGCGTTAGGGGGTATTTCAGCACTTCTCCGCTTTTACCGGTTTCGCGCACACACACATTTACAGCTTGGCTTTTATCCGCTCATTGGGCGGAGACGTACTTGTGCAGGGTCTTGCGCACCGCGCCGGGGCCGGCGAACAGCTCGGCGGCCATGGCTTCGATCTTCTCGCCCAGTCCGGCCTCGTACAGGTCCAGGCCGAACACATCCTTCCGGGTGTAGAGCTGCTTCAGGCAGCTCATGTCCTGGGCGCCCTCCCGGATCTCCAGGGGGGCCACGATGGCCTGGAGCTCCTCCAGCAGGGGGTCGGGAGAGGGCTCGAAGGGCTGTCCGGCGTCATTCACGCCCTTGAGGTAGCGGGCATAGCCGGCCAGCACACCAGGGGGATGAGGACCAGCTCGTCCATATCCAGGCCCTTGGCCTGATAGGCCTTGATGGTCTCGCCGAAGCGGATGGACAGCTTCTGGGAGGTGTCGGTGGCGATGCGCTGGGGGGCGTCCGGCATGAAGGGGTTGGGCAGACGCTTGTTCAGCACCGCGCCGATGAAGTCGGCGGGCTTGAGCACGCCGGGATCCACCACCACGGGCATAGCCTCGATGTAGCCCATCTTGGTGATGAGGCCGCACAGGTCCTCGTCCTTCATCTCAGCGGAGATGAGGGTGTAGTCCAGCAAACAGCCATAGATGGACATGGCGGTATGCAGGGGGTTCAGACAGGTACACACCTTCATCTTTTCCACCTTGTCCACCGTCTCACGGTCGGCGTACAGCACACCGCCCTGCTCCAGAGGGGGACGTCCGTTGGTGTACTGATCCTCGATGACCAGGTACTCCGTCTCCTCCGCGTTAACGAAGGGGGCGGTATAGGTGTGGCGGTCGGTGATGATGGTGTAGTTATCCTCGAAGCCGTCCTCCTCCAGCATCTTCTGCACCTTGGCGTCGGGCCGGGGGGTGATCTTGTCGATCATGCTCCAGGGGAAGGAGACCTTGCTCTCATCCTTCAGGTAGTCCAGGAAGCCCTGGGGGACCAGGCCGGCCTTCACCCACGCCTCGGCGTAGGCCATGGCGGCGGCGCGCACCTTGTCGCCGTTGTGGGAGCAGTTGTCCATGCTCTGCACCGTGATGGGCATGGCCCCGGCTTGATAGCGCTCATACAGCAGGGCGGTGACCTTGCCCATAATCAGCTGGGGCTCCGCCCCGCGCTCCAGGTCAGCGGGAGAGACGGAATATCCCTTCTCGGTGATGGTGAAGCTCACCATCTGGAGGGAGGGCTTGCGGAAGATCTCCACCAGACGGTCCCAATCGGTGCCGAACTGGGGATCGGCCTTCAGGCTCTCGGTGACGGAGGCCACCACCCGCTTCTCAATGGAGCCGTCGGACTTGAGCAGCACCAGCAAGCTCATATTGTCGTAGGGGCGGTAGGCCTTGTCGATGATCTCATAGTCAAAGCCCTCGGCCACGATGACGCCCCGGTCATAGGACCCGGCATCCAGCACCCGCTGAAGCAGGGCGGCGGGGAAGGCGCGGAAGATGTTGCCAGCGCCGAAGTGGATCCAGGTGGGTTCATCGTGAGTCTTCTGACGGACGGCCTCCAGGTCGAACTTGGGCAGCTCATAGCCCTTGTCCGCCCAAGCCTGGACGTCGCGGCCCTCAGATCGGATCTCAGAAAGTTTCATTGTACGGTCCCTCTTTCCGGTCAATCACAATTTGCGCTCCGCCCCGGCTCTGACGGAACCGGGGCGGGCAGATGGATGTATCAAACGGGCTTATTTGCCCTTCTTCTCCGCGTCCAGCTTGTCCAGCATATCCCAGATGCCCCACATATACATGATACCCAGGGCGCGGTCGTACAGGCCGTAGCCGGGCCGGCAGGTGCCGGGGCCCTCGCCCCACAGCTGGCGGCCGTGGTCGGGGCGGATGTAGCCCTCGAAGCCGCAGTCGTGGTAGGCCTTCACGATGTCCAGGATCCCGGTGTCGCCGTCGCAGTCCCGGTGGGAGGCCTCGCTGAAGTCGCCGTTGGGGAAGTGCTTGACGTTGCGGATGTGGGCGAAGGCGATGCGGTCGCAGTGCTTGCGCACGATCTCGGCCACATTGTTCCTGGGGTTGGCCCCCAGGCTGCCGGAGCACAGGGTCAGGCAGTTATAGGGGTCGTCCACCATGGACAGGAAGCGGTCGATGGCCTCGGCGTCCACCAGCAGGCGGGGCAGGCCAAAAATGTCCCAGGGGGGATCGTCCATGTGGATGGCCATCTTGATGTCGCACTCGTGGCACACCGGCATCAGCTTCTCCAGGAAGTACTTCAGGTTCTCCCAAAGCTTCTCCTTGGTCACGGGGCGGTACATCTCGAACAGCTCGTCCAGGCGGGCCATACGCTCCGGCTCCCAGCCGGGGAAGGTCATGCCGTTCAGGTTCTTCAGGATGTAGTCCGCCATGGCCCGGGGATCGTCCTGGATCAGGTCCTTCTCATAGAACAGGGCGGTGGAGCCGTCGGGCAGGGGGTGGAACAGGTCGGTGCGGGTCCAGTCGAAGACGGGCATGAAGTTGTAGCAGATCACCTTCACGCCGAACTCCTTCAGGTTCCGCATGGTCTGGATGTAGTTCTCGATGTACTGATCCCGGGTGGGCAGGCCCACCTTGATGTCGTCGTGGACGTTGACGGATTCCACCACGTCCATGTTGAAGCCGTAGGGCTCCAGCTGCTTCTGGACCTGGGCGATCTCCTCTTTCTCCCAGACCTCGCCGGGCTGCTTGTGGTGCAGGGCCCAGACGATGCTGGTCACACCGGGGATCTGCTTGATGTCGGACAGCTTGATGCTGTCATTGCCCTCGCCGTACCAGCGAAAGCCCATCTGCATAGGCATAAATAAACCTCCTCATTCTTACACACGGGAGAGGCGGGGATGGGGAGCCGCGCTCCCCACCGGCCGCGCCCTCGGGTCACGTCCCTCCACGGCGTACCGCCCCGCGCAGGAGCGGCCCGCCGGGAGAGGCGGGGATTTGGAATGGAACCGCGTCCGGTCAGCCCCCGAACCACTTCAGAGGCACCTCGATCAGCGGCGGGAAAATAGCCAGCAGGAAGCACAGGGCCGTCTGGGTCAGGAAGTAGGGCATGGTGGGCGGAATGATCTTGTCCATCTTCACGTTGCCGGCGGCGCAGGCCACGTTCAGCACGGGACCCACCGGGGGAGAGGTCAGGCCCAGCACGTTCATCAGCACGAAGCACACGCCGAAGTAGACGGGGCTGATGCCGGCGGCCTTGACCAGGGGCAGCATGATGGGGGTGAGGATCAGGATGCTGGGGGTGACGTCCATAGCCAGGCCGACTACCACCACGATGAGCATCAGCACAATCATCAGGAGAGTGGGGTTGTCCACCAGGCCCTCCAGGCCGGCAGTCAGCAGCTGGGGGATGCGGGAGACCGTCATGTAGTAGGCGGCCACGTTGGCGGCGGCGGCCAGGAACATGACCACCGCGGAGGTCTTGGCAGCGGACACAAAGACGGGGCCCAGGTCCTTCAGCTTCATCTCGCGGTAGACCAGCAGGCCCACCAGGATGGCATAGACGCAGGCAATCACGCCGGCCTCAGTGGCGGTGAACTTGCCGGAGTGCAGGCCGACCAGAATGATCACGGGAAGCAGCAGGGCCCACAGGCCGCCCAGGAAGATCCGGACCGCCTCCTTGGGGGTGGGGGCCTTGAAGTCCTCCACGCTGGGGACCACGCCCTCCTTGCGGGTACGGAGGAACCACACCACACAGGCGATGATGGTCAGGTACACGGCGGGGGCGATGCCGGCCATGAACATGGACTTGATGGAGACGCCGGCGGACACGCCGTAAACGATCATGGGCACAGAGGGGGGCATGATCGGGGCCACCAGGTTGGCGCTGGCCACCAGGGCGGAGGACTCCTCCCGGTTGTAGCCGGAGCGGACCATCATGGGGATCAGGATGGCGCCCAGGGCGGCACAGGCCGCCACAGCGGAGCCGACCAGAGCGGCAAACATCAGACAGGCGAAGATGGTGACATAGCCCAGTCCGCCCCGGATGCGGCCCAGGAAGACGTCGCAGAAGGCGATGATCCGCTTGGTCAGGCCGCCGCGGTTCATGATCTCGCCGGCCAGCACAAAGAAGGGCAGGGCCATCATGGTAACGGAGTCAGAGCCCTGCATCAGGGTGCGGGCGATGATGGTGGGGTTGGCGTCGCCGCCGCCCATGGCCAGTGCGGTGCAGACGGCGCACAGCAGCAGGGCCATGGCGATGGGCAGACCGATACCGATGCCGATGAGCATCGTGGCGATAAATACGGCAATGATCACTGCAGGCCGCCTCCTTCCTTGGCAATGGGGTCTTCTCCGTCATCGGCCTTGTGGCCGGTGAGCAGCTCGACAACGGGCTCCTTCAGAACAAACATACGGTACAGGTTCACCAGAGAGATGATGATGACGGACGCGCCCAGCAGCACGCCGGCGAAGTGGACCAGAAACACTGGGAAGTGGGTGGCGACCCAGAAGTCATTGCGGTTGTTCCAGGCGTTCAGGAAGGCGCCGTTGGTCAGGATCCACATCAGCCAGATGACGAGACCCTGGATGATGAAATACAGGCACTTCTGGCCCAGGGGGGGCAGCTTGCAGATCAGGGTGTCGATCATCAGGTGCTGGTTCTCCCGGGCGGCGATGATCGCGCCCAGGTAGATCAGATAAATAAAGCAGATCCGGGCGATCTCCTCACTCCAGGGGAAGCCGATCCCGAATTGGCGCAGGACGACGTTCATGAAGGTGAAGAAGATCATCGCGCCCAGGAAAATAGCGATCAGGATCTCGATGCCGCGGAAGAGCTTGTCTACCGCCGCGCCGATCCCGTGAGATTTGCGACTGCTGTCGGACATAGAGAAACCTCCTCATTCAGGGTGAGACCGCGCCCCCGGAGGGGGCACGGTCTTTGGGGATAGGTTGATTACTGAACGGCCTCGATCTTCTCGATCAGAGCGGGAGCCCAGTCATTGGCGGCCAGCAGCTCGTTCAGGGTGGGCTGGATCTTCTCGATCATCTTGGCGCGCTCGGCCTCGGTCATCTGGGTGACGGTCACACCGGCGGCCTCGATGGTCTCACGGTCGGTATCCACGGAGGCGATGTAGTCCTCCCAGGCCTGCTCAGCGGTGGCCTTGGCGGCATCGCGGACGATCTGCTGCTGCTCCTCGGTGAGCTTGCTCATGGCGTCCTTGTTGCCGATGATCTCCAGGGTGGCGACGATGTGGTTGGTCTCGTACAGGTACTTCTGGACCTCCTGGAAGCTCTGGGCCACCACAGTCACCATGCCGTTGTCCTGGCCGTCCACAGTGCCGGTCTCCAGGGCGGTGAACAGCTCGCCCAGGGAGATGACCTGAGCGGAGGCGCCCAGATCCTCCACAATGCCGATGTGGATGGGGTTGTTGGGCATACGGAACTTCTGGCCGGCGAAGTCATCCACACAGGTCAGAGGCTTGTTGGAGGTAAAGGTACGGGCGGAGTTGGGGCCCCAGGACAGCATCTCCACCTCGGGGAACTTCTCGTTGAAGGCGGCGCTCACCTCATCGGCCACCTCGCCGGTCCACACGCTCTTGGCGTGCTCCAGGTCGCGGTACAGGAAGGGCCAGTCGGAGATCAGCATCATGGGGAACTCCTGGTTCATGGGGGTGCCCACAACGGTGAAGTCCACAGAGCCGTCGCGGACGCCCTGCCACAGAGCGGCCTCGTCACCCAGCAGGCCGTCGTGATAGACCTCGACCTTCACAGCGCCGCCGGTCTGCTCCTCGATCTGGGGCTTGAAGACGGTGTCCAGAGCGGCGGCCATGGGGTGAGTGGCGCCCCAGTTGTCGCCGATCTTCAGGGTGACAGAGTCGCTGCCGCCCTCGCTGCCGCCGCCGCAGCCGGCCAGCAGAGAGGCGGACAGAGCCGCGGCAAGAGCTACGGAAGCAATCTTCTTCATGTTCATGTTCGTTCTCCTCCTAAAATTTCAGTTCTCACAAAATTCTTTAACGCCAGCAGTTCCGCTGAGCGGTTAAATATGGGACTGCCCGGTTTACTCCCCGTCGAAGAGGATGACCATCTTCTTCATGTCCTTCGGAGGGTGGATGATGTTCTCAAAGACCTGCTCCACCTGGCTGAAGGGGATGTAGTGGCTCACCATGCCGTCCAGCTGGAACTCATGGCGTGCAAAGCGCTCAATGGTGGGCTGGAACTGGTTGCAGGACATCCGGGTGCCGATGATAGACAGTTCACGGGTGTTGATCATGGCCTGGGTGATGCCCTCCTGGGCGGTGCAGAAGCCCATGGGCACGATGGTGGCCCCATTGGCGGGGATGCCCATCTCCAGCAGGGCGGTGAGGGAGCCGGGGTAGCAGGCGGAGTCAAAGATGACATCCACACCGGCGCCGTTGGTGAACTCCTGGACGGCCTGCTTCAGGTCCTGCTCCTTGGTGTTGACGATGGCGTCAGCACCGTAGCCCCGGGCGCGCTCCAGGGAGCTGGGGTTGATGTCGGCGCACATGACGCGGCAGCCCTTGACCTTCAGAGTCTGGAGGATGACGGCGCCGATGGTGCCGCTGCCCAGGACCAGGACCGTCTCGCCGCCCTGGATGTTGGCGCGGGCGGTGCAGTGGCCGCCAATGGCGAAGGGCTCGATCAGGGCCGCGTCCCGGAAGGGGAGCTCCTTGGGCATGACATAGACCTCATGCTCCGGAACGGCGAAATACTCTCTCCAGCCGCCGTCGATGGCGGAGCCGCGGGCCTTTACCTGGCGGCATACGTTGCGGCGGCCGGCCCGGCACTGGGGGCACTCGCCGCAGGCCACCACCAGGTCCACCACCACATGGTCGCCCACCTTGACGTTCTTGACGTCCTTGCCCACCTCAACGATGACGCCGGCATTCTCATGGCCGGGAACGCGGGGGAACACGGCGTTGGGGTTCTCGCCCAGGAACTGATGCACGTCGGAGCCGCACACGCCGGCCGCCTTCATCTGGATCAGCACCTCGTTGTCCGCAGGCTTGGGCACGGGGACTTCCCGGACCTCAAACTGCTTCGGGCCAATGATGACAACTTCCTTCATGGTTTCTTTCATCTCTTGTGACCACCCTTCTCAGCTTGGACCGGGCGGGCTTTCTTCCACCGCCTCCCTCTGGGAGGCGCGCCGCGGGCCCGGTCTCTGTCTCACTGGCTCTATTCTACAATACTTGTATACTAGAACACAAGGTGGGGAATCAACAAAGATTCACGTTCTTTTTTATGCAAATCATAAAAAACTTCGGAAATTTCCCAAAAAGACTTAGAATTTGTTTTCCCCGTCTGGTTCTTTGGCCGGGGTTAGGGGCCGCTTGAAATATTGCGGGAACTCCGCCTGGAGCTTCACCGCGTCAAATTTATATCGGTTCAGGTGGGTCTCCATCTGCTGCCGGGCCAGCTCCGCGTTCCCCGCGCAGATCTGCCGGGTGATCTCCGTGTGGTCCCGGACCGCCGCCTGCTGGCTCTCCACGGAGACCAGGGACATACTGCGCACCCGGTCGAAATGGATGGAGATATTCTGGATGAGGCTGTGTATCTGGGACTTGCGGGCGATCCGGAATAAATTCTCATGGAATTTGTTGTCCAGCCACATGAGGTTCTCCGGGTCGTAGTTGTCCAGATAGAACTTCTGAAGGCGCACATTTTCCTCCAGAGCCTGGAGGTCTGCCGGGACGGCAAGCTCACAGACCTGCTCCACGATGGCGCACTCCAGCACATCCCGCATGAAGCGGGACTCGTCAACCAAATCGTAGTCGATGAGGGCGACGACGCTCTTCCTTTGGGGATAGGTTTCAATGATCTTCACCTTGGCCAGCTCGATCAGCGCCTCCCGCACCGGCGTACGGGAGAGGCCCATCTCGGTGGCCAGCTCATTTTCACTGATCTGGCTGCCGGGCTCCAGGCGAAGGGAGATGATGTTGTCCTTGATGATCCGCAGGGCGTAGTCGCGGCTGCTTTCCCGGGGAAGTCGTTCTGAGATATGCACGGGTGTCCTCCTAAAATATTTCAGATCTTCCGGCCCCGCAGGGGACGAAAATGACCGGCTTTGGCCGGCCCGTATGCCCGGAGATCCGGTCAAAGCTGTGGTCTGATTTTATTGTGGCACATTGCGCACGAATTGTCTACTAGCATACTAGCAACAAATTCTGATGTTTTTTTGGCAGAAATGTCAACGGAATGAAAAACAGCTGTGAGCGGCTCACAAGGAGGCTCACAGCTGTGGATGCCGGAAAAGATCTGTTGGAGATCAGGCGGCCTTGCCCAGGGACTGGCGGCTGCCGGTGTGGTAGATGGGTTTCCACTCCACCTTTTTTACCAGAGCGGCCAGAGAGATGGGGATGTAAGTAAACATAAAGAGCGGGAAGGTAAAGACGTAGAGGAACTTTTTCCCTGTGGGGATTTGGATCTGATCCCACTCGCACAGGACGGTGAGGATCCCATAGAGGAGCAGGCCCAGGTAGAAGCTGGCCACGGTGGACAGCAGGAAACTGCCGGATACGGAGAGGATCTCCCTTACAATATAGGAGGGCTGTCCCCAGCAGGCCAGGCACACCACCAGGTTGAAGGCGATGGTGACCAAGGTGAGCAGCATCCCGGGGGCCACGGTCATAAACATATCGTAGCAGGACCAGCTTTTCCAGCTGGGCTTTTGGCAGAAGCCGCGGACCAGGTCGCCGCTGTAATTGGCATTGACCTGATAGAAGCCCTTGGACCAGCGCAGCCGCTGATCCCAGGACTGCCGGAAGGCGGTGGGCTGCTCATCATAGATGACTGCCTTGTCGCAGTAGCCGATGCGGCGGCCCTTCAGGGCACAGCTGACAGAAAACTCGATGTCCTCGGTGAGCAGGTGATAGGGCCAGCCGCCGTTCTCCCGGATCACATCGGCGGAGATGAGGAAGCCGGTGCCCGAAACGTGGCAGTTGCTGCCCAGCAGCATCCGGGGGAAGTTGAGGAAGCGGGCCTCCCGCAGGAACCAGATGGCATAACCGGCGGAGATCCAGTTGGCGCCGAAGTTCCGGGAGTTGCGGTAGCAGGTGATAGCTCCGTAGTTCCCGCTGTCAAACACCTTGTTCATCTCCGACACAAAGTTGGGGTCCACCAAGTTGTCGGCGTCAAAGATCAAATAGCCGTCATACTGGTCCCGGCCCTCGTGGACCAGGGTGCGGAATAGGTAATCCAGGGCGTAGCCCTTCCCCTTCTTGTGCTGGTTGAAGCGCTCATACACGATGGCGCCCGCCCGGCGGGACACCTGGGCCGTGTCATCGGTGCAGTTGTCCGCCACCACATAGACATCCAGCAGGTCTGTGGGGTAGTTCTGTTGTTTTAGAGTGTGGATCAGTTCGCCGATCACTCCCGCTTCGTTCCGGGCGGAGATCACCGCGGCGTAGCGGTGGAGCTGTGCCGCCTCCGGCTGCTTCCAGTGCTTCCGCCGGATCAGCCCTAGAAAGAGATAGACCAGCTGATAGGCATAGGCCAGAGTGAACAGGACAGCCAGAAACAGGTTAAATGCTTCGACCATTCGGATCATATTCATAAGAAAACACCTTTTTGAGCGTCCGGGTCTGCTTTGCGCACCCACCTGAACAGAAGAGGAGAGGGGAGCAACCCGGCTTTTGTTGATACGGATCGGTTTTTGCGCACCCCTGGTCAGGGACTTCTTTGGGGTACGCACCATGATAGCACGCTTTTGAAATATTACAAGATTGTTTCGTGAGTCTTAATAAAAAGTTAAGAGTTCGTTCATAATTTAGCGCAAAGACAGGGACAAAACAGAGAGGTTATGCGGAAATAAAGTGGGAAAAGTTGTTTATTTGTTAAAAAAGAAAAAGCGCCCCTGTTTCGGGGCGCTTTTTGGATTTAATACTTTTGTAATAATTAGCGGATAGATCCCCCCCGGAAAGGGGTCAGCTCTGCCCGAATGAAGTACCCCTGGGGATGGCGGCACACAGGGCAGTTGGCGGGGGCAACGGTGGCGTCCACCACATAGCCGCAGTGCAGGCACATCCATGCCTCCTTCACGTCGGAGACGAACAGCTGCTCCTGTTCCAGCAGATCGGCGTACCGGCCGAAGCGGTCTCCATGGAGCTTCTCTACCCCGGCAATATTTTCAAACAGCTTGCCCACCAGGGGGAAGCCCTCCTCCATGGCGGTACGGGCGAAGGCGGCGTAGTCGTGTTCCCACTCCTGATACTCGTTGTGCTGGGCGGCCCGGAGATAGTCCAGCAGATCGGTGTACAGGTCCACCGGATAGGTGCCGTCCACCCGCACCGTCTGGCCGCTCAGGTCGTGGAGCTGGCGGTAAAACTGCTTGGCATGGGTCTTTTCCTGTTCCGCGGTAAACAGAAACAGGCCCTGGATCACGGCCAGGCCGCTTTTGTGGGCGATCCCGGCGGCAATGGTATAGCGGCTGCGGGCTTGGCTCTCCCCGGCGAAGGCGCGCATCAGGTTCTCTCTGGTCTGGCTGGCGGCAAAGGCTTTGGCTTGATCTGGCATGGAAAATTCCTCCCTTGCATCATTTGGATTCTGTTCCAGTATGCCCGAAAACAAACCTGTCATTCTCTTTGCGGAAAATTTACAAAAGAGACTGCTTCTCCTTGCCTTTTTCCTGTGGGCCTAGTATAATGGAGGCAATTTAGGGTGTCATGTCACCCGCACGAGGAGGATACCTCAGAGATGAAAGCAAAGACAAATCTGACCATGCTCTGCGATTTTTATGAGCTGACCATGGGAAACGGCTATTTCCAGACCGGTCTGGCCGACCGCGTATGCTATTTCGATGTGTTTTACCGCTCCGTCCCGGACCGGGGCGGCTTCGCCATTGCGGCGGGCCTTGCCCAGGTGGTGGAGTATATCGAAAACCTGCGCTTTGACGAGGAGGACATCGCGTACCTCCGGTCGAAGGGCTGTTTTTCCGAGGAGTTTTTGAAATATTTGAGCGAATTTTCCTTTACCGGCGATATTTGGGCCGTTCCGGAGGGGACTCCCATCTTCCCCGGCGAGCCCATCCTGACGGTGCGCGCGCCGTCCATCCAGGCCCAGTTTATCGAGACCTTCGTGCTTCTCTGCCTGAACCACCAGTGTCTGATCGCCACCAAGTCCAACCGCATCGTCCGGGCGGCGGAGGGCCGTCCGGTGGCGGAGTTCGGCTCCCGCCGGGCCCACGGGCCGGACGGGGCCCTGCTGGGCGCCCGGGCCTCCTATATCGCGGGCTGCGGCGCCACCGCCTGCACCATGGCGGACCAGCATTACGGCTCCCCCGCCACAGGGACCATGGCCCACTCCTGGGTGCAGATGTTCCCCGATGAGTACACCGCCTTCAAGACCTACTGTGAGCTGTATCCCACCAACGCGACTCTGCTGGTGGACACCTACAACGTGCTCAAGTCCGGCGTGCCCAACGCCATCCGCGCGTTTAAAGAGGTGCTGGCCCCCATGGGGATCACCAAGTGCGGCATCCGGCTGGACTCCGGCGACCTGACCTATCTGTCCCAGAAGGCCCGGGAGATGCTGGACGAGGCCGGCCTGACCGAGTGCAAGATCTTTGCCTCCAACGCCCTGGACGAGTACATCATCCGGGACCTGGTGCGCCAGGGGGCCCGCATCGACTCCTTTGGCGTGGGCGAGCGGCTGATCACCTCCCGCAGCGAGCCGGTGTTCGGCGGCGTATACAAGCTGGTGGCCATTGAGGATCATGAGGGGAACATCATTCCCAAGATCAAGATCAGTGAGAACGCCGCCAAGATCACCACCCCCCATTTTAAGAAGGTCTACCGCATCTTCTCCCGGGATACCGGAAAGGCGGAGGCCGACCTGATCTGCCTTCGGGATGAGGAGATCGACTTCACCCAGCCGCTGGAGCTGTTTGACCCAAGCGCCACCTGGAAGCGCAAGGTGTATACCAACATCGAGGCCAAGGAGCTGCTGGTCCCCATCTTCCTGAACGGGAAGCGGGTGTACGAGGTGCCGGAGCTCCAGACCAGCCGTGCCTACTGCCAGCGGCAGGTGGACGCCCTGTGGGATGAGGTCAAGCGCTTTGAGAATCCCCACAATTACTATGTGGACCTGAGCCAGAAGCTGTGGGACATCAAGCAGGCGCTGCTAAACAGCCATGATATGAATTAAAAACGTGAGCCGCGGGCGTCGCCCGCGGCTCACAGCTTTTTCTGCGCTCAGATTTTAGACCTCAGACCGGCCCCTGGCGGAACCGCTCGATCATCTCGTGGGTGAGAGAGATGGCGGAGCCTCCCTCCGGCAGCTCGGAGCGGTCGAACCAGGTGCCCTCTCCCAGCTCGTCCTCCTGGAGGGTCACGGTCTCGTCGTCCGTGTCCAGGTCGCAGTAAAATCCGGAGAGAAGGCTGCTGGAGAAGCTCCAGGGCTGGCTCTTGTAGAACCGGATGTTTTTGACCGGCAGGCCGACCTCCTCCATGACCTCCCGGCGGACCGTGCCCTCCAGGGGCTCGCCGATCTCCGCAAAGCCGGCGATGAGCGCGTAGTTGCGAACCGTGCCAGGCCGGGCGGTCTGGGAGTACTTGGTGAGCAGCAGGCGGTCGCCGTGGGTCACCGCCACGATCACCGCCGGGGAGATGGTTGGATAGACCAGGCCGCCGCAGGCGGGGCAGCGCATGGCGCGCTCTACCGCGTCCTGCTGGGCCGGAGCGCCGCACCGGCCGCAGAACTGGTGGCTGTGGTACCAGCTGTACAGCTGACTGGCGGTGATGCAGGCGAAGGCCAGCCAGCCGGGCTGCATGTCCCGGAACTGTCCGTTTTTGGCCGGGACCGCGGCGTCCAGAATGGCGGAGGGCACCACATGGCACCAGTGAAAAGCGATGTCATCGATGGAAAAGAAATAGGTACAGGGCAGTGTAGAAAGATCGGCGCGGGCGTTTGCCTCCTCCCAGGTGAACGGGAGACTGCTCTCGCGGCTGAGGAGGGTGCTTCCGTCCTGATAGAAGAAGACGCGGTCCCCGTCCTTCGGCTGGGTGGGGTGGTAGGCGTTGTCATACCGGTGGGGCGCAATATCCTGGATCATGGCAGTTCGGTTCCTTTCTGATCAAATTTTGTCGTTGCGTCTATTATGAAGGCTTTTTTGAACCCTGTCAACTGCCGCCGCCATCCCGGGGCGGGGTCCCGCGCGGGACGAAAGCGATCCAAAAAGCGGAGGGCCAAACTGTCCCCCGCGCCGGGAAGGGATCTTTTCTCAGGGCGCCTCCCGAAGCTCGTCCAGCAGATAGGCCGCGCCATAGCGCAGGCACCGTTGGAGCCGCCGCTCCCCCCGCTTGATGGTGCGGGAGACCGTGGACTTGTCCACCCCCATCCGCTCCCCGATCTCCCGCATATTGTAGCCCTCCGCATAGTACAGCAGAAGCGCTTTCCGCTGCTTCTCGGTGACGTCCTCCTGCAGGGCCCGGATCAGGTTGTGCCGAAGGCGGCTGATTTCCCGGCTGTTGTCCGCTGACATCTGCCGGGAGTAGACAGCCATGTCCGCGGCGTACAGTTTGCCGCGCCTATATCGTGTATTTGACATTCCGGCGGTACCCCCTCTCATAGTAGCGCTCGGTGAGTACCGCCAGCTCCCGGGCCTCCCGAAGCATGGTGGACAGCATCCGGATCCGCTCTGCCAGCAGGCACCGCTCGTCCTCGTCCTCCGTCCGGTCCAGCACCGCCTGGAGCTGGCAGATGCGGAGATCCAGCGCCCGGGCGTGGGCGCGGTATTCCACAGAAAGCTCTTGCAGGGTCATTGCGCGCATTCCTCCTCTTGTTCTGCCTCCCGCCGTCTGCGGCCGCCCCGGCGCCCCGCCGCGCAGCGGGCGCAGAGGAGGCGGCCATTCCGCCGGATCTGGGGGTCCAGCCGGTACAGCTCCCCGCCGCACTGGGCGCACAGCGCGGCGGGAGCGGCCAGCTGGACATCCCGAAGGGGTGGGAGGAGACCGGAGACACATTCATATCCCGTGAGTCAGACGCTCCTTTCATCTCTCCCGGCCGGGCCGGGGCTCTTGGTCGGGGGCCTTTTCCACGCCCCTCCCCCGACTGGGGACGGAGGAGAGAAAAAGAGATCCCGGGACCTGTAAAATAAAATGAGAAAAATTAAATATTTCTATTGACAAGACTCGCTTTCTCTGTTAAAATAACACCTGCTGTTGGACAGCACTCTTGATACGCTGGTGTAGCTCAGCTGGTAGAGCAGCTGATT
>OOAU01000735.1_pt1 | contig 18127 bp, 15 predicted proteins | sample 1670931 | NCBI WGS metagenome assembly OOAU01 (sample SAMN06348105, study PRJEB24527) | human gut metagenome | biome: human gut; feature: ankylosing spondylitis patient; material: feces | host: Homo sapiens | place: China | collected 2015-10 | reverse complement strand
TCTCGTGCGGTTGTTGCTCGCAACTTCAACTATAACCGATGAGACCTTATCCTTCTTCCCTTTTTATTCAACTGTCCAATATGTATTGTAGTCCTACAGAAGAATTCCATAAAATTGGACGCTCCGGCTTGTCTATTGCCTGGGATTGTGATAAAATACATGGTCAGCGTGTAAACTGTAAATATGATCCCGATCCTTGATAGAGGTGGTTTGATAACATGAAGATCGTAGTATTGGCCGGCGGGCTCAGCCCGGAGCGGAACGTCTCCCTGTCCTCCGGCGCCATGGTGTGCGAGGCCCTGCGCTCCAAGGGCCATCAGGTGGCCCTGGTGGACCTGTTTTTCGGCATGGAGGGGACCGACCAGACGGTGGACCCCTTCCAGGCTCCCATTCCCCAGGCGTTCAAGAAGGTGAGCCCTCAGGCCCCCGACCTGGAGCAGGTGCGGGCCGGCCGCTGTGACCGGAGCCCCTCCCTCATCGGGCCCGGGGTGCTGGAGCTGTGCGCCGGGGCGGATGTGGTCTATCTGGCTCTCCATGGGGCCTGCGGCGAGGATGGGCGCATCCAGGCCGCCCTGGACCTGCTGGGGGTGCCCTATACCGGCTCCAACTGCCTCAGCTCCGCCATCGCCATGGACAAGGATATGACCAAGCGCCTGGTGGCCGGCCAGGTGCGTACCCCCAGCTGGCAGACAGTGACCGTCACGGCGGAAAATCTGGACGCCCTGACGGAGGAGACCGCTCTGCCCGCGGTGGTGAAGCCCATCGCCAGCGGCTCCTCCATCGGCGTGACCATCGCCCACACCCGGGAGGAGCTGCGCCGCGGTCTGGAGGAGAGCGTCCGTCTGGGCGGGCGCACGGTCCTGGAGCAGTACATCAAGGGGCGTGAGATCCAGGTGGCGGTGCTCAACGGCCGGGCCCTGCCCTCCATTGAGATCATCCCCCAGGCGGATTTCTATGACTACGCCAACAAGTACCAGCCCGGCGCCGCCCGGGAGGTGTGTCCCGCCGAGATCCCCCCGGAGTGGGAGAAGGCGGTGGGGGAGGCGGCCCTGGCCGTGTTCCGCGCCATCGGCCTGTCCGTCTACGCCCGGGCCGACTTCATCGTGACCGAGGAGGGGACCCCCTATTTTCTGGAGATCAACACCCTGCCCGGCATGACCCCCACCAGCCTGGTGCCCCAGGAGGCTGCGGCGGTGGGCATCGGCTATGCCGACCTGTGCCAGACTATCGTGGAGGCCTCTCTGGAGGCCCGGCGTGAAGGAGTTTAAGGGCAGATGGAAGCCATCACAGTACGGGACCTGCTCACCGCCGTGGGCGGGACGCTGATCGGGCCGGAGACCAGTCTGGACCGGACGGTCAGCGGCGTGGACACGGACAGCCGGGACATTCACCCCGGTTCGCTGTTCCTCCCCCTGGTGGGGGAGCGCTTCGACGGCCACGCCTATATCGGCTCCGCCCTGGAGGCGGGAGCCGCCGGATGCCTCACCGCCCGGGAGCCGGAGCGCTATCAGGAGGGCCGCTTCTACATCAGGGTGGAGGATACCCAGCGCGCCCTGCGGGATCTGGCCTTCTGGTATAAGGAGCAGTTCCGGATCCCCTTCGTGGGGGTGACGGGCAGCGTGGGCAAGACCACGGCCAAGGACATGATCGCCTCGGTCCTGTCCGTAAAGTACAAGGTCCTCAAGACCGAGGGAAACTTCAACAATAACGTGGGCCTGCCCCTGACCCTGCTCCGGCTGGACCGCAGCGTCCAGATCGGCGTGGTGGAGATGGGGATGGACCGGCTTGGGGAGATCGATTACCTGGGGGACATTGTCCGTCCGGAGGTGGGGGTCATCACCAACATCGGCGACGCCCACATTGAGCGGCTGGGCAGCCGGGAGAACATCTTCCGCGCCAAGTGCGAGCTGCTTCCCCACATCCGGAAGGAAAACGGCCTGCTGGTCCTCAACGGGGACGACGCCCTCCTGTCCACCCTCCGGGGCAGGACTCCGGTGCCCGCCGTGTTCTGCGGCAGCGGGGAGGGGCTGGAGTACCGGGCCCAGTCGGCCAGCAGCGATGGGCTGGACTCCCTGCGCAGCCGCCTCACCACACCGGCCATGGACCGGGAGGTGTGCATCCCTGCCCTGGGCAGCCACATGATCTATCCCACCCTCATCGCCGCGGCGGTGGGGGAGCACTTCGGCCTGACCGCCGATGAGATCGAGCAGGGGATCGCCCGCTTTGTCCCCACCAGGATGCGGATGAATCTGGTGCAGCGGGGGAATGGGATCACTATTCTGGACGACACCTACAACGCCAACCCCCAGTCCATGCGGGCGGCCATCAGTGTGCTGGCGGACAGCCGCAGCGCCTGGAAGCTGGCGGTCTTGGGGGATATGTTCGAGCTTGGTCCCTACTCGCCCGCACTCCATACCGGAGTGGGGGAGTATCTGGGCAAACGGAAGATCGACTGTCTGGTGGCGGTGGGCGATCAGGCCCGCTACCTGGCGGAGGGGGCGCAGTCCGCCGGCATGACCGCCGTCTATCCCTGCGCCGACAAGAAGGCCGCCCGGGAGCTTCTCCCGGGACTGATCCGGCCGGACAGCACCATCCTGGTCAAGGCCTCCCGCGGGATGCGGATGGAGGAGCTGGTGGACCAGCTTCTGGAGCTGACCCCGGAGCAATAAGAGACTGCCGCCCCTTCAGTCTAGATAGGGGCACATCAATCGAACCAAAGAGGACGCTATGATCGACATATCTGTCTCCAACCTGGTAAAAGAGTTTGAGGTTGGCACGAAAATTTTAGATGGGCTCACCTTCCAGGTGGACACTGGGGAGCGGGTGGGCCTGCTGGGGCCCAACGGCTGCGGCAAGACCACGCTGCTGCGCATCCTCACCGGCGTGATGGACTATGACGAGGGCGAGGTGATGATCGCCCCGGGAAAGCGGATGGGGCTGATCTCCCAGATCCCGGTCTATCCGGTGGGCTATACCGTGGAGGATGTGCTGGACACCGCCTTTGAGCCCCTGCGAAAGATGGAGGAGGAGCTGGCCCGGCTCACCCGGGAGATGGCCTCCGGCACGGACCCGGCCCTGATGACCCGGTACGACAAGCTCACGGCGGCCTATGAGACGGCGGGAGGCTATGAGACGGACACCAGGATCAACAAGGTATGCAACGGCCTGTCCATCCCCCAGGCTATGCGGGAGCAGCTGTTTGACAGCCTGTCCGGCGGGGAAAAGACCCGGGTGAACCTGGCCCGCCTGATCCTGGAGGACACCGACATCCTGCTGCTGGACGAGCCGACGAACCATCTGGACCTGCGGGCCACCGAGTGGCTGGAGGAGTACCTGGGTAAATTCAAGGGGACGGTGCTCACCGTCTCCCATGACCGCTATTTTCTGGATCAGGTGGTGGACCGCATCATCGAGATCCAGGAGGGCAGGGCGGAATTTTACCAGGGCAGTTACAGCTTCTACGCCGTGGAGAAGGAACGCCGCTACGAGGAGAAGCTGAAGCAGTACGAGAAGGAGCAGGCCAAGATCGAGCAGCTGGAGAAGGCCGCCGAGCAGATGCGGGTGTGGGCCTATTCCGGAATGGACAAGACCTTCAAGCGGGTCAAATCCATGGAGAAGCGCATCGAGCGGATGCGGGTCACCGACCGCCCCAAAAAGGAGCGGAAGATGGAGGTCCGATTCGGCGAGCGGGAGTTCCGCGGGGACGAGGTGCTGACCATCAAGGGGCTCACCAAGGGCTTCGGCGGGCGCACCCTCTTCTCCGGCCTGGGGCTGGAGGTGGCCGGAGGCGAGCGCGTCGCCCTGATCGGGGACAACGGAAGCGGTAAGACCACGCTGCTGAAAATGATCCTGGGTGAGGAGGTCCCGGACAGCGGAAGGGTCCGGATGGGACCGACTGTAAAGGTTGGATACCTGCCGCAGCACGTCCACTTTGACCACCCGGAGCGCAGCCTGGTGGACACCTTGATCTACGCCCAGGACTGCACCGCCCAGTCGGCTCGCAACCGGCTGGCCGCCTTCAAATTCCGGGGGGAGGATGTGTTCAAGCCGGTGTCCGCCCTGTCCGGCGGCGAGCAGAGCCGCCTGCGGCTTTGTATGCTGATGGACGAGAAGATCAACCTGCTGGTGCTGGACGAGCCCACAAACCATCTGGACATCCAGAGTCGGGAGTGGATCGAGGAGGCGGTGGAGGAGTACGAGGGAAATCTGCTCTTTGTCTCCCATGACCGGTATTTTATTGACCGCTTTGCCAGCCGGATCTGGCTGCTGGAAAACGGACAGATCACGGATTTCCGCGGGACCTATCAGGAGTTCCAGGCGGCCCGGGCCCGGGGAGCGGCGGGACAGGCGGTTTCAGACGCCGTCCCCGCGCCGGAAAAGGCGGCGGAGCCGGAGCGGAAAAAAGAGAAGTCCAAGCGGCCCGGTGGGACCAAGAACCTGGAAAAAGAGGTGACTGCCGCCGAGCGGGCGGTGGCCAAGGCGGAGGAGGCTATGGACGCCCTCGCCCTCCAGATCGAGGAGGCCTCTGCCGACTATCTGAAGCTTCAGGAACTGTATGAACAGCGGGAGGCTATGGAGGCGGAGCTCCAGGGGCTTTATGACCGCTGGGAGACTCTGTCTGCCCAGCTGGAAGAAGCGAGGGGGTAAAACCCTATGAAGCAGAGAAGCAATAAAGGAAAACAACTTGCCGGTTGGCTCCGGGCCCTGCTGGCCCTGTTCCTGGTGGGAGCCCTGTCCTTCTGCGGCCTGTTTGCCTGTGTGATGCACGGCGCGTACGACCACATCCAGGGGGAGCCGGGGGTCATGGTGATCCTGGGCTGTCAGGTGCGCCGGGACGGGCCATCTGTGCTGCTGCGGGACCGGCTGGATGAGGCTCTGGACTATCTGGAGGATCACCCGGACATGACGGTGGTGGTCTCCGGCGGCCAGGGGCCGGACGAGCCCACCAGCGAGGCCCAGGCTATGGCGGACTATCTCACCGCCCACGGGGTGGAGGCGGAGAATGTGCTTCTGGAGCCGGACTCCCACAACACCGCCCAAAATTTAGACTATTCCAGACGGCTGCTGGACCGGGAGGGGATCGACGTCTCTGACGGGGTGCTGGTGGTGTCCAACGGCTTTCACCTGACCCGGGCCAGGATGCTGGCGGAGCAGGCGGGCTTTGAACGGGTCTCCACCCTAGCGGCACCGGCCAGCCACCTGCCGTCCCGGCTGTATATGTATGTCCGGGAGCCCCTGGCCCTGGTGAAGTCCTTCCTGTTCGACCGGGCAGGTCAGGTGAGTTAGGAATTAGGAGTTAGGAATGAGAAATTTGACGGCCTGCGGCCGCCTGTTGAATATCCAATGCTGGAGGTTCCCATGCTGGAAAAGCTTGCCGCCATCGAGGCGAAATACAGTCAGATCGAGGCCCGGCTGGCCGCCCCCGAGACCTATGACGACCCCGCCGCGGTGGCCCGTCTGAACAAGGAACAGAATGAACTCAGCCCGGTGGTGGAAACCTATCGGAGCTATCTGGACGCCCGGGAGCGCCGGGTCCAGGCGGAGGAGCTACTGTCCGACCCCGAGATGAAGGAGCTGGCCCATGAGGAGCTGCTTCAGTCCAAGGCGGAGCTAGAGCGCCTGGAGGGGCAGCTTCAGCTCCTCCTCCTGCCCAAGGACCCCAATGACAACAAGAATGTCATTGTGGAGATCCGGGCCGGAGTGGGCGGGGAGGAGGCGGCCCTGTTCGCTCACTCCCTGTACCGGATGTACTCCATGTACGCCGAGCGCAGCCGCTGGAAGACAGAGGTGGACAGCCTGAGCGAAACAGAACTGGGCGGGATCAAGGAGATCTCCTTTACAATAGAGGGGGAGGGCGCATGGTCCAGGCTCAAGTTTGAAAGCGGGGTCCACCGGGTCCAGCGGGTGCCGGAGACCGAGTCCGGCGGCCGGGTCCACACCTCCACCGCCACCGTGGCGGTGCTGCCCGAGATGGAGACGGTGGACGTCCAGCTCAACCCGGCGGACGTGGAGATGCAGGTGTTCCGCGCCTCCGGCGCCGGAGGACAGCATGTAAACAAGACCTCCTCCGCGGTGCGCCTGATCCACCGGCCCACGGGCATGGTGGTGGAGTGCCAGCAGGAGCGCAGCCAGTTCCAGAACCGGGACAAGGCCATGCGCCTTCTGGCCTCCCGCCTGTATGAGGCGGAGCAGGAGAAGGTGGAGGGGGCGTATACCGCCCAGCGCCGCAGCCAGGTGGGCACCGGGATGCGGAACGAGCGGATCCGGACCTATAACTTTCCCCAGGGCCGTGTGACCGACCACAGAATTGGCTTGACCTTATACAAAATTGATACTATCATGGATGGCGACCTCAATGAGGTCATCGACGCGCTGGTGACCGCCGATCAGGCGGAGCGCCTCCGCTCCCAGGGGGCGGACTGAGCCGCGGCGCGTCCGGCAAACAGAAAAAAGGAGAAATACCATGGAACTCTACATTCATTATCAGCAGCTGCCCCAGGACAAGGAGCTGGCCGACGTCGTGGGTGAGCTGAACGAGGTGCTGGAGGACAACGGCTCCGTCTGCGGCGGCCGCCAGGGCCGCATCGACCTGGACCTGGAGGACGAGCGGGTGAACCCCAAATACGCGCAGATCGCGGTGAAGGCCTACCTCCAGCGGGCCGGCTTTTCCAAGGAAACCGCCATTGAGATCGGCGGCATGGAAATCGGGATCTATGAGTGAGGCCGGACCATGTATCCCTATGTGATCTTTGATTTGGACGGCACTCTGCTGAACACCATCGACGACCTGGCAGATGCGGGCAACCATGTCTGCCGCCTCCACGGCTGGCCGGTCCACTCTGTGGAGGATTTTAAGCGGATGGTGGGCAACGGGATCCCCAAGCTGGTGGAGCGCTTCGCGCCGGAGGGGACGGAGGCATCTGTTCTGGAGCAGGCCCTGGGGGAGTTCATGGCCTGGTACGGCGTCCATAAGGAGGATAAGACTGCGCCCTATCCCGGGATGCTCCAGGCGGTCCGGCAGCTGAAGGAGGCGGGCGTGTCCGTCGCGGTGCTGTCCAACAAGGCCGATGAGATGGCAGGCCCCGTGGTGGAGGGCTATTACCCCAAAAGCTTTCCGCTGGTGTTGTGCGTCCTCCCCGGCGTCCCCACCAAGCCGGACCCCACGCTGCTGCACAGGCTGATGGAGCGGATGGGGGCGTCCCAGGAGAACACCCTGTTCGTGGGGGACAGCGACGTAGACATTCGGACGGCCAAAAACGGCGGTCTGACCAGCTGCGGCGTTCTGTGGGGCTTTCGGTCCCGTCAGGAACTGGAGCGGGAGGGGGCCGATTATCTGGTCTCCACACCGGAAGAGCTGCTGGCCCTGATCCTGGGGGAGCAGGGCGGCCGAAAGACCCGTCACCTGGGGCCGGAGGATGTGGAGGAGGCCGCGGCCATCCTCCGCTCCGGCGGTCTGGTGGGCATCCCCACGGAGACGGTGTACGGGCTGGGGGCCAACGGCCTGGATCCGGAGGCGGTGGCCCATATCTTTGAGGCCAAGGGCCGTCCCCAGGACAATCCCCTGATCCTGCATATCCCCTCAGCCGATGATCTGGAGCGGTACTGTATGGACATCCCACAGTCCGCCTATGATCTGGCCCGCGCCTGCTGGCCGGGGCCGCTGACCATGATCCTGAAGCGTCGGCCCATCGTGCCCGATGTGGTGACAGCGGGGATGGACACGGTGGGGATGCGCTGTCCCTCCCACCCGGTGTGCCGGGCGATCCTCCAGGCGGCAGAGGTGCCGGTGGCAGCCCCCTCGGGCAACACCTCCGGGCGGCCCAGCCCCACCACCGCCGCCCACATGGCGGAGGATATGGATGGCAGGATCGACGCCATCGTGGACGGCGGGCCCTGCTCCGTGGGAGTGGAGTCCACCATCGTAGACCTGACGGAGACGCCGCCCCGGCTGCTGAGGCCCGGCGGCGTCACCCTGGAGCGGCTGGAATCCGTCCTGGGCCGGGTGGAGGTGGACCAGGCGGTCACCCGGCTGATGTCCGCGGGAGAGAAGCCCCGGGCCCCCGGGATGAAGTACCGCCACTACGCCCCCAAGGCCCCGGTGACGGTGGTGGCCGGTCCGCCGGAGCGCACCGCGGAGCACATTGCCCGCAGCCTGATGCCGGGGGACGGCGTGATCTGCTTTGACGAATTTGCCGGGAGATTCCCCGGCTGTCAGATCCAGAGAATGGGCCCGGCGGGGGACAAATCCGCCCAGGCCCGCCATATTTTCGACGCCCTCCGGGCCTTCGACCACACGGAGGTCCCCCGGATCTGGGCCCAGTGCCCCGATCCGTCCGGCTTGGGGCTGGCCATCAACAACCGGCTGAACAAGGCGGCTGGGTTCCATATCGTGGAAGTGAAATAAACGCAAAGGAATGAGAGTCACATACTATGATGAACTATACGATCAAACAGAACGTGGCCGTGGTGCGGCCTGACTACCCTCTGTCCGACGGCCAGGACGCGGCCAAGCTGATCAACGCGGTGCGCTTTCAGACGGGCTGCACCTCCATGCTGATGGACCGCAGCGCCTTCGTGCCGGAGCTGTTCACCCTGTCCAGCGGCGTGGCGGAGCGGGTGCTCAAGCCCTTTACCCAGAACAAGATGCGGCTGGCCATCGTGGGCGATTTTTATGACTGCTACCAGACCTCCATGCGGAACTTTATCTTCGGCTGCAACCGGGGCAACCAGGTGGGTTTTTGGGAGAATGAGCAGGAGGGTCTGGCCTGGCTGACCCGGAAGCGCTGAGATGATCCTGATCGGCATCACCGGCCCCACCGGGGCGGGAAAAACCACCCTTCTGCGGGAGGTGGAGGCCCTGGGGGGCGCGGTCATCGACTGTGATGTGGTGTACCACGAACTGCTGGAGGGAGATCGCCTCTTGCAGTGTGAGCTGGAGCGCCGCTTCGGCCCCCTGAGGGGGGAGGACGGCGCCATTGACCGCAAGCGGCTGGGGGCCATCGTGTTCGGCGACCCGGAGAAGCTGGCCCAGCTCAACGAAGTGGTCCGGACGGCCATCGTGGACCGGACCCGGGCGCTGGTGGAGGATGACCGGCGGCAGGGGAGGACCCTGGCCGCCATCGACGCCATCGCTCTGGTGGAGAGCGGGCTGGACCGCCTGTGCTCCGCCACCGTGGCGGTCACCGCCCCTCCGGAGGCGCGGGTGCGCCGGATCATGGCCCGGGAGGGCATCCCGGAGGACTACGCCTGGTCCCGGGTGCGGGCCCAGAAGCCGGAGGCGTATTTTCGAGAGCACTGCGGCTATACTCTGGTGAACGACTGCGACAGCGCGGAGGAATTTTCTCTCCGGGCCAGGGCGCTGCTCCAGACGATCTTACAGCAGACAACGAAGGAGGTTTGAACCATGAAGGAACAGGAGAACAGCCGGGGCGAGCAGCTGCGGAAGGCCCTGAGCTATACCAAGAAGAACGGCTATGACCGGGTGGACCGGGCGGAGCTGGAGGTTATGGACGCCTACTGCACCGGCTATAAGCAGTTTTTGGACGCGGGCAAGACGGAGCGGGAGTGCGTGGACCAGACCATCGCGCTGGCGGAGGCCGCCGACTTCCGCGCCTACCAGCGGGGAATGGAGCTCAAGCCGGGGGACAAGGTGTACCGGGCCAACCGGGGCAAGGCCGTCATGCTGGCCGTGATGGGCCGCCGGGGCCTGGACCAGGGCGTGAACATCGCCGCGGCCCACATCGATTCCCCCCGCCTGGACCTGAAACAGAATCCCCTGTATGAGGCGGACGAGCTGGCCTTCCTCAAGACCCACTACTACGGCGGCCTGAGAAAATACCAGTGGGTCACCATCCCCCTGGAGCTTCACGGCGTGGTGGTCCTCAAAAGCGGCCAGGCGGTCCGGGTCTCCGTGGGCAACGGGGAGGGGGATCCCCTGTTCACCGTGGACGACCTCCTGCCCCACCTGGGGGCGGAGCAGTCCAGAAAGCCCCTGGGAGAGGCCATCCCCGCGGAGAGCCTGAATATCCTGGTGGGCAGCCGCCCCCTGGCGGATGACGAGGGGAGCGACCGGGTCAAGCTGTCCATCCTGGAGCTGCTGAACCGGAAGTACGGCATCGTGGAGGAGGACTTCATCTCTGCGGAGCTGTCCGCCGTTCCGGCCTTCCGGGCCAGCGACGTGGGCTTTGACCGCTCTCTCATCGGGGCCTACGGCCACGACGACCGGGTGTGCGCCTACGCCTCCCTGGCGGCCATCCTCCAGCTGAACGACCCGGAGCGCACTGCGGTGTGTATGCTGGCGGACAAGGAGGAGATCGGCTCCGAGGGGGTCACTGGCATGAAATCCGCCGCCTTCGACACCTTTATGGAGGATCTGTGCCAGAGCCAGAACGTGCCCCTGCGGGCCTGCTATGAGCGCTCCTTCTGCCTGTCCGCCGATGTGACGGCGGCCTATGACCCCAATTTTGCCGAGGTGTACGAGAAGCGGAACAGTGCCCTGGTGAACTGCGGCATGGGCCTGTGCAAGTACACCGGGGCCCGGGGCAAGTCCGGGGCCTCCGACGCCTCTGCGGAGCTGGTGGCGTATGTGCGCGGCGTACTGGACCGGGCGGATGTGGTCTGGCAGATGGCCGAGCTGGGCAAGGTGGACGCCGGCGGCGGCGGCACTGTGGCCATGTTCATGGCGGAGCGGAACATCGACACCCTGGACGCCGGAGTGCCGGTGCTGTCCATGCACTCCCCCTTTGAGACGGTGGGGAAGCTGGACTGCTATATGACCTTCAAGGGCGTGAAAGCCATTTACGAGGCAAAATAAGGACAAAATGGGGCCGCTGTTCAGCGGCCCCGTTTTATGAGGAGGACGAGACTTTGGGAAAACGGATCTTAGGGTGGTTCCGGCGTGACACAGTGTTGACCATCTCACTATGCCTGGCTGTATCCTCCTGTCTGATCGAGCCCCCCGGGCCGGGCTATCTGAACTATATCGATTTCAACACTCTGATCACTCTGTTCTGTCTGATGCTGCTGGTGGAGGGGCTGAGGGAGGAACAGTTCCTCCAGTATGTGGCCGCCCGGGTGCTCTCCCGGGCGGGGTCTGTGCGGGGCTTGATGGTCACCCTGGTGTTCCTGTGCTTTGTGGGCAGTATGCTGATCACCAACGACGTGGCCCTCATCACCTTTGTCCCCCTGGGCATGATGATGCTGGAGATGGCCAGCCAGCGGAAACGGCTGTGCTTCGCCGTGGCTCTGATGACCGTGGCGGCCAATCTGGGCAGTATGTTCACCCCCATAGGGAACCCGCAGAACCTCTACCTGTTTTCCCTGTCCGGCCTGTCGCTTCCGGAGTTTCTGGGACTCACCGCGCCCTATACAGCGGGCGCGGCCCTGCTGCTCCTGCTGTGCGTCCGCTTCGGCTGCGGACATGGAACGCTGTCCATCTGCCTGGGAGAGGCGACGCCCCTCCGCCGGGGTCCGGTGTGCTTTTATCTGGCCCTCTTTCTGCTGTGTGTGGCGGCGGTGGGGGGAATGGTACCCCATGTGGCCCTGCTGGCAGTGGTGACAGTCCTTCTGCTTTGGAAGGACCGGAGGCTCTTTGCGCGGATCGACTACTCTCTGCTATGTACCTTCGTGTTCTTTTTTATCTTTGTGGGCAATATCAAGCAGCTGGAGGGACTCCAGGTGTGGATCCGCGGGGCGCTGGACGGCCGGGACCGGCTGTTCGGGGTGGTCCTCAGTCAGGTCATCAGCAATGTCCCCGCCGCCATGCTCCTGTCCGGATACAGCAGCGACCTGAGGGAGCTCATCATCGGGGTGGACCTGGGCGGGCTGGGGACGCTGATCGCCTCCATGGCCAGCCTGATCTCCTATAAGCAGCTTGTGGAGCATGACCCGGAGCTGCGGGGCCCCTATCTGAAGCTGTTCACCCTGCTCAATCTGGGCTTTTTGGCCGTCCTGCTCCTGATTTGAGGGGAAAGCGGGGGGCAGACGATCAACCAACAAGGCCGCCGGTCAAAAAACCGGCGGCCTTGCGCGTCACCGGACAGACCGGCGGTAAATGAGGATGGACAGGAGGGCGGTGACCGCCTCAGAGATCCAAAAGGCGTGCCAGACGCCGGCGGGGCCCATCAGACGGCTGAGGAGCCAGGCGGCGGGGATCATCACCAGCGTGTAACGCAGCAGGGAGATCACCAGGGAGGGGCCGCCCTTGCCCAGTCCCTCCAGCGCGCCGCCGGCGGCCACAGAGACCGAGGAGACCAGAAAGCCCGCGCTGATGATGCGCAGGGCCTCGGCCCCCGCCCGGACGGTCTCCGGATTCTGGGTGAACAGTCCCATCAGCTGGTCAGGGAGGGCCAGGCAGAGGACGGTCCCCGCCGCCATGATGGCGGCGCACAGCCCCAGGGTGACCCGGTAGATCTCCCGGACACGGCCCTGTTCTCCCGCGCCGTAGTTGTAGCCGATGACGGGGCGCATCCCCTGAACGATGCCGCTGGCGGGGAGGTAGAGGAAGGTCTGGAGCTTGTAATAGATCCCAAGGATCACCACATAGATGGGGGAGAAGACAGAGAGGATGCTGTTGAGGGCGGAGATCAGCAGGGAGGGCAGCGCCAGGCTCAGCGTCGCGGGGATCCCCACGGAGTACAGGCGGAGGTCCAGCCGCCAGTCCCAGGCCAGATCCCTCCGGCTCAGTGTGATGGGAAGCGCGCAGGAGCGCCAGGCGGCCAGATAGACCAGAAGGGTCAGGGTCTGCCCGATGCCGGTGGCCAGGGCGGCCCCCTCGATGCCCAGCCTGGGGAAGGGGCCGGGCCCGAAGATCAGCAGCGGATCCAGGACAATGTTGGTTAGACAGCCGGTCAGCAGGGCCGCCATAGGGATCTTCATCCGGCCCACCGCCTGGAAGATCTTCTCATAGGCCAGGCCCAGGGAGAGCAGGAGAGAGAAGCAGAACACCGTCCGTCCGTACCGCACCCCCAGCGCCAGCACCTCTGGGTCCTGGGTGAACATTTCAAGGAAGGAGGGGAGCAGGGCGATGGTCAGGCCGGTCAGGACCACTCCGTGGACCGCGCTGAGGGCCAGCCCATGGACCGCGGCCGCACTGGCCCGGTCCCGGCGCTCCGCCCCCAAATAGAAGGAGATGGCCGCGTTCAGCCCCACTCCGAAGCCGATGGCTAAGGCATTGATCAGATTCTGGATGGGGAACACCAGGGAGAGGGCGGTCATGGACGCCTCGCTGATCTGGGCCACGAAAAAGCTGTCCACAATATTGTAGAGGGAGTTGACCAGCATGGACAGCACCATGGGCAGGGACATGGCGGCGATCAGCGGCAGAACAGGCCGCTCCCGCATAAAGGTTTCGTTCATCGTTTCAGCATACCTCCTGAATTCCGGAAAAAAGCCACACAGCGCCCCTGCGGGCAGCTGTGTGGCGAAAAGGGACCAATGGCCGGAAAAATCCACAACGTGTTTTAGCAGAGACTATTGTACTGAAAACAGGCGGTTTGTCAAGGGGAAACGGAGAATTTTTCCCCAAGGCGGGGATTCAGGACTCAGAATCCTGGTCCCTCAGCCGCTTTTCCAGCCGCCGCACCCGGAGGGCCAGAACAAAGGCCGCCAGGGCCGCTGCCGCCAGCAGGAGCGGGCGGAGCCAGGACCAGAAGGGGAAGGCGGTGGAGACGGTCACGATGGCGGTGGTCGTGTCGGCGCTTCCGATTACCCCCAGCTTTGGGGCCACGACCAGTCGGTCATAAAGATGCCAGCAGGCGAGTACCGCGTGCGGCAGAAGGAACAGAAGACACAGCGCCAGGATCCCGGTGAGCAGCCACCGGAACAGCCGCAGATAGCGCCGGGCGGTGGCCCGCTCCGACTGTCGCATGGCCCGGACCGCCGCCTGTCCTGCTTCCTCCTTGGTGAGGGTGGGGGAGGGATTGCGCGTCCCCTGGAGCAGCTCCACCAGGGAGACATCCAGGGCCTGGGCCAGGGGCTCCAGCAGCTTCAGGTCGGGAAACCCCTTTCCGGTCTCCCACTTGCTCACCGCCTTGTCGGTGACATGGAGGAGACCGGCCAGCTCCCGCTGGGTCATTTGATGTTCTTTTCTCAGCTGAGCGATAAACGCTCCGAATTGAATGTGTTCCATATACAGCACGGCTCCTTTCTTGTGCCTCCATTATGCCTGCATCCGCCTCAAAAGGCAACCTACGAAAAGTAGAGTGGGTAATTTGGGATAAAATACGGATAAGATCCGCTGTTTCGGGCATCCTGACAGGGAGTTTTGGAACAAAGGAGGAACAGCCGTTATGGAGGAACAGGAGAGAACGGAGCAGAGGCCGGAGGACCCGGGGACGCAGCAGATCCTGGAGTTTGGCTCCTCGCTGATCCACTCCAAGCGGGGGGCGGTCCATGTGCTCACCATCGTGGGACAGATCGAGGGGCATCAGGTCCTGCCCCCCAGCAGCAAGAGCACCAAATATGAACACGTCATGCCCCTGCTGGCCCTGGTGGAGGAGAGCGATGAGGTGGACGGCCTGCTGGTGCTGTTGAACACAGTGGGGGGCGACATCGAGGCGGGGCTGGGCATCGCGGAGCTGATCGCCAGTATGTCCAAGCCTACGGTGTCCCTGGTGCTGGGGGGCGGCCACTCCATCGGAGTGCCCCTGGCCGTGTCCGCCAAGCGGTCCTTCATCGCCCCGTCTGCCGCCATGACCATCCACCCGGTGCGTCTGAACGGACTGGTCATCGGCGTCCCCCAGACCTTCTACTACTTCGAGCGGATCCAGGAGCGGATCACCCAGTTTGTCACCGCCAACAGCCGTATGAAGCGGGAGGACTTTACAAGGCTGATGCTCCAAACGGGGGAGCTGGCCGCCGATGTGGGCAGTGTGATCTATGGGGAGGAGGCGGTCCAGCTGGGCCTCATCGATGAGATCGGCGGTCTGTCCGCCGCCCTGGACTGTCTCCACCGCATGATCCGGGAGCGGAAGGAGTCCGACGTCCCATGAACACGGGCAAAAGCGCCCCGTTTCGACCCTCCCGGCCGGTCTGTCCGGACCGGCCGGGAGGGATTTCTGAAAAAGACTGGCATTGAAGGGACATCTGTGTTAATATAGATTGTAACGCCCATAAGGCAATCTGCAAACAACGGAGGTACATAGACTGTGTCATATCTGATGGCCGCCGTCCTGGGGATCATCCAGGGCGTCGCTGAATTTTTGCCCATTTCCAGTTCCGGGCACCTGACCCTGTTCCAGCACTTTTTTGGAATGCCGGAGCCGGATAACCTGTTCAACGTCCTGCTCCACTTCGCCACCCTGATCGCCGTGTTCATCTATTACTGGAGCGATATATGGGAGATGATCACTGAATTTTTCCTGGGGCTTCGCGCCCTGTTCGTACCCCGGTATCGCAGTCAGGGGGAGCCTCCGGCGGCCCGGCGGCTGATCCTGCTGATCATCGTGGCCACCCTGCCCCTGTTTCTGGTACTGCCCATCAAGGACTATGTGGAGCAGATCGGCAACTACCCCGCGGCGGTCAGCTGCATCCTGCTTCTCACCGGTGTGGTCCTCTTCCTGTCCGACCGGATGGCCCACGGCCATAAGAACGCCCGGAGCGCCACGCTGAAGGACGCCCTGCTCATCGGCGTGGCCCAGGGAGTGGCCACCCTGCCCGGCCTGTCCCGGTCGGGGAGCACCATCGCCGCCGGAATGGCCTGCGGCCTGGACCGGAAGTTCGCTGTGCGCTTTTCCTTCCTCATGTCCCTGCCCGCCGTGTTCGGAGCCACCATTCTGAAGGCGGTGGACGTGGTCCAGGAGGGGGGCGTGGATCTGTCTCTCCTGCCCAAGTATCTGCTGGGCATGGTCTTTGCCGGCGTGGTGGGATATTTCTCCATCGGCCTTGTGAATCTGCTGACCGCCAAGGGGAAATTCGGCGCGTTTGCGTACTACTGCTGGGGGGCGGGCGCGCTCTTCCTGGTGCTGAGCATCACCGGCTTCACCCTGGTCCCCGCGGCCTGATCCGCTCCGGTCCCGACCGGGGGACCGCTTATATTTCCTGGGAAAGGACAAGAATTTATGGCAACGACACAAAAGAAAAAAGGGGGGAGCCGGGCCGCCTCATCCGGCGGACGGCGGACGGCCTCCTCCAGTTCCAGCTCCAGATCCAGGAGCAGTACATCCGGCAGCAGGAAGAAGCAGCCGCCCCAGCCCGCTCACCGGCCCTTCCGCCGGGAGCTCGGGGCGGTGGCCTGCCTGCTGCTGGCCCTTTTCTCCGCCCTGGGCTATTTTCACATTGAGGCCCTTTTCATCAATTTCTTCTGTGGACTGGTGAAGGGGCTGATCGGTTACGGCTTCTGGCTGGTGCCCCCCGCGCTTCTGCTGGCCAGCTATATCCTGGCCTTCCACCGGGGGCGTCCGGTGTGCCTTCCGGTGGTGTGCGCCCTGCTGATGCCCCTGATGATGGCCTGCACGGTCCACGGGCTGACGGTCCAGGTCCTGCCCTGGGACGGAGCGCTGCTCAAGACCCTGTGGGAGAGCGGCCGGACCATGACCAGCGGCGGCGCGGCCGCCGGAGTGCTGGCCCAGGCGCTGGTCCAGGCGGTGAGCGTGTGGGGATCCACCGTGGTCTTCGTGCTGGCCTTCCTGCTCATGGCCCTGGGGGCGTTCCGCCTGACCATTCTGGATGTGGCCGACTGGTTCTTCAACCGGCCCCAGTATGAGCCCCAGGAGATCCCGGAGCGGCCCAGCCGCACGCGGCCCGCCCCCAGCCGGGCGGCGGCTCCGGAGCACACCAGCCGCCGGGCGGCGGAGATCGACATTCCGGTGGAGGACGGCCCTCTGGTGGGGAAGGAGCCCGCCGCCGCGGCCCCAGTGGAGAAGAAAAAGGGCTTCTTTGACCGCAAGCCCCGGGTCCCCACCCCGGACCAGGTGCTGGCCGCCGCCGCGGCCCCGGTCAGACAGCCTGAGCCGGAGCCCGCTCCCGCTCCCGCCCCTGCGCCGGTCCCGGAGCCTGTTCCCCAGCCCGCCGCGCCTCCGGAGCCTGATCTCCCGGAGCCGGAGGAGAACCCAACCCCGTCCTTCCTGCGTGAGCCGGAGCCCGCCTCTGAGGCGGAGCCTGTGTCCGCTCCCGCTCCCAAGCCCCTGACTGAAACCCCGCCGCCTCCCATGCCGGAGGTGGTGCGGGAGCCGGCCGTCTCCCGGTCCGGCCGGGACGTGGAGCGCCAGCAGGCGGCCCAGGAGATGGCCCAGCACATCCAGGCCGGGATGGAGCAGGAGACGCCGCCCTATCAGCACCCGCCTCTGGAGCTGCTCACCCAGGGGAGCGGAGAGCTGGGAGGAGAGGCCCTGGTGGAGCTCAACGCCAACAAGCAGCGCCTGTCCGACACCATCCACTCCTTCGGCATTGACGCCAATATTGTCAACGTCACCCGCGGCCCCTCGGTCACCCGGTATGAGCTGGAGCTGGACCAGGGGGTCCGGCTGAACAAGCTGACCAATTTGTCCGACGACATCGCCCTGTCCCTGGGGGCCTCCGGGGTGCGCATCGCCCCCATCCCGGGCAAGATCTCCATGGTGGGCATCGAGGTGCCCAACAAGCTGGTCTCCCCGGTGAACATCCGAACTGTGCTCAGCTCCTCCGAGTTCCAGGACAGTCCCTCCAAGGTGTCCTTCGCCGTGGGCAAGGACATCGGCGGCAAATGCATCGTGGGCAACATCGCAAAGCTGCCCCATTTGCTCATCGCCGGCACCACTGGCTCCGGTAAGTCGGTGTGCACCAACTCCCTGATCATCTCCCTGCTGTACAAGGCCAGCCCGGAGGAGGTCCGCCTCATCATGGTGGACCCCAAGATGGTGGAGCTGGGCATCTACAACGGTATCCCGCACCTGCTCATCCCGGTGGTCACCGACCCGAAGAAGGCGGCGGGTGCCCTCCAGTGGGCGGTGACCGAGATGATGAAGCGCTACCGGATGTTCTCCGAGGTGGGAGTCCGCGACCTGGCCTCCTACAACGCCAAGGCGGCCCGGACCGAGGGGATGGAGAAGCTGCCCCAGGTGGTTGTGGTCATCGACGAGCTGGCCGACCTGATGCTGGTGGCCGCCAAGGAGGTGGAGGAGTCCATCTGCCGGGTGGCCCAGATGGGCCG
>OOAU01000723.1_pt1 | contig 18357 bp, 9 predicted proteins | sample 1670931 | NCBI WGS metagenome assembly OOAU01 (sample SAMN06348105, study PRJEB24527) | human gut metagenome | biome: human gut; feature: ankylosing spondylitis patient; material: feces | host: Homo sapiens | place: China | collected 2015-10 | reverse complement strand
TGCTGGTATTCTCCATTCGGACGGATAAATCTTTCTGCTTTTTCTCCTGTATAAGCAATCTGGTACCCGTTCTTCTTTGCATCGATGATCTTGCTCATCTTCCCATTACTTCCATAAGCATATGTCTGATCCACAGAAGCTGTTTCTCCGCTGTTTTTGTGAGAAACATTCGTAAGTTTCCCTTCAGCATATGAATAAACAACCTTTGTTCCATCTGCAAGATCGATCTTCTTTAACAGATCTTCCTGTTCTCCGTTTTCATAATATGTAAAAACCAGTTCTTTGTTCAGATTGGAAACAACCTTATATAATCTTCCTTTTTCATCGTACTGATAGATCAGATAGTTGCCATTACTGTCCTCTGCTTTTGTGATCTCACCATTCCCATCAAATGCATATGTCATACCATCCTTCATATGGATATTTCCGACATTGGACACCGTGATCACTTCCTTTTCTCCTTCGGATGCTCCACTGTCTTCACTATCATCGTCTTTTTTCCCCGGACGATAATTTCCTTTATTGGAAATGGCACTTCCAAAGATATTTTCAGAAGCAGCATTCTGAAGTCTTGCATATGCCGCTGCTCTCTGATCCCCATTTGATGATCTTTTTACATCATCTTCTGTATTAAATGAAAGTGCATAGTCCTTTGTCTCCTTATTCTGATAAGAAACATCAACACTTCTGCTTTTTTGTGGACTGTATGTCAGATAGGTTCCGTCACTGTCCTGAAATACAAGATCATCTCCCAACTGGTATAATTCCTTATGAAAACTGTCATACCATCCTTTTCCAAGCATTCCTTCTTTATCTGACTGGCTGTTATAGGTTCTTGTGAGTTCAAGATTCAAAAGCAGTGATGGAATTGAAAAATCTGTACTTTCATACATCAGATTCCCCTGGGATTTTTCAACGGATCCTGTCCCATTGGGCGTGCTGATCTCCATGCTGTCTCTGTAATCTTTACTTCCTAGTCTTTTTTCATATTCTTCCTGTGTATCCTGTGCCACTTTTTCTGATAATGCATCCGTACTTTTTCCATTGATCGTTCCATCCATTGCCAGTTTCTGTGCCTGTACTTTATAATAGTAACTCTTGCCATCTCCCACTCTGGTATCCATGCAGTAGGAATCTTTGACCGCACCACGTACCAGTGTCGAATCATCCGGTGTGAAATCCGCGGATTCCCCCCTGTAAACTGCATAATAGATACTGTCTGTCAGTTCTCTCTTATCCCAGTAGATGACATTCTTTCCATACGATTTTCTGACCTTTACATTGGTTGGTGCATAATCCTGTGCTTTTGAGGCATCCGTATAATAATAGGATACTTTTGTTTCCCCGCTTTCATTCCCTGCTTTATCAACAACGATCACATAAACTTGATACTCTGTTCTTCCTGTCATGCTGTCTGCTGGAATCGAAACATTTGCATAGGTGTATCCATCTTCATCCGCCCTTGCACTTTCATGGTAAGTTGAGGTTCCTTCCAGACGGTATTTAAAATAGGATGCATTCTCATCTACGATTCCGACCTCCAGTCTCGGATTCAGAGAACCAGATGGTTCGCTCTCATCATTTCCTTCCTCAAAGGATATATCCCCTGCTTCCGGAGCCGTGCGGTCTATCGTAAACCATGTCGCTGCTCCCCAACCTGCAATATAACCGTTGTCTACTCCTCTTACAACAAGTTTATAATGGCCTTCCGGCATCGTACTGCAGTCAATATCCGCACTTCCGTTTCCACTCGTTCCAATCTTTGTAGATGAAGAATATGAAACATAATCACCTGTTTCTTCTCCATTTCCCCAGTTTGCAATCCTGTATTCCACACGGTTTAATGAATGGGATGAGATGCCTGCCCAGTTTACATGTAATGTCTTCTGATGATCGTTGTTTGCATACTGCGGTGTAACACTGACAGATGATGCCGTTGTCGGTCCATCATAATAAGTTACTGACATCTTTGGACGGTTTGATGATGCTCTGGAACTGTAAAACTGTCCATAACTCTTTGTCTCGTCCGCATTTTTTAACATCACACCATACGATGTGATCTTACCGGATGCACACTGTCTCGCATATTCCGTCAGATTAATGCTTCTTGCTTTCTTTGCAGTCCCTGTTGTTTTTACATTTCCATAATTCGTACTATATCCCGGGCGGTTACTCCATTTCAATCCAGGTCTGGTCCAGTTTTCTGTAACTCTTCTTGCCTCGATTGTCTGTCCACTCTGGCTGCTTCCGGTTTCATACATCGTAAGCGTTGCACTGTCTACATATTTTCCTTTGATCTTTGCTGTAAAATCTTTAAAACGCAGATATGTCCTGCAGACACCCTGTTTTGATTTTCCAGCCATCATGACTGTAACTCCATTGTCATAAAAGTTCGTATTTTTATAAGATCCATTAATTACATAGACATCCCAGAAATCCGTGGATCCGGTCCATGATACGGTTGGATCGATCGTAACCGGATATTTACGGTCCTTGTCTTTAAAATATTCTTCATCCAAATGTAATGTCAGAATATAAGAATCTTCCTCTTCATTATCTGGATCAATATCATAAGAAATCTTTTCACTATACGCTTTTCCTGTAGCGTCATTCATATTTGGTGCTTCCAGTGCTGCAACGATCTCATCTGTTTTCTCATCTAGAAAACTGATCCCTTCATCTAATACGTTCTTCTTAGGCACCAATCCAGAAGCCTTAAATCGAAACTTTAAGACATTTCCCTCTGGTGCTTTGGTTAAAACAATGCTCTCTTTGATTCCAGTATTTAATGATTCATAGGAAAATGTACATTCTTTCTGCTGTGATTCATAGGATACTTTCACTGGTTTTTCGATCTTATTCTCTTCTGCATCTTCAACCTCTGCATTTTCTAATTTGGTACGTTGTAAGTTATCTACGGAATCTAGGGCATCCTGTGTATCATCTGTTACTTCATCCGAAATATCTGTATGATCTGCCACATCCTGAACTGCTTGTTCTGCCTGTGTGATCGCCTGCTGTACCGTATCAGTTCCCTGCTCTCCCTGCTTTTCTTCCTCTTTCTTTGTTTTCTGTCCGTAAATTGGAGCAAAAGAAATCTGATATTGTCCATTCTCCATCAATACCGGCGTTTCTTCGGTCAGATTCTTTGGAAGATAATGCTTTTTATCTCCCTCTTCATTCTCATACGCATAGTCTTTCAGATCATTTCCGTTCTCACTCTTTTTCTTTTGAATCTTAACAAGACTTGGATCGTAATCTTTTAATTTTCCGTTCTTTGTTTCAAATCTAACATCCTGACCATAAAAAACTGTTTGTTTCTTACCATTTGCAAGTGCAAAGGTAGTAGAATTTTTTGTTTTTTCACTTTTTATAACTTCTTTTTGTTCTACTGTTTTCGTTTCTTTCTGGGTTTCCTCTGCCTTTACAGAATGAATGCTTTGTGTGATTCCTGACCACTCAATTGATGTAAACATTAATGTAAACGCCAGAAAACAGCACAAAAGCTTCCTGAATCTTTTTTTCATAGCTTTCTCCTTTGTTTCTTTTACGATACTGTTTCCGCTTCATTATTTCTGCTATAGCATTCTCCCCTTATGCTTGGATTGTAACATTTCACTATATTGCAGGCAATCAGATTTAGTTTTTTCGTCGTTTAATACAAAAAACTTTTTTATTTTTGTGAAATATTTTGGTTGACTTTTTAATTAAATTCTCCTATTAAAAAAACAGACCCAACATAAATACCCCGAATACCTCCGGCATATAATCCATGTTGAATCTGTTTCTTCTTTGTCTACATACATAAAAGACTAGATACATCTTTCAAATTATTCAATAGAAAGAATCTCCATATTCGCCTGTCCTTCCACGGCTCCATATGTGAATATGATCTTAGTTCCTTCGTCCATATCATTTAATTTATTCACAAGGTCTTCATCATTCACCATAAATGTCTGGTAACTTCCGTCAGACATCTCAATCTCTACAGAACTTGTGTCTGCAAATCCATTATAAGTACCTGTTGCACTCTTTGGTTTGGCCTGTTCATCTTTCTTTGTTGCTGTTGTTGTCTTTGTATGTTCTTTTGTGCTTTCTTCTGATGTTGCTGTTGCAACTGGTTTTTCTTCTTCTGTCGTGTCTTTTTCTGTGTTTTCTTCTGTTGTAGGTTCTGCTGTTGTCGTCTCGCTGTTTGTTGATTCAGGGCTGCTTGGGCTCTTCTTTCCGCAAGCTGCAAATGTAAATGCGCTTAGCACGATGATTGTTGAAATTAATAAAAATCTTTTTCTCATAGTTCATATACTCCTTTCTGAGATAAGTTCAGTATATCCTATTTATACTTTCATGGCAAGTTTCTATCATATTCCTAGTCTTATTTTCATATCATTAGAGGTAGAACATAAAGGAGGATCTATGTTGAACGAAAAATATCAGGCACTGCTGGATCAATATGATATTTCTGTCTCTCATACCCGACGGGGCCGAGGCTGTGTTTTGTGTTTTGGGGAAAATGATGTCTATGCCTTATCCCAGACTTCTCTATCAGAAGAACGTCTTTGTGCTGTTTCTGAATGGACTTTGGCAATGCATGACCATCATTTTTATAAAACCGACCAGTACATTTTAAACAAAGACGGATATTTTCTTACTTTTGACCGGTATTACGAAACATTTGCGCTTAGAAAAACTTATTTGGGTACGGAATGCGATATTCATGCTTTAAAAGATATCAGATCTTCTGCGGAAAATCTCGCAAGCTTTCATAATCATTGTCTTGCTATTTCTTTTTCATCTGAAAATCTTAGAAAATATACATCCATTTCCACATATTATGAGCAAAAATATTTGGAATTAAAAAGTATTGCACGTTACATACGCAAACGCAAAAAGAAAGGGATTTTTGAATATTTATTTTTGGAACAGACGAAAGCCTTCTGGGAACAGATGGAGCGTTCCATCCAAATCTTAAATGAAACCACACCTTCCCGCTGTGGATGGTGTCATGGGGCTTATAACCACCATAATATCATCATGACATCCTCTGCCCCTGCTACGATTCATTTTGAACATTTTTACCATGGATATCCAATTCTGGATGTTTATTATTTCCTAAAGAAGGCACTTGAGAAAAATAATTATAATTTTGCCTTTTGTGAAACCTTTTTATCAAACTATGACCGCTTTATGCCTTTGTCAAAAAATGATCTTTTATGCCTGTATGGATTGTTTTTATTTCCGGAAAAATTCTGGAAGATCTCGAATCAGTATATGGCACACAAAAAACATTGGATTTCTCCACGATATATTGAGAAATTAGAGGAGTTTATCCACAATAAAGAAGCTCGCTCGATTTTTCTCGAAAAATATGTACAAATTTATAATGTTTTTTCATGAGTTTTAAGGTATAATTAAACAAAAGGCATTTTTATAACTTAAAGGAGGAGTAATTTATGAACTACAAAGAAACTTATCAGGAATGGCTTTCTAATCCTTATTTTGATGAAGATACAAAAAAAGAATTAACAGCTATCGAGAACGACGAAAATGAAATCAAAGAACGTTTTTACGCAGATCTTGCATTTGGTACTGCTGGACTTCGTGGAATCATCGGTGCTGGTATCAACCGTATGAATATTTATGTTGTAAGAAAGGCTACTCAGGGATTAGCTGATTATATCTTAGAACAGGGAACAGATAAGAAACGTGTTGCTATCGCATTTGATTCAAGACATATGTCTCCTGAATTTGCTGACGAAGCAGCCCGCACTCTTGCTGCTAACGGAATCAAAGCATTTATCTTCGAATCCTTACGTCCAACACCAGAATTATCATTTGCCGTAAGACATTTAGACTGTATCGCTGGTATCAACGTAACAGCCAGCCATAACCCACCTCAGTACAATGGATACAAAGTATACTGGGAAGATGGTGCTCAGTTTACAGATCCTCATGCTTCAGGTGTTACAGCGAAAGTTAATGCGATCACTGACATTTCAACTTGCAAGACAATGTCTAAAGAAGATGCCGTAACTGCAGGTTTATATGAAGTGGTCGGTAAAGAAGTTGATGACGCTTATATCGCAGAAGTTGAAAAACAGGTGATCAATCAGGCTTCCATCGATGAGATGGCTTCCAAATTAAAGATTGTTTATACTCCTCTCCATGGAACAGGTAATCTTCCAGTACGTCGCGTACTTGATGATCTTGGATTTAAGAATGTATATGTTGTCCCAGAACAGGAACTTCCAGATGGTGACTTCCCAACAGTCAGCTATCCAAACCCAGAAGCAAAAGAAGCATTTGCATTAGGTCTTGCTCTTGCCAAAGAAAAAGATGCTGATCTTGTTCTTGCTACTGACCCTGATGCTGACCGTTTAGGTGTATATGTAAAAGATGCTAAGAGCGGAGAATATATTCCTTTAACAGGTAATATGTCTGGTTCTTTATTATGTGAATATGTATTAAGCCAGAAGAAAGAAAAAGCTGGATCTCTTCCAGCAGATGGTGCTGTTGTTAAATCTATCGTTACAACAAACCTTGTCGATGAGATCGCGAAGGCTTACAATGTAAAGCTGATCGAAGTATTAACTGGATTCAAATGGATCGGTAAAGAAATCCTTGGATTTGAGCAGTCTGGAAAAGGTACATATCTGTTCGGATTAGAAGAAAGCTACGGATGCCTGATCGGTACATATGCAAGAGATAAAGATGCTGTTTCTGCTACAGTTGCTCTTTGTGAAGCTGCTGCTTACTATGCAACAAAAGGTAAGACATTATGGGATGTTATGATCGACATGTATGAGAAATACGGATACTGCGTAGACAGCATCACAGCAATGGACTTCCCAGGATTAGAAGGTATGGATAAGATGAAAGCTATGCTTGCTAATTTACGTGAGAACCCATTAAAAGATATCGCTGCTTATAAAGTTCTTAAGATCCGTGATTACAGCAAAGATACTGTTCTTGATGTAGAAAGCGGTAAAGTAGAACCTACAGGACTTCCTTCTTCAGATGTTCTTTATTATGAACTTGAAGGTGGAGCTTGGGTTTGCGTTCGTCCTTCTGGTACAGAACCTAAGATCAAATTCTACTATGGTGTAAAAGCTTCTAGTATGGATGAAGCTCAGGTTGAAAGTGCTAAATTTACTGAGTGGGCTAAGGCTCAGGCATAAATTCTGATTTGAAGAGTAGTCTTTAGTATATGTGACAGAAATAAGATAAGAACAAATATTTATAAAAAACCGATGGCAACACGCAGATTTTAAGAGCGTTTTTTACAAATCGCCTATCCGCGCCTGTTCCTTTGAAAACTCCCTCGCTGCGAGCCGAAATGCCCGCAGCTACGGTCAGACATTCAACCACAGGGCGCTGCGAATTTGTAAAAAACGCACTTAAAATCTGCTAATCGTTGCCATCGGTTTTTTATAAATATTTGTTCTTATCTTATTTCTGTCACATAAAACTGAAGACTATTCAAACCACTACACAGTGTGTATGTTAAACGGTATTAGTCAATAAGTTTTGTATTCGTTGACGGAAGATGAAAGGAACTCTTAGACACCTATTTGGCGAGATGTTTGAAAAAATTTTTAACTTAATTTCTACGAGACCTTAAGAAGATAATTTCTCTGGGTGGAGAAATACGTCATAATTCACTTACTACAACTGGTCAGATTGCCGAATCGAATCTGAATTCATTCCAGCTTGACTGTGCTTTTATTGGAGTTAATGCTGTTGATGAAGAAGGAAATATCTTTTTAGGAAGTATGGCTGAGGCATCAATTGTACGCCTGCTCTGTCACATGGTTCCTGAAATCTATTTTCTCGCAGATGAAACCAAACTTATGAAGAAAGATTTTATCTACATCTGTCAACTTGGAAAAGGTCGCAATCTTATTACGAATTCTTCAATCTCAGAAAAATGCATTCATACATATGAACAACTCGGTGCCTGTGTAATCACAGAAAGTCAAAAAGACCGGAGATAACTATTCCCGTTATCTCCGGTCTTTTCATTTCTTGTAATTATTTACTCTTTGCAGCTGTTGTTGTGTTCTTCGCCGCTGTTGTTGTAGTTGTTGTTGCTGCTGTAGATGCTGTTGTAGCTTTATATTTGAACTTAACTTCTTTCCACAGATCCTGATCTACAGACTTCTTGTCATCCCACTTCTTGTCTGCATCTTTTGTCCACTTCTTGTAGACTTTCTCGTATGCTGCCTGCTGTTTTTCCTGAAGCAGTGTGGATTTGTTTGATGCAGCTGCTGTTGTGTCGTTTGGATTTAACATCTTGATGATCACGTATGCATCGTCTAATTCTACGACTCCGCTTACCTGGTTCTTCTTAAGTTTTGCTGCTGCTGTTTCGAATTTTGTTCCTAATGCAGCTTTTCCTTTTGTATAGGATTCTTCGTTGTCAGAGTTTACGCTGAACTTCTTAGCTACAGAGCTGATACTCTGACCTTTCTTGATCATCTTTAATGCGGATTTTGCTTTCTTTAGCTGATCTTTCTTCTCAGCGGCTGTCATGTCTTTTTCTTTTCCTGTCTTGCTGTCTGTTGTCTTTGTTGTGAAAACAAGTTTGTAGACTTTGACAGTTTTGGCTTCGTCATCTGTTACTGTAACGTTTGCTTTCTTGATGATCGCCTGCATAACTTTACTTGCGATCGTGCTTTCTTCGTACAGTTTCTGGATCATATCTTTATCTGCTTCTGTCTTCTTCATGACTTTCTTACCTGTTGAGTCTTTTGCGAAGGCAGTTACGCTTTCTTTGATCTGCTTCTTCTCAGATTTTGTTAACTTCACGTTGTAGTCGTCTGCGTGTGCTGCTAAAACTTTGATCTGTTTTAACTGGTTGATAACGCTGTCTTTGACAGACTGCTGCATTGTGATCTTCTTTCCTTTGCTGTCTGTTCCGACCTGCATAGACCACATGCTGTCTCCGAAGTATGCTCCGTACTGAGCTTCTGCCTGATACTGCATGATTCTTGCATATACATGTGCTTCCTGGAATGTTACTTCTTGTCCTGCATATTCAAATAATGTCTTCTCATTCTTGCTTTTACATCCTGTAAATAAAGAAAGAGTTAACGCAAGAACTGCAGTTAAACATAGCAACTTCTTTGCTAATTTCTTCATTTCATTTTCTCCTTCATATTATGATTATATTAGGCTAATGTCTGGCGATATTATAGCACAAACTTATCGGATTATCAATGAATTGAGCGAGTTCACACAATGTTCAATCTTTTCTAACTGCTTCACTTTCTTTGTCTTTGACAGATCCAGTACAAATGTCGGATTCTTGCCTGCCTGGAAGGATAATTCACGTTTGTATTCTTCTAATACCACTGGAATTTTTTCTACGTCCACAGCTGCATCTGGTTTCATTTCAAATGAGACTTTTTCTCCTTTTTGTTTCACATCTGTCATATAAGCGTGGTGTGCTAATGATTTCAAATATGCAACATATAACAGATTGTGGACTGCTTTCGGCATTTCCCCAAAACGGTCGATCAACTCATCTGTCATATCTTCCATTTCATCTTTGGATTCAATGGATGAAATACGTTTGTATAATTCCAGTTTTTGATATTCATTATATACATACGTTGATGGAATAAATGCGTTAATATCAAGATCGAGTGTTGTATCAAATTCATCCTCGTCTTTTAATTCGCCTTTTAATCGCAAGACTGCTTCATTCAGCATCTTGCAATACAGATCGTATCCAACTGCTTCCATATGACCGGATTGTGCCTGTCCCAAAAGATTTCCTGCTCCACGGATCTCCAGATCTCGCATTGCGATCTTATAACCAGATCCCAGATCTGTAAATTCACGGATCGCCTGTAATCGTTTTTCTGCGGTTTCTTTTAACAGTGTGTTCTTTTTGTACATCAAAAATGCAAATGCATTTCGATTCGATCTTCCGACACGTCCTCTTAACTGGTACAACTGGGACAGCCCAAGCTGGTTGGCATCATGAATGATCATTGTATTTACATTCGGAATGTCTAATCCTGTCTCGATGATCGTTGTGGATACCAATACATCGATCTCATGGTTCATAAATCCCATCATGATCTCTTCCAGTTCCCGCTCTTTCATCTGTCCATGTGCAAATGCAACTTTCGCATCTGGAAGCAATCTCTGTAATTCGGCTGTCACTTCTGCGATATTATTAACGCGGTTATACACATAATATACCTGCCCACCACGTGTCATTTCGCGGTAGACCGCTTCTTTAACCAGTTCTTCATTATATTCCATAACATATGTCTGGATCGCTCTTCGATCATGCGGTGGTTCTTCTAATACACTCATGTCGCGGATTCCGATCAGACTCATATGCAGGGTTCTTGGGATTGGTGTAGCAGATAATGATAAGACATCAACATCTTTTTTCATTGTCTTGATCTTTTCTTTATGTGTCACTCCAAAACGCTGTTCTTCATCAATTACGAGCAGTCCCAGATTCTTATACTGCATGTCTTTGGATAATAAACGATGTGTGCCGATCACGACATCTACCGTTCCATTTTTGAGTCCTTCGATCGTCTCTTTCTGCTCTTTTGCTGTGCAGAATCTAGACATCATACGTACAGTGATCGGATAATCATGAAATCTCTGTGCAAATGTATTGTAATGCTGCTGTGCAAGGATCGTGGTTGGTACGAGATATGCCACCTGTTTTCCATTGTCTACTGCCTTAAATGCTGCACGGATCGCTACTTCTGTCTTTCCATACCCGACATCTCCACAGATCAGTCGGTCCATGATCTTCTTGCTTTCCATATCCCTTTTTGTATCATCGATCGCATTTAACTGATCCTGCGTTTCATCGTATGGAAATAATTCTTCAAACTCTTTCTGCCATACAGTGTCCTTGTCATAGACATATCCTTCTTTTGCCTGTCTTAGTGCATATAACTGCACAAGTTCTTCCGCAATATCTTTGACCTGACCTTTGACACGGGTTTTCGTCTTCTTCCATTCATTTCCACCTAATTTATGAAGTTTCGGCTTTCTTGCATTTGCACTTGCGTATTTTGCGATCTGGTCTAGGGCTGATGCTAAAATAAATAAATTATCACCGCCCTGATATTCAATACTGATGTAGTCTTTTTCAACCCCATCGGTTGTGATCTTTTCGATTCCGCGGTAAATGCCGACTCCATGTTTTTCATGAACAACGTAATCACCGATATTGATATCTGCAAAACTTCGGATCTTTTCTCCTTGTTTTTTCTTCTCTTTCTTTCGGCGCTTTTTTTCTTCTCTTCCTTTGAAAATGTCTCCTTCTGAGATCAATACCCATTTGGCTGCCGGATATTCGATTCCTGTCAGAAGCTTTCCTGCTGTGACAACGATCTGCCCTGCTTCCACTCCGTATTTCAAGTCCTTATCATAGGTCACAACCAAACCATTTTCTCTCAGATCACTGCTTAGACGTTTCGCTCTTGTAACAGATGGAGAAGCAACAACGATCCTGTAATCCTTACTCTGATATTTGGTAAGATCCTTGACTAACTGCTCAAAACTGTTGTTATAAGACTGAATGGATTTTGTATCCATAAATAAGGTTCTAGCAACTCTAAAATCATTGATCTCAGCAGATAAGATTGAATAACACAGCATCTTATGTTTCTCGATCTGATATAAAATGCTCTCATAATCTGTCACCGTATTTGCCTGTTTAGGCAGAAGATACCCACCTTCCAGACGGCTTTTCATACTCTCTGAGAATTCCAGATAAAATGCATCTGCACGTTCTCTGATATGTTTTGGTTCATCCAGATAGATCATGCTTTCTTCTGGAAAATAATCTAAGATGCATTCTGTATTTTCATAAAAATATGGGAGGTAACCTTCTACTCCGATCAACATATGAAGTTCCCTTAATTCCTCACGGACACGGTCCATTTCTTTTCTTAGGCGGGCTTCCTGATCATATTTTTTTTCTTTTTTAAACTTCTGTGATAACTTCTCATAATCTTCTTCCATATTTCGAAGACCATGTTCAATCCTTGGCTGATTTAAAATGATCTCTGATGCCGGATAAATGGTCAGAGTCTCGACTTCTTCGATGGATCTTTGACTTTCTTTATCAAAACTTCGGATCGAATCAATTTCATCTCCCCATAGTTCGATACGATATGGGCTTTCCTGTGTGTATGGGAAAATATCAATGATTCCTCCTCGCACAGCAAACTCGCCTGGAGCCTCAACAAATGGTGCTTTTTCGTAGCCTCTGGCAACAAATTCTTCTGCAATCGTTGCCTCTTCCAGTGCCTCTCCCATTTTGAACGTCATCTTATGATTCTTGATATCACTTAATGGAACAACCTGATCCATCACCGCATCGATCGTCATCACAAAGGTTCCACATTTGTCATCCACGATCTTCTTGATCGCCAGCATACGGTCTCTTGCGATTGCATTTCCATGAACATCGGCTGTATAAAACAATGGATCTTTTGCCGGAATATACTGAACCTTTTCTCCAAAGAAATGACTTGCCTCGACCCATTGTCTTGCTTTGTTCTCGTCTGGTACGATGATGATCTTAAATTGCTTTTTCTTATGATTTCCGATCAGACTGGTCAGATGCCATTTGGCTGTATCGGTGCATCCTGATACAAGAACCGGGCCACAGTAATCTTCGACCTCATCCTTTAATTGTCTGTATACCGGATCGTCTTTTAATATATGTTCTAACACTTTCTATCCCTACTTTTTCTTATTGTGGCGGTTCATCGCTTCTGTGATGTCGCCCATAACAATCAGCTGTACTGCATCGTACACTTCATCAAAACGTTCCGCAAAGATTGCCTGTTCTTCTTTGGTAAAATGTCCTAATACATAATCTGCCAGATCATATCCTTTTGGTTTCTCTCCAACACCGATCTTCACCCTTGGGAAATCCATACTTCCTAAATGACTGATGATACTTTTCAGTCCATTATGTCCCCCTGCACTTCCCTTTCTTCGGATACGCAGTCTTCCAACATCAAGGTCGATATCATCATGAATAATGATAAAATCTTCTGGCTCTAATTTATAGAAATCCATGATTGGACGAAGACTTTCCCCGCTTAAGTTCATAAATGTCTGTGGTTTCACAAGAAGGACTTTTTCTCCTCCCATATAACCAGTTCCGATCAATGCTTTGTGTTTCCCTGTATTTATACTTATGCCTTCTTTGTCTGCAATATAATCAAGGGCTTCAAATCCAATATTGTGTCTTGTGTTGTCATATTTCTTTCCCGGATTCCCCAGTCCGACGATTACTTTCATAAGATATCTCTCCTTTTTCCCTAGAATCTATAAAACTGACAAACACCCGGAAATCAATGGATTCCCGGGTTGTCTTTTTCTTTCTTTAGTTATAGTATATCCCAATTTACAATTCTCAGCAAGATTTTTTCTAGTTATAATGCCTGAAAGAATTCTCTTGTCTTATTTACCTTCTTCATCAATGTATCAAACTGTTCTGGTGTCAGTGACTGTGGTCCATCACATAATGCTTTGGCTGGATCATTATGAACTTCTACCATTAATCCATCGGCCCCAGCTGCGATCGCTGCTAATGCCATTGGCTCTACCATATCTCTGATTCCTGTTGCATGAGATGGATCTACCATGACTGGAAGATGGGATTTCTTCTTGATCATAGGGATTGCAGAAAGATCTAATGTATTTCTCATAGCTGTCTCGTATGTTCGGATTCCTCTTTCACAAAGGATTACATTTTCATTTCCACCTGCCATAATGTATTCTGCACTCATTAACCATTCTTCGATCGTTGCTGCAAGTCCTCGCTTTAATAAGATTGGTTTGTTGATCTTTCCTAATTCTTTTAATAATTCAAAGTTCTGCATATTTCTTGCTCCAACCTGAATCAGGTCCACATCTTCGAATAATGGAAGATGACTTGCATCCATGATCTCTGTAACAACTGGAAGTCCTGTTGCTTTCTTAGCTTCTAATAATAATTCTAATCCTTCTCCATGAAGTCCCTGGAAAGAGTATGGGGAAGTTCTTGGTTTGAAAGCTCCTCCTCTTAATAATCCTGCACCAGAATTCTTCACATCGTTTGCGACTTCTGTGATCTGTTCTTTTGTCTCAATAGAACATGGTCCTGCGATCACCTGGAAGTTTCCACCACCGATCTTTACTCCGTTTACATCAACAACTGTATCGTTTGGATGGAATTTTCTGTTAGCCTTCTTGTATGGCTCCTGAATACGCTGTACATTTTCAACGATGCTGTTTGCCATGATATGACGCATATCTACAACAGATGTATCTCCCACTAATCCAAGGATTCTTGTGTTAACACCTTCGGATTCGTGGATTCCCAGTCCCTGCTCTTCCATCTCTTTCTTTAATGCGTTGATCTTTGCTTCTTCTGCCTGTTTCTTTAAAATAATAATCATGATGTTCGTCCTTTCCTGGCAAGTCGTTTCTATCTTGCTTCTCTGGTGCGGCCTTTGTTTCTTTGAGTAAAAAGAAAAGGCATGCACTCTGTTGCAAGAATGCATGCCTTAAATGTTTTACTCTGTCGGTTTAAAGTGACATAAGTTTTGGCGATGATTCATTGCAACAAAAATAGTCAGGATAAAAATAATAACCCTGAAAGCTAAAGTAATAAAATGTGCAATTATTCATCTTACTTGTTGTCATCTTAGTTTCTCCTTGTTTTGATGTTTTTACGATACATGAATTTTTTTTCTGTGTCAATAGATTTATAGATGTTTTTTATAAAATCCATAGACTGTATTTATTGTTTATTTTATGAATTATAAAATTTATTTTTTGCGTACTGCAAGAAATGATGCGATCAATGCTGTGATCGGTACTGTTAATACAACACCGAGACTTCCAGATAATCCTTGCATGATCTCAATTCCGATCACATAAGAGTTCGCTAACTGTCTGTAGCTTAGATCATATGCGTAATTGATCACTAATGTTGTCATTGCACCGCCCACATAAGCAAAGATCAGTGTATTCGTCATCGTTCCCATCATATCTCTTCCAACATTGATGCCTGATACAAAAAGTCGTTTCATTGACAGTGTTTTGTCTGTTTCATAAATTTCCTGAATCGTAGATGCAATGGACATACCAACGTCCATGACGGCTCCTAATGCTGAAATGATGATTCCGGCAAAAAGCAATTCTCCGATCTTTATCTTTGTATTTTGTCCGACATAGTTCAATGCTTCGATATCCGATACATTATACCCTGTGATCCCTGCTACTTTTCCAAATGCCATCGCTGCCACTGCTGCGATCACGACTCCGATCGCTGTTCCAAGGATTGCGGACACTGTTTTGCTCGAATATCCACCAAGAAGTCCTAATGTTACGATCGTTGTCAACACCGCTACAATGATCGTCAACACGATCGGTGAGATTCCCCGATACATCATCGGGAACATAATACCGATGATACATGCAAACGCAAATACAAGACTTAAAATGGCATAAACACCTTTCTTCCCACCGATCGCACATACCACCGCTGCAAAGATCAGCGCAAATCCATAGATTGCCATGGTACGGTCCTGACTATATACGGTAAATCCTGCATTTGTTCCACTTTTATTTACGATCACGATGATCCTTGCTCCTACTTTACAGTCAGCTCCAAATAAAGTTCCGCTTGGATTGATCGCCTGTTTTTCTTTTCCTTTGTAGGTTCCCGTTGTCATTTTGACCAGAACTTTCTGCGTTCCATAACGACTTCCATCTTCTGCAAGATTATCTTTGATGATCTTTGTTACAACTGCTTTTTCATATTTTTGTCCTTTATAGGATGCCAATGGCGTTTTCTGAAACTGGTTGCATTTGAATATGATCCCTGCAAATAAACACACTGCTATCGCGAAGATCAAGATTTTTTTCCATGATACTGCTTTTTCCATAAGTTGTCTTCTTTCTATAAGAATAAATCAGAGAATGCCTGTGTCCGGATTCGTCATTCCGGGCGCAGGCTTTTGCTCTGATTTTGATAAATTAAGTTACGACACTAATTCTTTATCATTTCTATTTGATTGTTGTTTTTTTGGCTGTGCTGTAGGCTCCATAGATACGTTTTCCGTTGACTGTTTTATAAGAACGGACTTTTGCGTAATATGTTTTTCCTTTTTTCAGACCTTTGACTTTGTAAGATGTTGTTGTTTTTGCTTTTCTTACTGTCTTTTTACCTGTAAATTTCTTGTTTGCAGAGTATACAACTTCATATCCTGATGCTTTCGTATTCTTTTTCCATTTGATCGTCAGCTGTTTTTTGATCTTATTTACTAAAGAGATACTCTGTTTCTTTGGTGCTACAGTTACTGTAACTGTTTTGGAAGCTGCTTTGTAGTCTGTAGTTGCTGCCGCTTTCACTGTGATTGTTGCAACTCCTGGTGCTTTCACTGTTACTTTTCCGTTAGCATCTACTGTTGCAACTGCTTTGTTTGATGTTGTGTAAGTGAGTTTAACATTTCCATTTGTTTTTGCATTTAATTTGAATGCTTTGGATGTTTCGCTCTTCTTATAAGATGCTGTTGCTGTGATCGTCTGGTCTTTTGCCTGTACTGCTGTTGTATCGTCTTTCTTTGTATCTTCTGCTTTCTTCACGATCTTGTATGAAGATGATCCATCTAATACTTTTCCTGTGTCCGCATCATATGTTGTAACTTCAAAGGAGTCATCTGTTACATTGACTACAGAATAACTTGGTGTCCATGTCTGGCTTCTCTCAGAAATGAAATCCTGTTTTGCTGTGATCAGATTGTAGAATTTAGATCCTGTTGCTGAGTTTGCTTCTAAATATACAGTTCCTTTTGGATTTACAACCGTTCCACCTTTTGTTGTATCAACGATTTCGTAGCAGTTGTTTTCTTTTGCGTAATTTGCTGTATTTTCTGTTTTTGCGAATTTATCATGTGCCTGTCCATCACTCTGTAACTGATATGTTCTGGAGTATGTATGGTCATGTCCCTGAAGTACAACATCAATATCATATTTATCCATTAATGGTGTTAACTGTGTTCTTAAAACCATTCCGTCAGAATCTGAATGATCATATCCTGATCCATAAATATCCTGATGGAACATTACAACTTTCCATTTTGCATTTGGATTTTCTTTGATCGCTTTACGCATAACATTTTCGTGAGTTGCACAGTTGTAATTGTTTGTGTCTAATACGATAAATAATGTATTTCCATATGTGTAATAATAGTCTGTTCCTGCTGCTGTCTTTCCTTCTGTATACTTTGCTGTATTTCTATATCCACTTGTATCAAATGCATTTGGATTGTTGTAATGCATCTCATACTGTGCTGATCCAGAATCGTGGTTTCCGATCGTTGTTGCTACTGGAAGAGATCTCAAAGCATCTGCTCCAAGGTAACCTGCATACTGTTTTTCATTGTTATTGTTATTTACCTGATCTCCTGCGGATGCAACAAAACTTAGATTTGGATTCTGTTTTACTGCATTATTTAATACGTTGTTCCAGTTATAACTATCATTTCTTGCTGCATAGTTATTATCTTTCATCGCATCTCCTTCAGTACTTGTCTGTCCTGAAGATGCTCCGATCTGAGGATCTCCTACATATAAGAAAGAATAATTTTTAAATGATTTTGTAGAATATTTCTGTGCATCCTGATATTTTCCGTTCTGGAATACCTGATAGTAGTAAGTTGTATTTTCTTTCAGGTCATTTACAGATGCTTTGTTTGAATAGTACTGAACACCTTCGATCGCTACTGCCTGTGTCTGTTTTCCTTCGACTTCTTTTGCATCAGACATATCTGCTTTTGTTGCGATCTTAACTTTTGGTGTTTCTTCTGTCTTGCTGTAGTATGCAAAATTAAGCTGTGATTCTGTCGCTCCTGGTGTTAGGGATACATTTTCATAGTTTGTGCTGTATTTATCCCAGTTTGCTTTCCATGTGGACCAACTTTCTGTTTTAGAAGCAGATGCATCATTCCAATGTTCTGTCGCTGCGCTGACTGTTGATGAAAGGATTGGAGATGCCATCATAACTCCGCCTGCTAACATCATGGCTGATACAGTTGCTTTTGCTGCATATTTTTTTGCATTTCTTGCTATGTTTCTGCGAATTGTTCTCACAATAAGATCCTCCTTTGATATAGTCAATCATTCTCTGTTATGTTTAACTATAAACTTGTGAGATTAAGGAAAGGTACATGGGAATGATAAGTTTTTGTAAAATTTTTTAATTGTATGACGGGAATGTGTCGAGTATTCATAAAAAGATAAAGAAAGATAGCGGTACGAAAAACGAATTCCATTGACGGATTTTTTGCAAAACGCTGATCCGCCAAC
>OOAU01000714.1_pt1 | contig 18630 bp, 23 predicted proteins | sample 1670931 | NCBI WGS metagenome assembly OOAU01 (sample SAMN06348105, study PRJEB24527) | human gut metagenome | biome: human gut; feature: ankylosing spondylitis patient; material: feces | host: Homo sapiens | place: China | collected 2015-10 | reverse complement strand
CGGGCGGCCTGGGCTGTCTGGAGGCAGTGGCCAGCCGGTGCGGCGGAGATCTCACAGCGGACAAGCTGCGGGGCGTCCTCACCGGAGCCGAGAAACTGCCCATTGAGCAGTGGCGGACCATCCGCCGGGCCCTGGACCAGCTGGAGGAGGGTACGGATGAGTAAGGCAATCAAGCACATCAGGGCCGGACTGCTCCACATTGAGGTCATTGGGTCGATCCCGGACCGTCCGCCCGGCAGGCAGGGGCGGGCGGCCCGGAGTCAGGCCACCTCTCCGGCCCAGCAGTTTTACAATGACAAGTGCTCCTGGCGGGAGCTGGAGTTGGTGGTGGCGGCTAACTTCGGCCGCCGGGCTCTGGTCCTGACCCATACCTATGATGATGACCACCTCCCGGAGAGCAAAGAAGCGGCCAATCGGTACTTTGCACGGTTTATCCGCCGGTTCCGGGCGGCCCGCAAAAAACGGGGCGCGGAGCTGCAATATATCTATGTGACCGAGGGATACCACGAGAAACGGTCGAACGACTGGCTGGTGGAGGACGGGACCCTGGAGGACCGGAGGATCCACCACCATGTGGTGATCAATGCCACAGATGTGGATGATCTGGAGGAGATCCGGAGTCTGTGGCAGGGAGGCGGATACATCCGGGCGGAGCCGCTGGACGTCCACTATTATCGGGAGCTTGCCAAGTATATGACCAAGGAGGCCCGGGAGTTTGGCCGGCCCAAGCCCGGAGAGCGGACCTGGCGGTGCTCGCGGAATCTCCGCCGGCCGGAGATCGAGTACATTGAGATCCCAAGCGACAGCGTTACCCTGACGCCGCCATACGGAGCGGTGGACTACGAGCCCTTCTGCGAGCGCAATCCATACGGATACGGGGACTGCATCGGGGCGCGCTATCTTATGTTTCCTGTGAGGGAGCACCATCAATATACCTATACGCAGCCCAGGCAGCGGAAACGGCCGCCACCTAATAATTTTTTGCCTTGAAACCAGTCTTAATAATTCGTCCATGGTGGAGAAAAGGAGCTGAGGTTGTTGCAAAAACGGATCAAAGGGTGTATACTGAGGATCAAGAGCGGACGATATGTCTGCCCATACTGCGGTACGACCATGCACCAGCAGGCGCGGCCGGAGACCCAGGCGGAGAACCTGGTGCTTTGGTGTTGGAAGTGCAAAGCAGAGATGCAAGTTAACATCGACAGTGGCCAGTGCTCTGTGATAGCCAGTGCCCGATAATCCCAACACGGTTGGGCTTGTCGGACGCTGGCTTTTTGTTTTGCCTGGAGGTGATAGCCCAGGACGAGGAGCACAGGGCCGGGAAGGGACGTATGGACTACAAGAGCAAGCGCTGGGCTGCCAAGCGCAGAGAAATTCTGCGGCGTGATCGATACCAGTGCCAGCAGTGCCGGAGGTATGGTCTGGCGGTGGACGCCACAGTGGTCCACCATGCGCATCCGGTGGAGGATTACCCTGAGCTCGCCTGGTGCGAGTGGAATCTGGTCAGCCTGTGTGCTGGCTGCCACAATGCCATGCATGACCGGGAGACCGGAGCTCTCACCGACCTGGGGATGTCCTGGCGGCGCAGAGTATCCCCCCCGTCCTCGGGCCCCACCGGGGAATCCCCCGGAAGACCGGGGGGCAGGACTCTTTCCGACGGCGGGAAAAACGGCGGAGGGGGTTCAGGCGCGTAGAAATTACCGTGCGGGCAGGACGCGCCCGCAAACGACGCGGCCGCACGGAGCGGCGGCGGATCACAGCACAGGAGGAAGCTATGGGCCGAGAGGCAATAATCCGGGCGGACATGGAATCTGTCGGGACCTACAACACGATCTTTGAGCCGACTATCAAGCAGCTGGCTAAACTGGAGCGGGAACTTTCCAAGGCGGAAAAAACCTGGCGGGCTGCCGGCGGCCAGATGGTAGCAGAGCTGGTGAACAAGACCGGCGGGAAGTACACGGCCAAGGACCCCAACTACGCCGTGGTGGACCAGCTCCGTAAGGACATCCAGGCGTTACGCAACCAGCTTGGATTGACTCCTACCAGCCTGAAGCGTGCCCGTCAAAAGGCCGAGGCCATATCAAACGGACAGCAGAGCCCCCTGGAGGACCTGCTGGAGACAGCTCACGACTACGCTCTGGAGCACGCTGCCGCCTATCAGGCCGAGGTGGACGCCTATGTGGATGGTTGTCTCTCTGGTCGGCTACGGGTTTGCCCGGAGATCGTCCAGGCCTGTGAGCGTTATCGCCGAGACCTTCAGAATCCCAAGTGGGAGTTTCGCCCGGACCCGGCCAATGAGATCATCGCTATCATCGAGACCACCATCTGCCACCAGCAGGGGGAGTTCCTGGACGCTACACCTCTGCGAGGGACGCCGTTTTATCTGCTTCCATATCACAAATTTATCGTCTACAACGTGATGGGGTTTTACCTGGTGGGAACCAAGGAGAGGCGCTTTAAGGAGGCCCTGGACTTTGTTCCCCGGAAAAATATCAAGACTACCTTTGCGGCGGCCCTGGCCTGGTCCCTGGCCCTGTATGAGCGACGCTCCGGCTCCAAGGTGTACGAAGTGGGCGGGGCACTGAAGCAGGCGCTGGAGGGCTTTGATTTTCTCCGCTATAATCTGCGCCGGCTCAATCTGACAGTAGACGATGACCCGGTGAACGGCCTGCGGATCATTGACAACAACATGGAACGGAGCATCACCGGCGACATTGGAGAGGACGGCTTTATCAGCATCAACGCCTTGGCCGCCAACCCGGACAAGCAGGACAGCTTTAATTGCAATATCGTTATCGCCGATGAATTGCATACATACAAGAGCCCAAAGCAGTATCAGGTCCTGAAAGATGCAACTAAGGCATATACCAACAAGCTGGTCATCGGAATCAGCTCCGGCGGCGACTTGGCTACCGGATTCTGTGCTAAGCGGGTGGAATACTGCCGGAAGATCCTAAACGGGACCAACTCCGGGCCGGAGGTCGATAGTATTTTTGTTTTCATTGCGGCGGCGCCTCGGCAGGAAAATGGGGACGTGGACTATACGAACCCGGAGGTCCTAGAATGTTGCAACCCGGGTTGGGGGCAGAGCATTCGCCCTCAGGAGATGATCAATGACGCCATGCAGGCCAAAGAGGACCCGCAGATGCGACCGGAATTTTTACAGAAGTCTCTCAATGTGTTTATTGCCAGCCTGCGGGCCTGGTTCAACGTGGAAGAGTTCCGAGCCAGCGACAGCAAGTACAACTGGACCCTGGCAGAGTTGGCCAGGCTTCCAGTGAAATGGTACGGCGGCTCTGATCTTTCAAAACTCCACGACTTGACGGCGGCAGCATTGTTCGGGCACTACAATGGGGTAGATATTATCATTCCACATTGCTGGTTTCCACTGGCGGCTGCAATGGTCAAGGCCCACGAGGACCAAATCCCATTTTTTGGTTGGAAGGACGATGGCTGGCTGGATATGCCCAATGACAAAGTAACCAACCACAGCGACGTGGTCAAGTGGTACAAGGACCTGCGGGACCAGGGCTTTAAAATCCGTAGGGTAGGCCACGACCGGAAATTCTGTCGGGAATATTTTGTGGAGATGAAGCAGGCCCACTTCCGGATCAAGGATCAACCCCAGCTGTTTACTCGAAAGAGCGAGGGATTTCGGTACCTTGAGGCCAGCGCTAAGCGCGGGACTCTGTATTATCTCCACGCGGAGCCTTTCGAGTACTGTGTGCAAAATGTGCGCGGAATCGAAAAAGCGGATGACATGGTCATGTATGATAAGCTCCAGCCCAATTTGCGCATTGACATCTTCGATGCGGCAGTATTTGCCTGCTGTGCCTACTTGGAGGACCTGGAGCAGGTCCGAAAAGAAAATAACTGGTTTGGGGAGGGACCCAAGGATGAGTAAGCGAAAGAACCCGGCTCACGGAGCCCGAGACAAGCCCACCCAGCGGCGGAGCAGCGTGGGCTTTGTGATGTCCGGAGCCTGGGACAGCCTGTGCAGTGAGGGGTACACCCGGCTGTCTGAAAACCCCGAGGTGCTGATGGCGGTGAGCCGGATCGCGGATCTGATCAGCTCCATGTCTATCCGGTTGATGGCCAATACGGCCTCCGGGGATGTTCGGCTTTATAACGCCCTATCTCGAAAATTGGACATTACCCCAAACCGGTGGATGACCCGAAAGACCCTGATGGCGGCGGTCGTCCGGGTCCTCCTGCTGGAGGGCAACGGGAACGCAGTGGTCTGGCCAAGGACGGAGGGCGGAAATCTGGAGGAGTTGATTCCCATCCCGCCCAGCCGGGTGTCATTCCAGCCGGACGGCTTTGGTTATCATATCCAGTTGGGCGGCGTCCCCTATGACCCGAACAGCCTGCTCCATTTTGCCATTAACCCGTCCCCGGAATACCCCTGGATGGGAACTGGCTTTCGGGTCGCGCTGCGCTCGGTAGTTAAAAATCTCCAGCAGGCCAGCAATACCAAAAATGCATTTTTGTCCAGCGAATGGAAGCCCAGCGTCATCGTCAAAGTGGACGGTAACTCCGACGAGTTGATTACGGAAACCGGCCGAAAACGCCTGGCTGAGCAATATCTGAAGCCCTTTGCGCCTGGGGCCCCCTGGATGATTCCAGCGGAGCAGATGGATATTTTCCAGGTCAAACCTCTGTCGCTCAATGACCTGGCTATCTCCGACAGCGTCAAGATCGACAAGCAGACCGCGGCAGCCATCCTGGGCGTCCCTCCTTATGTCGTGGGCCTTGGGACCTTCAATCAGACTGAATGGAACCATTTTATTTCCACAAAAATCATGACTATCGTCCGGGTAATTGAACAGGAGATGACACGCAAGCTCCTAATCTCCCCAGACTGGTACGTCAGTATGAATCCATGGGCCCTGTATGCCTACGACCTCAAAGACCTGTCCGAAATCGGGTCCAATCTCTACATCCGGGGTATGATGACGGGAAACGAGGTCCGGGGCTGGCTGCATCTGGCACCCAAGGAGGGGCTGGATGAGCTGGTGATCCTGGAGAACTTTATCCCCCAGGGTATGATCGGAGACCAGAAAAAGCTGCTGCAAACGGGAGGTGAAAACAGTGGAACTTAATCGGCGCACCATGATTCCACTTCAGAGTGAATTTACCGCTCGGGAGGCGGAGGACGAACTTTACATCGAGGGCTATTTTTCCGTGTTTGGCTCCCCCTATCACATCATGGCCGGGGTAGACGAGCAGATCGCTCCTGGGGCCTTCACTGACACCTTGGGAGAAGACATCCGCGCCCTGACCAACCACGACACCACCCTGGTGCTGGGCCGGAACAAGGCCGGCACTCTGACTCTCCGGGAGGATTCCCACGGCCTTTGGGGCAGCATCCGCATCAACCGGGAGGACCAGGATGCCTTAAACCTGTACCGGCGGGTACAGCGGGGAGATGTGGATCAGTGCTCCTTTGGATTCTACATTCTGGATGAGGAGCGGATTGTCAATGCGGACGGCAGCGTACTGTACCTGATCAAAAAGGTCCGGTTGCTTGAGGTGTCGGTGGTCACATTCCCTGCTTATGAGGCGACCGCCGTCTCTGCCCGGGAGGCCCAAGAAGCATATATTCGCCAGCGGATATTAGAAGAAAAACGAGAGGCCCTGCGGGCCAAGCTGAAAGGAGCATCATAAATGGCACTCAAAGCACTTTTGCTGAAACGGAAAATTGAGGAAATGAATGGCCGCATGGAAGTCCTGTCCCAGCACACAGGCGAGCTGACCCAGCGGGAGGCCGAGTTGGAGCAGGCTATGGACGAGGCCAGGACCGAGGAAGACCTGCGGAGCGTGGAGCAGTTGGTGGAGGAGTTCACCGCAGAGCAGCGGACCCATCAGGAGGCTATTACCGCCCTCCAGCGCGAGATCGACGCCGCCCAGGAGGAGCTGCGGACCCTGGAGGCCCAGCAGCCAAAGGACAATGCCTCTACGGGCACCACCCCCGCCTCCAGCGGGGAAAGAAAGGATGAGAATATGACTAACCGCCAGACCCGCGCCTTTGGCGCCATGACTATGGAGCAGCGCTCCGCCTTTATCCAGCGGGAGGAAGTTCAGGAGTTTTTGACCCGCTTCCGCGCCACCTTTGCTAACGCCCCCAAGGGCCAGCAGCGGGCCGTCACCGGCGGAGATCTGCGGATTCCCCCGGTGGTGCTGGACCTGGTCCGGCAGAATATCGAGGACTACTCCAAGCTGATCCGCCGGGTGCGCCTCATTTCTGTGACAGGGACTGCCCGTCAGCCCATCATGGGCACTATCCCTGAGGCAGTGTGGACCGAGGCCTGCGCCGCTCTCAATGAGTTGAATTTTGCCGTCAACCAGACCGAGGTGGATGGCTACAAGGTAGGCGGCTATGTGGCCATCTGCAATGCCCTCCTGGAGGACACGGACTATGCCCTGCTTAGCGAGGTCATCATCGGCGTCGGGGCTGCCATCGGCATCGCCCTGGACAAGGCCATCCTGTTCGGCACCGGCATCAAAATGCCTGTTGGGATCGCCACCCGTCTGGCCCAGGCGTCTGCTCCCAGCGACTACCCCGCAAACGCCCGCCCCTGGATCAACCTGTCCCAGTCCAACGTGATCACCATTCCCACCGGATCTGCCACCGGCCTGACCCTGTTCCAGCAGATCATCCAGGCCGCCGGCGCAGCCAAGGGCCGCTATTCCCGGGGGGCCAAGTTCTGGGCGATGAACGAGGAGACCTATACTCGCATCCAGGTGGAAGCCACCAATGTCAACGCGGCTGGGGCCATTGTTTCGGTGATGGATGGCACTATGCCGGTGGTTGGCGGCGATGTGGTTGTATTTTCCGATGACGTGATGCCGGACAATACAATCATCGGCGGCTACGGTGATCTTTATTTGCTGGCGGAGCGGGCCGGCACCTCTGTCGGGTACAGCGACATCCCCCTGTATATTCAGGATCAGACTGTGGTCAAGGGCACTGCTCGGTATGATGGTGTGCCTGTGATCGCGGAGGGCTTTGTGGCCATCGGGATCGGCAAGGCCCCTGTCACCTCGGCAAGCTTTGCTCCTGACACCGCAAACCCAGCTGTGGCCGTTCTGCGGGCGCTGGCCATCGGCGCCCTGGCCCTGACGCCCACCTTTGACCCTAACGTCACCACCTACACCGCCAAGGCTACCAACGACAGCGACGTGATCAGCGCTGTCCCCGCCACCGGGGCCCTGGTTAACGTCCGGGCCAACGGCTCCAAGATCCAGAACGGTGGGGCCATCACCTGGATGGATGGGAAGAACCCTGTGAGCGTCACCGTGACCAACGGCACCCAGACCAAGCAGTATACTGTCACTGTGACCAAGTCCTGAGAGGAGGTCGCCCGGAATGGATGATCTGATCCTGTTGGAACTGCTCAAGGCGGATCTCCAGCGGACGGGCGTGGAGCTGCCGGGAGATCGTCTGTATCTCCCGGCACTCCTGAATACGGCCCGGACCAGCCTGGCGCGTCAAGGCATCAAGCCTGATTGCTCCGCAGACTACATCCAAACGGTGGTAGGGACCGCTGCCTGGATCTACCGCAAGCGAATCCATGGAGAGGCGGAACCGGCCTATCTGCGCCGCCTGCGCCTGGATCTGCTGCTGGACCGGGGTCGGGAGGTGGGACCATGATCCTGGACTCTGGTGTGCTGTCCGTCTATCGGGTGGATTACCACGAAGGGAAGGGGCCTAAGCAGACAAAACCCACCCTGACGCTCCGGATGACTGTCCAGTACGGGGAGCGGGTTGTGGGTATCACCCGTTATTATGAGGCCGCTAAGGTTGGCCGCCAGATTGACCGGACAGTACGGATCTGGCGGCAGCATAGTATTACAATCCGGGATGTGTGCCAGCTGGATAGTCAGTGGTATCTCATCCGCAAGGTCACCCCAACCTCCGACGAGGACGGCCTGTTGGTGACTGACCTGGATCTGGAACAGTCAGATGACAATGTATGGGAGGGAGCGACCGGTGAAAATCAGAGTTGACGAGATCTCTAAAGAGATAACCGGCGCCCTGGAGGAGTACGGAGAAAAAATCGCACAGGGTGTGGAAAAGGCTGTGGACAATGCAGGAACAGAGGCTCTCAAAGTGGCCCGGGATAAGTCCCCCAAGCGCACAGGACGGTACCGTCGTGGATGGCGCAAGACTAAAAGCGGTGGCAATGTCAACCAAAATGTGCACAGTGTGCGTATTTACAACAAGACTGCGTATCAACTTACCTACCTCTTGGAGAACGGTCACCAAAAAGCTGCCGGAGGCCGCGTGGAGGGCACTCCTCACATCCGCCCGGCGGCGGAGGATGCCGAACGCCAGCTGGAGCGGGATGTAAGCGGATTGATCCAGAGCACGGGGGTATAGAATATGACCTACGATGAGCTATACCAAATCTTGGAGCCCACAGGCATCCCATTTGAGCTCCACCATTGGGAGCGGCCCCCCGCCCCGCCCTACGGAGTGTATTTTGACGACTACACGGATAATTTCGGCGCAGATGATCGGGTGTACTGCCAGATCACCCATTTCTGCGTGGAGCTCTACCAGCTCCGCCGTGACCGGGCCCTGGAGCAGAAAATAGAGGATGCCCTGGATGCCGCCGACCTCTTTTGGGACCGGGAGATCGAGTACATCGACAGCGAGCGCCTGTACCAAACCAGATATGAAATCGAGGTGTAACCAATGGCAAATAACAAAGTAAAATTCGGCCTGAAAAATGTCCACTATGCTCTGCTGACCGTGTCCGAGGACGGGGCGGTCAGCTTCAGCACTCCGGTGCCTATCCCCGGTGCGGTGAGTATGTCTCTATCCCCCCAGGGCGAGACTGAGACGTTTTATGCAGACGACATCGCCTACTATGTCTCCACGGCCAACAACGGCTATCAGGGAGATCTGGAGATCGCTCTGCTCCCTGATTCTTTCCGCACAGATGTGCTGCGAGAGGTGGAGGACGAGACCGACCACGTCCTGGTGGAGAAGTCCACTGCTGAGCCCCAGCCCTTCGCCCTGCTGTATCAGTTTACAGGGGATCAGCAGGCCAGCCTGCGGGTGCTGTATAACTGCGCCGCCGCCCGGCCCAGCGAGGCCAGCTCCACCATCAAAAATACTAAGACCCCCACCACGGATACCCTGTCCCTCACTGCCTCTCCCCTGGCCAACGGAAACATTAAGGCCAAGACCACAGCGGATACTCCGGACGAGATCAAAAAGAACTGGTTTAAGTCGGTCTGGCAGCCTGGTGCTGCCGCTGCTATGTGATCGGGGGGCATACATGGAGACCAGTATTTTGATTGACGGCAAGCCTGTCAAATTTCGGGCGTCCGCCGCTATCCCACGACTGTACCGCATCAAGTTCCGTCGGGACATCATCCAAGATATGCAGGCAGTCAAGGAGGCACTGGACGCCAAAGAGCGACAGGGAGATAACATCCCACCTCAAGCTCTCCAGCTATTTGAGGATATGGCCTATATTATGGCCAAGCATGGAGACAAGGACGCCGTTCCCGCCACCCCGGACGAGTGGTTAGAGGGCTTCGGAGCATTCTCTATTTACAAGATTTTCCCGGTTATTTGGGCTCTGTGGGAGGCCAATACGGAGGCCCTGGACATCGCTAAAAAAAAACTGGGGCAGTAGACCGGGAGATCACCACGCCGCTCCTCCTCCTCCGGGCGGTACAGCTTGGGATCTCGGTCCGTGACATGGACCTGCTGACCATCGGTATGATCAACGAGATGTACGCCGAGGCATCGAACGATACACTGGAGTACCCCACACTGGCCACCCAGGAGGACATGGACCGATTTTAGGAGGACTCTATGGCAAATAAAATCAAAGGCATCACCATTGAGATCGGCGGCGACACCACAAAGCTGGACAAAGCCCTGTCTGGGACCAACAAGCAGATCACCACTACCCAAAAAGAGTTGAAAGCAGTGGAAAAGGCGCTGAAAATGGACCCGGGTAACACCGAGCTGCTGGCCCAGAAGCAGCGCCTGCTGGCGGACGCCGCCTCCGCCACCAGCAAAAAGCTCCACACCCTCCAGGAGGCAGCCAAGAGCGCCGACAGTGCCCTGGCCCGGGGGCAGGACTACCAGGCCAAGTATGAGCCGCTGAGACAGCAGATCGATACGGTCTCGGCCTCTCTGAAAGGCCTGATGGACAACCAGCAGCAGATGGAGGCCGGGCTGGCCTCCGGGACAATCTCGGCCAAGTCCTACGAGGCTTTCCAGGTCAAAATCCAGGACACCACCCAAAAATTGGACGAGTTGAAAGCCGCCCAGCAGGCAGTGGAGCAGGAATTTTCCGGAGCCAAGCTGAATCAGAATCAGTACGACGCCCTCCAGCGGGAGCTGGTGGAGACGGAGCAAGCTGCGGAGGACGCTGAGAAAGCCCTGAAAAATTTCGACACCGCCGGGGAGAAACTGAGTGCCGGGGCCGGCAAGATTGCCGATGGGGCCTCCAAGGTCAAGAATGCCACCAGTGGGCTTTCTACGGCCGCCGGCGGCGTTTTGACTGCTGCCGTGGCCACGGTCCCGGCCACGGAGGAACTGCGCAACGCCCTGGCCACCCTAGAGACCAACGCCCAGCGGGCTGGAGTGGGCCTGGGCAGTGCTCAGACTGCTCTGCGGGACTTCACCGTAGTTTCTGATGAATTGGACAGCAGTTTGGAGGCTACATCCAATCTGCTTCAGGCCGGCTTTACGGAGAGCAATCTGCAAAAGGCTGTGGAAAACCTTTCTGGGGCCTACCTCCAATTTCCGGACACAATGAAAATCGAGAGCCTGGCTGACAGTCTGCAAGAGACCCTGGCCACCGGCAAGGCCACTGGGCAGTTCGGTGAGCTGCTGGACCGCCTGGGCATCGGCGCCGCCAACTTTTCCACCCAGTTAGGTAAGATCACTACCGAGGCCGACCGGCAGAATTTTGCGCTGGATACACTGGCACATGCCGGCCTATCAGATACTTATAATGCCTGGCTGCAAAACAACCAGGCCATTGTGGACAGCCGCCAGGCCAGCTATGACTTTCAGCAATCCATGGCGGAGCTGGCCGCCACGATTCAGCCTTTTTTGACCGAGTTTGTGGAGCTGGGAACTGGTATCCTGGACTTTTTTAATTCCCTGCCCAGCGGCGTCCAGGCTTCCATCGGCGTGATCCTGCTGCTGGTAGCCGTCATCAGCCCCCTTGCCGGACTCATTTCCGCTATCTCTACGGTGGTGGGCATGGCAGGACTCTCTATGTCATCGTGGCTGCCCATTATCTTGGCCGTGACCGCAGCGCTGATCGCGCTGGCCTCAATCATCGCCCTGGTCACAGGGCGGCAGAAGGAGCTTGATACCAGTATGGCTGGCACATCCACGGACCGGGGCGGCGGGTTCTCCCGGGCGGTGCCAACACTTGGGACAGAGGATCTCCCCCATTTGGCCTCCGGCGGTGTGGTCCGCCGGAACAGTCCCACACTGGCGGTGATTGGTGACAACCCTCAGGAGTCGGAGATCGTCGCCCCAGAGTCCACCATCAAAAATTGGACCATCGAGGGCATCCGCGAAAGCGGCCTGCTGCGCTCCGGAGGCGGGACCCAGCGCTCGGTTATGACGCTGGACGGACGGACCTTCGCCCGGCTGGAGACGCCATATATCCTGGAGGAGCTTTCCCGTCTTGGCATCAAAGTCACTCGCAACTAAGGAGGAGCAGCCGTGCCAAATTTCATGTATGTCGTTTTGGATGGAAGAGAGTACAAGGTCCGTGTTCGGGCAGATACATCATTGGTAGAGAGTTTCCATATCGATGATGGCGAAAATCAAATGATCCTGCTGGATGGCACGGAGAGCCGGGACGTGATTGGGACCTACTACGATCACACGCTGACAGTGGCGGCTGATCCAAGTGCCCCGGATGACTATGACGCCTTTTTCGAGGCCATCTCCGCCCCAGTAGACTCTCACACAATCGTCATGCCCCACGGGCAGACCGAGATTACCTACCGGGCCAAGGTCACCAGTGGCAGTCACAGCTTACGCGGAATGTTCGCCGGCCGGCGGCATTACTATGGGTTACAGGTCAATTTCCAAGCTATCGGCCCCCAGAGAGAACCAGATTGATCAATCATTAGGAGGACAGGACATGGCCAAGAACACGCTGAAATACCGGGACACGCTGTATGCAAAGCTGGGCTCGGGTAGCCTGCATCTGGCCATGTCCTTTTTGCCGGACACCCTGGAACCCAACACCCTATCTGCTGAGGTGGAGACCGAGTCCCGGGCGCTGCTCGACTTTAATCTGGATGACCCGGTTACGGTCTACCACCGGGAGGAGCAGATGGGGATTTTTTATCTTCAGAGCGTCACCCAGATCGCACCCAACAAATACGCTCTGTACGCCACCAGTGCGGTGGGCCTGCTGATCCGGCGCCGCCACCGGGGAGGGCTCTACACCGGCCAGACTGTGGCCGAGGTACTGCCGGAGATCTTTGGCCCAGTCCCATACAGCATCAAGAGCAACCTGGAGGGCATCAAGCTGTACGGCTGGCTCCCCTACGTCAAGCCGCCGGACGCCTCCGCCCGGGACAACCTGTGTAAGATCCTGTTTAATATCGGGGCCATCGTCAAGACTGACCTGGACGGTGTGATCCGCATTGAGCCCCTCTGGGATGGCATCGCCTCCAGCATCCCCAGGGGGCGGATGGGCTTGGCGGCATCGGCGGTCCGGGACGGCAAGGTGACCGCCGTATCGGTCACGGAGCACCAGTATGTGGTCGGCACGGACGAGGAGGATCTGTTTGAGGGCACCACCCAGAGCGGTGACGAGATCTCTTTTGACGCACCTATGCACTCTCTAACGGCTACTGGCTTTTCGGTTTTGGAGCATGGGGCCAACTACGCTGTCCTTTCCGCCGGATCCGGAACGCTTACCGGCAAGAGCTACGTCCATAACACCCGCGTAGTCACCAAGACGGTTAACAACTCCCAGACCGAGAACGTCCAAGACTACTCCGACCAGACTCTGGTCTCCTTGGTCAGTTCTGTTTCTGTTGCTGAGCGCTTGGCGGCCTATTACAAATGTTTTGAATCCATCGACGCTCCAGTGGTCTACCGGGGCGAGGCTCCAGGGGACCGGATACTCACCTACCATCCCTACGATATGGTCAGTGTTCCGGCCTGTCTGGAATCCGCAGACATCAATCTGTCCAATGTGCTCAAGGCAGATGAGAAACTCCTGGTTGGGTATATCCCGCCTAAGGCGGCAGCCGGTTATTACGACGCCTCCGAGGTAATCACACAGGAAGGAGACTGGACGGTCCCGGATGGAGTGACATCACTGCGGGTTGTGATTATTGGTGGTGGGCAAGGAGGCTGGTCAGGCCTGCCAGGCAGCGCCACAGAGGATGCGACTGTGGTGAACGAAACTACTGAGTTAACCAACAGCACAACGTATGTTACAGGGTATCCATCTGTGGCTGGCGGCGCTGGCGGAAGCGGTGGCGCTGGTGGAGATGGTGGACGGGTGTACATCATCTCCCTGGATGTCATGTCAGGGCAGACGTTTCATATCTCCATTGGGCAGGGCGGAAGCGGCGGCGTTGCCGGTGAGGACAGCAGCCAAGGGAGCGATGGCACGGATACTACCTTCGGGGGCTATTCTTCTGCATCCGGATCCTCTACCCCAGGAGGTTATACAGACGAGACAACTGGGACTGTGTACGGGGCTATGGGCCAATCCGGGATCTCGGGCGGCACCGGAAGCGGACAGGTCTATACGCCGGGTGATGGGTGGGGCGACGTACAAAACGGGACGTCTGTGACATTCGGCGGGAAAACCTGGAACCCTGGTGAAAATAAGAACAAAGACGTCATTGCGGACGAGGCAGGCCGTTGGGACAGCGGAAAAGGATACTTTGAGGCTACAGCAGACGGCGGTTTTGGTGGTGGTGCGGCGGTCGGTGCAAATGGGAGTCCGGGTTATGCCGCATCTGATGGACGTGTGTATGCAAGCAGTAGTGGCGCAAGCGCAAGAGGCGCAAGAGGCGGAAAAGGTGCCGACGCATCTCCGCCACCCGCACAGACACGGATCGGACACGGCGGTCTTGGCGGAAATGGTGGCGGCGGCGCTGGCTCCGGTGGTACATCCCTCATCGAGAACCGTGTATCAACGAGCCTGTCCGGAGGAAGCATGAGCCCATCACGCCCAGATAAGGCATCCGGCGGTGCTGGCTCAGCTGGAGGAAAAGGCGGTCCTGGCGGCGTACTCCTGTTTTATGCCAAACCCAAGCCTGACACTTCCGGCCAACTCAAGGACAAAAATGGCCTATCCATTTTAGACCGCCTGGGCCGCAGAATCATTGTATAAGGGGGGAGGACAACATGACACTGGAACAGCGCCTGGATGCGCTGGAGCGTCAGGTATTGACGCTGACAGAGCGGGTGTCAATGCAGGCGGCTGCGGAGGAGCCCACAGAATATTACACCAGCCGTTATTCCGGCGAGGAGATCGACTCCCTGCTGGACTGGGTCAAGGCCCAGCAGGGAAAATCCACATGATTGGAGGGGCATCTATGCTGTATCTCAAAGACTGGTGGGTATGTACTCCTCCCGGGTTTTCTTTGGGCTTTGAGGGGGACAATCTGGCCGTTACCTTGGCACTGGACACAGATCTGCCGGAGGGCTGGGACTTAAAGCTGGATGTGGAAAAAGAGGGGGAGAAAAATATCATCCAGCTGGAGCGGAGCGGTCAGGTCTACTCTGTCCAACTCACATCATCCATGCTGGCCTCCGGCGGGCTATACCTGTTGCAGGTCCGCGGGACACTGGGCGAGCAGATCCGGCACAGCAATCAGTTTTACGCTGCTGTGCATCACAGCATCAATGCGGTAGACGCCTTCCCACCTCCGCTCCCCTCGGAATTTGAGCAGATGGAGGATCGTCTGACAGACATCAACAGCCATCCTCCAAAGCCGGGTTCAAATGGATTTTGGCAGATCTATGACCCTGATGCCGGGGAATATGTACCATCCGACATCCCCTTGCCGGATGGAGGCGGCGGGACAGGATATGTTATTGGCCACGGGCTAAAGATTACTGGAGGCACCACTCTGGAGGTGGATGCGGTCAACAACTTTGCTGGGGACAACACACTGCCTGCCACAGCGGCCCTCGTGCAAGAACAGGTTGGAAATATCGAGGTACTCCTCGGGACGATTTAAAGGAGGTAAGCACTATGAGCGTAGCAACGGAGATCAGCAGACTCCAGGCTGCCCGGAACAAGATCCGGGCCAAAGCGGTGGAACTCGGAATCGGGACCAGTAACGACCAACTGGATGCCCTGGCCACGGAGATCGATGCAATCGAAAACCGGGGCGCAGTGTCCGCTCAGGTACAGGAGGGCGATACTTATACCATCCCAAAGGGATACCACAACGGGTCCGGGACTGTCTCTGGCGTCGCTGGTGGCGGCAACTACAATCTCCAGAGCAAGAGCGTGACGCCTACCAAAGCGCAGCAGAATGTGACGCCGGACTCCGGATATTATGGCCTGTCCGATGTAACTGTGGGTGCCATCCCAGACAGTTATCAGGATGTGTCTGCCGTAACTGCGGTTGGGGCGGATGTCCTCGCAGGGAAAATTTTTGTGGACAAGGCGGGCAAGACCACCACGGGAACGATGCCAAACAATGGGGCGGCAGCGAAGACTTTGACCCTGGAGGAACCGTCTTACAGCGTCCCTAAGGGGTATCACAGCGGAGCCGGGACGGTGAAGATCGTCCCCGAGACAAAAACTGCGACACCCACAAAGAGTGCGCAGACCATTGAGCCGACTGAGGGGAAAGTCTTGTCCTCCGTTGAAGTTGCGGCGATCCCTGCGGCGTATCAGGATGTTACCGGCGTCACGGCTGCTGCTGGTGATGTGCTGGCCGGGAAAAAGTTTGTGGATGCGAAAGGTGCGTTGGTGTCCGGCTCCATGGTGAACAACGGTGCTATCGCTGGTACCATTGACGGCCTGACCCAGACGAGCTATGCCGTCCCAGTAGGCTATACAAGCGGCGGAACGGTCAGCCTTACGAACGACATCGAGGAAGCCCTTGCGGCCATCTGAGGAGGTGCGGCATGAGCGTACAAGGCGAGATCGACCGCATCAAGAAGAATGTGAATGACACGCTGAAAGCGATTGGAGACACCGGCGTAACGGTGGGGGCGGGCAGTGATGCCCTCCCTGCCGCCGCCCGTGCGCTGGCGAATGAGAAGCAGAATAAGCTAACCGGAACAGCTGGGCAGTTTGTAGGGTTCGGTGCTGACGGGAGCGCCGCAGCCAAGAATGTGACCGCAAACGATGTCACATTTACAGATGGCGACACTTTCCAGGGGAAATATGATAATGGCCAGCTGACAGGTCCCGCCGGAAAGGACGGCCCTGCCGGTGAGCGGGGACCTGCCGGTCCCGCCGGTGCGGATGGAGCACAAGGCCCCCAAGGGATCCAGGGCCCTGCCGGAAAGGACGGGGCTGCTGGAGCGACCGGTGCTCCCGGCAAATCCGCATACCGGAGCGCACAGGAAAACGGCTACACCGGATCTGAGGCGGAGTTCTACGCGGCGCTGGTGGCGCTGAAGGACGGTCCGTTTTTGCCGCTGAAAGGCGGGACGCTCAATGAGGGCGCGGCCGCGGCGCTGGGGACGGCCCAGGTGCGGAATATCCGGGCGGGGACGTCAGATTTGATCGCAGGCTCATCGTCCCTGCCGACTGGGGAAATTTATTTCGTATATGAGTGAGGGGTGCTGACATGGCAAAAAAAATCTATGTCGGCGTGAGCGGAAAGGCCCGTAAAGTCCGAAAATTATATTTCGGGGTGGGCAGCAAGGCCAGGAAAATCAAACGGGGCTATATCGGAATCGGCGGCGTGGCAAGACCGTTTTGGACCGGGTGGAAGGATTTGGTGAGCTATGGTCCTGTCACTCCGTTGAGCTCGGTGCGGGGTGGACACGCAGGAGGTACAGTCGGGAATTACGCCCTGTTTGCCGGGGGACAGGATGCAAGCACGTTTGTAGCAACCGTGGATACGTACAATGCTTCCTTGACAAAGGGGACTGCCCCAAACCTCAATGAGGCTGCCTGGCGCCAGGCCGCAGCAAGTGTGGGCAATTATGTGATATTTGCCGGAGGAAACAATGATTATTATCAGTCAACCGCCACGGCCTATAATCAATCTCTGACCAGGGGCCGCCCGTCCTCGTTGAGCAGCACGAAAACAGGACTGTCTGCGGCAACGGTCGGCAGCTACGCATTGTTTGCCGGAGGGAATCGGGGGAGTGGGACGCTGAAAACCGTGGACGCCTATAACACCTCGCTGACCAGGTCCGCCGTGACGGACCTCAGTGTGGAGCGACAATATGGCGCTGCGGCGGGCATCAGCGGATACGCCCTGTTTTCCGGAGGAAGAGACGCCGGCTATGACGCTGTCAGCTCAGTAGACGCCTATAACACGTCGCTGACGAGATCCATCGTAGCCAGCCTCAGCGAGAAGAAATATGACCATGAAGGCGCCACGGTCAATGGCTATGCAATCTTCGCAGGGGGAGAAAGCAGCGCAGGACTGAAAACGGTTGATGTGTTTGACACGTCCTTGACAAGGAAAACGGCGACTCCCCTCAGCGTTGGGATGAGTAATTTTGCTTCCGCATCCATCGAGGACTTTGCGGTCTTTGCTGGCGGCAGTAAATCCAACGGAGCCGTCAACGCATACAGCAAGTCACTGACACGGACAACGCTGACTCTGAACTCTGGCAGCGTAAATCGATATGGGCTCAGCGGCGCGCGGGTTGGCGGATATGCCCTGTTTTCCGGCGGGTATCTGAATGCCAAAGAAACTGACAGTGTCGAGGCATTTACCGCACTTTAAATTTATAGGAGGGACATGCATGAAACGATATGCGATCTGGAACAAACGAGACCCTATCCTGACTCCCATCGGAGAGGTGCTGACCGCGGAAGAGTGGATCGACCGCTATCCCATTGCCGGGATCGGCTCGGTCACAGTTGTCTGCGGCGCAGGGGAAATCAACGGCGCGTTTTTCGGCACTCTGGGCCAAATGGTGCAGATGTATGAGGCACAGGGGGCGGACTTCTACGGCTGTGAAACCGCAGAGGACAAGCTGGCGGTCATCGAGGCCTTTGAGGATGAAAGGAACAAGCCCAGCACGGAACCGACCGTGGAGGAGCGGACTGCGGCGGCCCTGGAGTTTATCGCCATGTCCAGTCTGCCGGACGAGACTATGTGAGGAGGAGCTGCTATGGACTTTGAGACGATCAAGCGGAACTACGACCGCAAGCTGTGGAACAAGGCGATGGTGAAACTGGCGGTCCGCAAGGGCGTGATCACCAGGGAGCAGTACACTGAGATCACCGGCGAGGAGGCGGGTTAAGTGGACTGGACGACTCTGGCGGTATCCGGGATGAGCCTGATCGGCACCCTGGCGGGGACCTTCGGCGGCATCCTGGTGGCCAACAAGCTGACCACCTACCGCATCGAGCAGCTGGAGCGGAAGGTCAGCGAACATAACAAGGTGGTGGAGCGCACCTACAAGCTGGAGGGGCGCATGACCGAGGCGGAGCACGACATCCG